>ENA-OYYP01001093-OYYP01001093.1-human-gut-metagenome-genome-assembly--contig:-NODE-1093-length-12892-cov-6.748072_pt1 | contig 12892 bp, 9 predicted proteins | sample MGYA00244067_ERZ653456 | MGnify/ENA primary metagenome ERZ653456 (study PRJEB26926, sample SAMN06165101) | human gut metagenome | biome: ENVO:00009003; feature: ENVO:2100002; material: ENVO:00002003... | reverse complement strand
ATCTACACACTGCATATCGTCGGCAGCGTCAGATGTGTATAAGAGACAGGGTAGTATCAATGTCGGCTTTTTTTATTCGATATATTGTGGATATATCCGAAATGTCTACTTTTCTTACCTTTTTCCCATCTTCCCCCTCTAGGGTTGGGTCAAAATAAGAGATTTTTCCGTTTTCATCTGGTACTGCAAAGACTATAATAGTATGTCCTGTGCCATCAGGATTTACCATAGTTGCAACTTGATAATAGTCTCTGTTAGAAGTCATTGAACCTGGAACTGTATTACCAAATCCCATAACGCTAAGGACATTTCCAATTAATTCATTGGGAACTCCTCCCATTGCTGTAGGATCAAGACCATAAATATCTTTATAATCATTAGCATAATCTTGCGCAGATCGGGAGGGATCCATATGGTGCATGCAATTGAATAAACAATCCCAACTTGTAGTTCCACCATCTCCACCGTTGCAACATCTCATTTCCATTTCTGTCAGTACTGGCATCTCTTTCCGAATCTCATCAATGAGTGCTCTTGTTAATTTTTGCTTCATAAGTATTAAATTTTATTTGTGTGATTCTGCAAATATAGAAATAAATTTCGCATCTTTGCAAGAAATATAAATCTTTTTTTATGCAAACAAGACAATTCCCCTGGGAGTACCAAATGGATGCAAAAGACTGTGGCCCAGCATGTATCAAAATGATAGCAAAATACTACGGCAAATACTATTCGTTGCAATATTTGAGGGATTTATGTGGGATAACCAGAGAAGGAGTTTCCTTTTTGGATATTAGCTATGCTGCCGAAAAAATAGGGCTAAGAACTGTAGCGGTTAAGGCGACTATGGAGAATCTGACCAACAGGATTCCACTGCCATGTATCATACACTGGGACCAGCACCACTTCATAGTTGTGTATAAAACAAAAAAAGGGAAGATATATGTGTCCGATCCTGCCAAAGGCTTGCTTTCCTATCCGGAAGAGGATTTCAAAGACAGATGGTATAAGGAAGGGGAAGAATTCGGGATGCTGATGGTACTGGAGCCTATGGCAAACTTCAAGCAAATAGAAGCTCATGAACGGATCGAAAGATTCAAAAGTTTCGAAAACCTTCTCAACTATTTTACGCCATATAAAAAAGCATTCGGCATATTGTTCGCTATCATGTTGATAGCCACCGGACTGCAAGCAGTACTTCCGTTTATCTCAAAATCTGTAATAGATATAGGTATATATACTCAGGATATATCTTTCATCTACATGATGCTAATCGGCAATATTGTTCTTTTACTTAGTATAACGCTGTCAAATGTATTAAGAGACTGGGTCTTGCTGCACGTTTCTACCCGTGTCAATATCTCCCTCATATCGGACTATCTGATCAAATTAATGAAATTACCGGTGACTTTCTTCGAAAACAAACTGGTCGGTGATATCCTTCAACGGGCGGGCGATCATGAAAGAATACGCAGCTTTGTGATGAACAACTCCTTGGGGATGTTCTTCTCTATCATTACATTCGTTGTATTCAGCATTATACTGTTGATTTATAATCCTATGATCTTTTTTATTTTTATAGCGGGCAGTGGGATTTATGTAGCATGGATTTTCACCTTTTTGAGCATACGTAAAAAGCTCGACTGGGAGTATTTCGAACTGAATGCCAAGAACCAAAGTTACTGGGTGGAAACCATCGAAAATGTTCAGGAGATTAAAATAAACAATTACGAAGACCTTAAACGCTGGAAATGGGAAGCTATACAGGCAAGGATATACCGGTTGAATCTGAAAGTGCTGAAAATCAATAATGCACAGTCGCTTGGGGCGCAATTTATCAATAGTATGATGAATATTGCCGTCACGTTCTACTGTGCCATCGCCGTTATCAATGGAGATATCACTTTCGGAGTCATGATCTCAACGCAATTTATTATAGGGATGCTGAACGGACCTGTGGCACAGTTAGTCAGTTTTATACAATCTGCCCAGTATGCTAAAATCAGCTTTATGCGTATCAATGAAATTCATCAGCTGAAAGATGAAGACGATTCTTCGCCTGTGATAAGCAACAGTCTGAGTTTGCCTGTAGACAAAAGTTTATATCTGAAGAACGTATCATTTCAGTATTCGAGAAATGCTCCGCTGGTTTTGAAAAACATCACCTTGCAGATTCCTAAAGGAAAAGTGACCGCTATTGTCGGAGACAGCGGATGCGGCAAATCTACTTTACTCAAACTGTTGTTGCGTCTATACATGCCTTCTTACGGAGAAATCTGTATGGGAGATATGAACGTGAATAATATCAGTCTTCGCAATTGGCGTGCTAAATGCGGCTGCGTGATGCAGGACGGGAAATTGTTTAATGACACCATACAGAACAATATTGTACTGGATGATGCCAATATTGATTATGAGGCATTGCAGAAGGCTGTTGAAGTAGCCAATATCAGCCACGAGATAGAAGCTATGCCGCAGGGATACCAGACAATGATCGGAGAAATGGGCAGAGGTTTGAGTGGAGGGCAACGGCAGCGTGTACTGATAGCAAGAGCGCTCTACAAGGATCCGGACTATCTGTTTCTGGACGAAGCTACCAATGCACTTGATACGATTAATGAGCAAAAGATAGTAAGGGCATTAAATAACGTTTTCAAAAACAGGACAGTCATTGTGGTAGCTCATCGGCTAAGTACGATTCGCAGGGCAGACCAAATCATCGTATTAAAAGCGGGAATGATCATAGAGACAGGCAATCATCAAAGCCTGATGACAAACAAACAGTATTATTACAACTTAATTCAAAGCCAATATGAACCGGAAACAAACACCTTCTCCACAGAAGAAAGCGCAGACTAAATCATCCGGAAGAAGCGAAGAACTGGATGAGATTATTGACCGGATGCCCATGGCTTTCGGAAAATGGGTGGCACTGGCGGTCATTGTATTTGCAGCATTATTTCTATTGTTCGGATGGATTATCAAATACCCGGATATGGTGACCGGGCAAATTAAAATTAATGCGCAGAACCCGACCGTAAGGCTTGTTGCCAACAGTACGGGGAATTTGCTGCTTCTTTCGCACAAAGCACAGGAGGAGGTGAAGAAGGGGGAATATATAGCGGTCGTGCAAAATCCTGCTTCTACAGAGGATGTGCGGAAGATTGCGGATTTAATAAATCGAATAGATTTCGATGGCACCCATTTGCTTGCTCTTAAAGATACATTTCCCGACAAGGTATATTTAGGAGAAATCAACCCTCAATACTATGCCTTTCTTGCAGCTCTGAAAGCTCAATGTGACTATCTGCAGCAGAATGTCTACGAAAAGCAAAGAGAGAATATCACGACGAGCATTGAATGGAAAAAGAAGATTGCCGAGAAGCGGAGGACTCGCAGAAAGCTGCAAAAGATAGAATGGATGTTGCCCGGAAATGGCTTAAACGTTATGTCTCTCTTGATCAGCAGGAAATAGCGACTTATGAATATGAGACCGATCAGATTAAAAATAATTACCTGACAACAGTACAGGAGGTACAAAACATAAATAGGGAGATTGCCTCGACCCGCATGCAAATCACAGAAGCATACCATCGGCTGGAGCAACTGGAAGTGGAACAACTGGAGAAAGAACGGGAACTGAAAGTGGAACTTTTGTCCACTCATCAGAACTTGATAGCAAATATGGCCGCATGGGAACAGAAATATGTTTTCAAAGCTCCTTTTGATGGAAAAGTAGAGTTCCTGAAATTTATTTCAGATGGTCAATTTGTGCAGGCAGGAGAAGCGGTATTTGGAGTGATACCCAAGGAAAACCATATATATGGTCAGGTGTTGCTTCCGGCCAATGGAGCCGGAAATGTAAAAGAAAACAGTAAAGTCGTTATTAAGTTAGAGAACTATCCCTACATGGAGTATGGATATATAGAAGGATATGTATCTTCTATCTCTTTGGTCACCCAAACGCAGAAAACAGGAGAAAAGACCATTGAAACATATTTGATTAACGTTGAATTGCCCAACGGATTAACAACTAATTATGAAGAGACTCTCGACTTTAAATATGAGTTGGGAGGAACCGCCGATATTATTGTAAAAGACAGACGGTTGATAGAACGCCTGTTTGATAATTTAAGATATCGGACTAAATAAAGCTCATACTCAAATTTACGCTCCATAGGAATTCAACACGACTTTTGCCCTCACGCTCTAACAGTCTGTCTGTATCCCTTTATTCATCGTGGTTTCGGGTGTGGTAGCAAGTGTGGTGGCAAGTATGAGAGCAAACGGTTGCTCTCACTCAGTTCCGTCGCATTATATGTTGTTTTTTGCTGCTATTATTTGATTTACAGAGTATTAATGTCTGAAGTGTCAACTATTAACGATTGGCATTTCAGCCATTAATAACTGAGAAATCAGGTGTTAATAGCTGATAACTCACGCATTATTGACCGATATATGATTGAATGCTTCCTGAAAGATCAGGTTGATTGAAACATTTCATGCGGTCAAATCAATCCAATCATATAAGTCAAGCGCCAGTTTCCTGCTTGGGAAACTGGCGTTCCCTTATAAGGGAACGCCAGTTCCAAGGCAGGAAACGAGCGTTTCCGATATAGGGAACGCTCGTTTCCAAAATAAGAAATTAAAGGAAACTGTAAGCCATTCAGATACAATGATATAGGGAAATCATGGTAAGAAATGAACCATCTACGTGTGATTGATGTCATATTTTATTATAAGGTTAATGCGAGCAAAAAGTCTGTTTTTATTAGAGGAAAAGTTTGTATGCCGTAATATAATATCGTACCTTTACAGGAATTAAGCGATAAACAATATTGGTAGATAAACAGACAAAAAAGAATGAAAATAACTTTAATCAGACAAGACAGCGGGAGTGGAAAAGAAGCTCTAAGCATATGCGAAGCAGGTACATTATTCAACAAAATGAAAACGGAGACAAAATCGGGACACATTACGGCTTTGCGAAACCTGATACCGATGCTGGAAGGTACGTACAGCCAGTACGAACATATAGACAAACTGCCATATATCTATTCTGCCGTAGAATATACCCGCACTAAAGAAGGCGAACGAAAAATGAAACAATATAACGGACTGGTGCAGTTGGAAGTGAACCGGCTGGCAGGCCCGTCCGAAATGGAATATGTGAAACGGCAGGCGGCACTCTTGCCTCAGACTTTCGCCGCATTCTGTGGTTCCAGTGGCCGTAGCGTGAAGATATGGGTGCGTTTTGCCCTGCCGGATGACAGAGGACTGCCCGAAAAAGAAGCGGAAGCGGAATTATTTCATGCTCATGCCTACTGGCTGGCGGTAAAGTGCTACCAGCCGATGCTTCCTTATGATATTAATCTGCAAGCACCGGTGCTGACACAGAAGTGTCGCATGACACTGGACGAATCTCCATATTACAATCCCGATGCAGTGCCGTTCTGTCTGGAACAACCGCTCGCTATGCCCGGTGAAGAAACTTTCCGGCAGCGCAAGCAGGGTGAAAAGAATCTGTTGTTGCGATTGAAACCGGGATATGAGTCTGCAAAAACTTTCACGAAGATTTATGAAGCGGCGTTGAACAGGGCATTTCAGGAAATGGAAGACTGGAAGCGTGGAGATGATTTGCAACCTTTGCTTGTACACCTTGCCGAGCATTGTTTCAAAGCGGGTATCCCCGAAGAAGAAGCGGTCCGGCAGACACTCATTCATTACTATCGGGAAGAGGATGAGCGAATCATACGCTCGACGATTCATAATCTTTATCAGGAATGTAAGGGTTTTGGTAAGAAAAACAGTATCGGAAGGGAGCAGGAGACGGCTTTTCTGCTGGAAGAATTTATGAACCGTCGTTATGAATTTCGTTTTAACACCGTGTTGGATGATCTGGAATACCGCCAGCGTGATTCCATCCACTTTTACTTTAAGCCCGTGGACAAACGTGTGCGCAACAGTATCTCTATCTGTGCCTTGAAAGAAGGGATCAATGCCTGGGATCGTGATGTAGACCGTTTTCTGAATTCGGAATATGTTCCTTTGTACAATCCTGTAGAAGAATATCTTTATGATGTCGGCCGTTGGGACGGGAAAGACCGTATCCGTGCATTGGCAGGATTGGTTCCATGCACGAATCCGTACTGGCAGGAGTTGTTTTATCGTTGGTTTCTGAGCATGGTGGCACATTGGAGAGGGGTAGATCGGCAGCATGGAAACAGTACGTCACCTTTGCTTGTTGGTCCGCAAGGGTATCGTAAGTCAACATTTTGCCGGATTATCCTGCCGCCTGAATTGCGTTTCGGCTATACGGACAGTATCGATTTCAAGAGTAAGCAGGAAGCGGAGCGTTATTTAGGACGTTTTTTTCTGATCAACATTGATGAGTTCGATCAGATCAATGTCAGCCAGCAGGGGTTTCTGAAGCATTTGTTGCAAAAGCCTGTTGCTAACTTGCGCAAGCCTCATGGCAATACTATTCGTGAAATGCGTCGTTATGCTTCCTTTATCGGCACCAGCAATCAGAAAGATTTGCTTGCCGATCCAAGTGGCAGCCGTCGTTTTATCTGTATTGAGGTGATAGCTCCTATCAAAACCAATGCTACCATCAATTACAAACAGCTTTATGCTCAGGCGATGGAAGCCATTTATAAGGGTGAGCGTTACTGGCTGGATGATGAGGATGAAAAGATTTTGAAGCAGACGAACCGTGAATTTGAGCAGGCGAGCCCGTTGGAACAGTTGTTCCATTGTTATCTCCGTCCGGCGGAAGAAGAGGAGGGAGGCGAATGGATGACGTCCATGCAGATTCTGAATTATTTGCAGACGAAGACACGGGACAGGTTGGCTATCAATAAGGTAGCTGTGTTCGGCCGTGCGCTTCAGAAGCTGAATATTCCCTGCCGGAAGTCCGGTAAGGGGACACTTTATCATTTGCTGAAAATAGAATGATTGGTAGCAACGTGAGGGCAAACGGTTGCTCTCACGTTGCTACCATTGGATCTCTAATCGCTGTAACTTCGATGAATAGGGGAGATTGAGGCGGAAATGAGAGCGTGAGGGCAAAAGTGCTGTCATTTTTCATTTGGAAAAAAGTTATTTCGCTACAGTCGCCTCAACGAGACTATCCATATCAAAATCAATATTATAATCCTTTTCTATTTGAATCCTTCTTATTTGATTGACCAGCGAATGCGGTTTCACCCTTCGGGTCATCTCTATTTCCAGCAACCTTTCGGGAAAGCGTTTACGGATTTCATCTATATTTCTCATGAAAAGTGAATCTTTATTTTCGTAGAGAGAATTGGCGGCTTCTGCCAGGATAAAAGCTCCCAAGCTGTCGGGATATTGTTTTAGTACTGCTTGAAGGAAAACCTTGCTTTTTCCAAAGCTTTCGTGGGCTTCAGCGTGCATATCTTTGGCAGCTTGAAGTAGTCCCAGTTGGAACAGATACTCACCGGTAATTGCGTTTTTCTCCATAGCAAGTGTTTGTATGTATAGGGCGGAGTCCAGTTCTCCCATTTCAGATAAAAGTTTGGCTTTCATGCCGTAATAGTCGGGATTTAAACTGTCGATTGCCAAAGCTTTGTCCAGAAAGCGGATGCATTTTCGGGTGGAGTCTACATCATAGGAAGATTCCATCAGGGCTATTGCTTGTTGGTAGAGGCTGTCTGCCTGAAGATTGATACAATGAGGAGTGATGTCTGCTTTAGACTCTTGCCGGGAATGGCAACCTGTAGCTGCAATAATCATTGGCAAGATAGTTAATAAGAGGCTTAATTTCTTGGGTTTCATATTCATAATTCTTATCATCCAATTTTATAAAAAGTAAGACTGGCGAAGAACTCGATAAGAAAATGTGTCTAATCTGATCTTATTTTGTTCTTCGTCAGTCTTTTCTTGTTTTGTTAAATGCCTAGCTGCTCTCTTGCCCAGGCTTCATCATGTCTTATTCTGTAAAGGTATATTTCGGACATATTCCACCATGCGCTGCCTGCGACAGTATAATCCAATGGATCTTTGTCACGGCGAGCCGTAGGAGTAAATCGGATATAGTTGTAAGCTTGCTTTCCACTCACATTGTTTTTAGCTGTGGCATGGCCACCGTTTGTTGTCGGCAGATTGAATTCTTCATTACCCATACTTTCAAAGAACTCACCGTTCATACTTCCATATATTGTTGCGGCTTTTACGTCACCTCCGTTATTCACTCTGCTTTGACGTGCATCATATTCAAAACAAAGGTCCTTTAATGGTTTGTTCAGTTTGATCTGGACATAATGTGCTTCTGTTGTAACAGGAGCATTCCACTTGGTATGATAATAAGTATTCACCTTCCCGTCAATCAATGCCGGTAAACCGCCTCCGTCTCCGACATGATTAGCATTGTCGGAAAGCATATCGATAGTAAGAGTAACACGTTCCATTTCGGAAGCTTCGCCGGAAATGCCTGTTATTGTTACCGGACTATCTGTCTCCATACCAGTCGGACCATAGGTGTTGATAGTAAATGAGTATTCACCTGCACATTGGTAAGTATCATCTATGATATAGGATGTTGTCTTATAGTCATTTATTAAGATCTCTTTATTTTCTTTCGTGACTTTATCGTAATAGGTAATCTTTATCTTGTTGAAGTCTACATCTTCAGGTATCTCCCATTGCAGCTGAATACTTCCGGCTCCCGGAGTAGCAGTAGCATTGATCACATTTAAAGGAGGTGTCGCGATAAATCCGGCCTGTTTTACTGTGACTACGAACTGACTTGGTACTTTGTCGGTGCTATTGGTACTCTTGAAGGTTATCTTTCCTTCACGAGGTTGATTCTCAACTTCAGTGTTGGCTTTAATGATAAAGCTTTCGGAGACATCACGCAGTGCTCTTGAAGCGGGTAATGATACTGGAGTGATCCAGGATTGGGCGGATTCTTCGACTTCATAGGTATATGACACTTCACCGGCAGGAGAATTTACTTTGAAAGGAATAGTGATTGTTTCTCCCATTGCTTTCACTTCATAGATCTTCTTGTCTTCATCGATTTCGACTATATAACCTCTAGGTTGTTGCTTTATCAGGAAAGAAGCTGTATAGCTGTAATTCTGGGAAGACTGGAGGATAATCGTACAATAACGTACGTCAGTCTCGGTGCTTTTATCCAGCGTAAATTTCAGTTCCTGTTTGTTTACGTCTTCCGCTGCACGCGTCTTTGCATCAAATGTGGCAGGTTGCTCTGCCAGACGTATCCAGTTGCAAGTGTCTGGTATAATGATATTATCCAGATTCAGGTTGGTCGCTACAGGAATTGTCAATGTTTCTCTTTCTGCATCTATTATTTCTACATATCCTTCCTGTTGTAGCTTGTCACCTATCAGGATGGCCGGTTCTTTACCAAACTGCGAGACAGTGATGGAATAGCTTTGATGACCATAGGCTACAGTGATTTCTGCCCGGCGTTGTTTGTATATATTGTTTGCACTGGCAGATACGACTACTTTGCCCTCGTGTTGTACTACCTTGCACCATTCTGCATTGGACTGGGCACTCCATCTGTCGAGTGGTACATTGGTCTGCACTTCAATTTCATGTTCTCCTCCCAGAAGTGGGAAAGTGATAGGTGCCTGACTTTTATCAGGAACTACGAGCGTTTCTACTTTAAACTCGGTTTCGTAATCGGGCGAACAAGAGATAAGTCCGGAAGCAATTCCGAATATGCTTGCGAGCCCGATGATTAATATATTTTTTTTCATACTCATTTGATTTGATTACAAGTTATCTACTCTTGGGTTAAATTCATATCGTAGTTTGGCTTTCACTTCCCGGTAAGGGGCGGTGGATTCCAGGCGATATTTATAATGCAGACGGAACTCTTTGTAATAAGTGGCACGTCCGTCGGGAGTACGGATAGCGTTTAACAGGAATGTGTTGTCGTAATCATCGATTGGGGTAAGTTGTACTACATCGACCGGATCCACTTCCACATCATTAACTCTGTCATGCGCTCTGATGGTAAGTTCTCTGGCCTGAGGATTCTCCGGTTGCTGCTCGCCAATTTCCAGAATGATACTCTTAGATACAATTCTGCTTCTTGCTGTCTTATAATCGCCAAGATCTTCATCACCTGCCATCATGCGTACCGAATTGGCACCGATCGGGAATACTTGATTGGCATTTGTCGGTCTACGGACTTCGGGACTACCACTGGGGTTAGGAATTACAATCGTACTGCTTGTATAATTGTAGTAGGTAGAAGTCTTTGTCGTTGCGTAATAGTTTTCTTTATAGATACGCAATAATACATGACTTTTATCCGGATTATAATTAGGTGTTTTTTCCGGATCTATCTTGTAATCCAGAAAATAAATAGAATCCGGTGAAATCCTTTCCAGATTTTTCAGATAGATCGGAAACATTACTTTGGAAGTGCCTGCCTGAATATCCAGTTCCTTATTGGGAAAATCATAGCATTCATCGGGAAGCAGTTTGGCAAATTTTTCTTTTTCTATATCAAAGTTGGATTTGTTGTATGCTTTCAGCAAAGAATCCGATTCCAGAAGAGCTACATGGTGTGTGTTAGGGCTTATTTGTGAGCCGCTAACCGTGGCAACCAGATAGATCGTATCTTTTTCTTGTCCTACATTAGCCACCTGCCGGTCGTAGATCAGACTCGAATTACTGAGTAAGCCTACTTCGTTCCGGTATTGTTCCTGGTCGAAATCGTATTCATTGCAAGCACTCAATACACCTATAAGGGTGCAGAGCATTATATTAAATTTCTTTTTCATATTCAGTCTGTTATTCATGTTTTGATATTATCTGTCCCATCCGAAATTCTGGTCGGCATTGGGAACCTTCAGCAATTCATCATGGCGGATCGGTAAGAATACCATTTTAGGCAGTGCAATGCGGTCTCGCACATTTTGTGTATTGATCGTCACAATATTCCAGAATCCTTCATTACCGTTGGCATTTGTACGGTCTTTTGTCACATCCAGTCCCCGCCAGTTGGAGCTGTTGGCATCTTCGTCCAGATAGGTTCCCCACCTGCGCGTATCGAAATATCGGTATCCTTCGTTAAAGAGCTCTACCTGACGTTCATTGCGGATGATTTTTTCAAAATTGTCTGCTTCTGCCATGTCGTTGGCATCTACTCCCGGCAAGCCGACGCGATAACGTATCATGTTGAAATATTTAGTCATTTCTGCCGGATCACGGCTAACGGTTTCCTCAATAAGTGTACCTGTATTGTCGGATACTTCTACGGTCACTGTACCTTCTACACGGTTCAATGCTTCTACATATTCCAGTAGCACTTCACCATAACGAATGATAGGGAACGGTTTAGGGCTGGTGACGAATGCGCCTTTTACACTCCCTTTGCCGTTAGCCCATGAGTCGTCCGGATGAATGTATTTGACGGGAACATAACCGCTGACACTGTAGTCGTTTACGTTATTTCCGGCACCGGCAATTCCGGCATTGGTATCATCGTGAGAATACCAGAATTGCTGATTGACGTAGGAGGCGTCGGTAGAAGCTGAACTCATCGGCCAGTAGCGACCCGGAAAACCTATCGAGGCATAGAAGCGTGCCGAACGATTGGCGTACATCATAGGTACGTTTTCCCTCAGTAGGTATGTCCCCAGTTTTTTGGATTCGCCGGTGAGTCTGCTGAAGTCCGGTTCATATGGATATTCTGCCGATGAATTATGAATAGTCCGCCCATCTGCCATCAGATAGCAATCAATTACCCTCTGCGGCACAGACATTGAACCCCATCCGCCAAACTTGACAGGGAATGAGTGATGGGTATAGTTAGTGACGTTACTGGATTCCATCGCCCAGATGAATTCTTTATTAGTCTGTATGATACCTTCTCCTGTGAACATGTCGGAGTAAGAGTGATAAGGATCGATATTGCCTGCTCCGTCAGGGAAGTTAGCAGTAGGGACATTGGAGGCCAGAGGATATGGGTTCTGGGCATCTGCTTCCACTGTATGTAGCTCGTATCCCATTTTGGTCAGCTGTTTGGCGGCAGCTGCTGCAACGGCCCAGCGTCTCGGGTCATACTCTTGATTGACATAGTAGGCTCCGTCGCTTTTACGTTTCCAGGTCCCGAAACATTTACGGGCTGCAGCTCCGCCATTGAAAAGCGGTGAAGCCTGGAAGAGGCGCAAACGGGCGATGAGTGCCATGGCTGCTCCTTTGGTCGGACGTTGATAATAGTTGACGCTTTGCTCATCCGCCGAATAGATGCCTTGAGTTGCCAGTCGGAATTCATCGCATATATAATCTACAGACTCATCATAGGTAGCCCGTTCGCGATTATAATATTCGGCAGGTTCGGAGGTGCTCAGTTCTTCATCGCCCACGATAATCAACGGTCCCCAGTTCATCAAAAGATGATAATAAGCGTACCCACGCATAAAGTGAACATATCCGATATAACGTCTTCTGTCCATTTCGTTCATATCAGGTACATTGTAGACTTCTTTAAGCATTTTGTTACATCTTGCTACAATGACATACATGTCGTACCATTGGTTTTGGATAGGCAGATTTCTGCTGTTGATGGTACCTACGGAAAATTGTAGTCCCCAAAATTCATTTGTCTGATATTTAAGTGTTATTTCGTCCGAAGCAGATTCCCCCGGATTCCAGGAATTTCCCCAGATAGCCCCTGCGTCGGGAAAACCTTTCGGAGTGTTCCAGAGATAACCTTCAGCATTTTTCTTGCTGTGAAAGATGGAGTCTTCTTTGAAAGTAGCTTCGAAGTATGGGTCTACATCCAGAAAATTGCAGGAACTGAGTAGTAGTGTACTTCCTACTGTTGCTCCCAATATCTGTCTCTTATACACATCTCCGAGCCCACGAGACCGTACTAGATCTC
>ENA-OYYP01001055-OYYP01001055.1-human-gut-metagenome-genome-assembly--contig:-NODE-1055-length-13164-cov-7.436494_pt1 | contig 13164 bp, 8 predicted proteins | sample MGYA00244067_ERZ653456 | MGnify/ENA primary metagenome ERZ653456 (study PRJEB26926, sample SAMN06165101) | human gut metagenome | biome: ENVO:00009003; feature: ENVO:2100002; material: ENVO:00002003... | reverse complement strand
ATCTACACACTGCATATCGTCGGCAGCGTCAGATGTGTATAAGAGACAGCTGTTGCAGGTATCAATGATGATGAGGATGAGACAGAGGAAGAGGGCATCTGAAGCTGAAATAAATAAAAGATATTAAAAGACATTTAAGGACATCGAATTATATTAATCGTATAATTGGGTGTCTTTTTATTGTCAAAAACTCTTAAAAAAGTATAAACCAATTGAGTTGCAATCCGCCACATTGTATAATAAAAGTATAACAGCGAATTAAATTTATTGTGAAAATCGTAGTAATCACAATGTCTATCAAACTAAGGCAGGATATTATCAAGGAAAAGAAGAAGGAGGGGTCAGATGATATCAAGATATAGTGTAAAAAAGCCTTTTACTGTACTTGTAGGAGTACTGCTGGTAATAGTACTCGGTGTTGTATCACTTGGCAGGATGACGACAGATCTGCTGCCGGATATGAGCTTTCAGTATGCACTTATAGTGACAACAGATATGGGAGCAAGTCCACAGGAGGTGGAGAGCGATGTCACCGCGCCGCTTGAAGCAGCTATGGCAACTACGTCCAATATCAAAAACGTAAGCTCAATGTCATATAACAGCTATTCTCTGGTGACATGCGAGTATGAGCAGAATGCCAACATGGATTCTGTAGTGATAGAGATGCAGCAGAAAATAGATCAGGTCAAGGCTGGCTGGAAGGATGGAGTGGGTACTCCGACCATTATGAAGATAAATCCGGACATGCTTCCAATCATGATGACTGCTGTGGATATGGATGGGAAAAGCAAGTCGGAAATCACCGACTTTGTGGAAAACACACTTAAGCCTGCAATTGAGAGTACGGAGGGAGTCGCATCAGTGACTGCGACAGGTGAGCTCACCGAGCAGATACAGGTCACGATGAATCAGGCCAAGATAGATGCGCTCAATGAGAAAATAAATAATGCCGTTTCAAAGAAATTTGACGATGCAAAAAGTCAGATGGATGATGCAAGCGCAAAGATAGAGAGCGGACAAAACGCGATCACATCTGCATCGGATCAGATGAGCGCGGGAGTGGATACGCTAAAGGAGCAAAAGGCAAAGCTTGCAGAGCAGAAGACTCAGCTAGAGAGTACTCTTGCAAGCTTAAATGAGCAGAAAAGTCAGCTTGAAACAATTCAGTCAGCTCTTTCAGACTTCATGAATAGTGATACATATACAAAGACAATTCCGTCACTCAAAGAGGGCGCAAATGCACCGGGTGAAGCGGGCACAGCACTTAAAGCACAGCTTGAGCAGGTTGATAAGCAGATTGCAACACAGTTTTCAGGTCTCTCGGCGCTTGGAATCACCGTAAACACAGCAGATGATCTGCCTGCGGCAGCGTCAGCGATAGCACAGACTCTCATTCAGGTGAATACAGGTATAGAGCAGTGCCAAAGCGGGCTTGACCAGATAGCACAAGGAGAGACAGCACTTTTAGATGCCTATGATAATCTAAACAGTCAGGCAGCTATAAGCTCTATAAGCATAGGACAGCAGTCGGCACAGCTTGCAACAGCAGCGGCATCTCTTGACAGTTCAAAGAAGGAGCTTGAAAAGAGTAAGGATGAAGCACTTGACAAGTCAAACTTAAATGCAGTTTTAACAATTGACTCACTCTCGCAGCTGCTCGTCGCACAGAACTTTGATATGCCTGCAGGCTATGTAAATGATTCAAATGGCACGCAGTACATAGTACAGGTGGGAGATGAGATAAAATCAATTGATGATTTAACAAATCTAGTGCTTATGGATATGAAGCTTGATGGAATAGCTCCTATTCATGTCGGTGATGTGGCAGATGTTGAGATGACTGACAACTCGGATGAGACATATGCGATAGTCAACGGTAATCCCGGAATAATGCTCTCCATGGAGAAGCAGACCGGCTACTCTACAGGAGACGTCACAGACCGTCTTTTAGACAAGCTTGATTCGCTGGAAAAGGAAAATGACGGATTACACACCACAGTGCTTATGAACCAGGGCGTATACATCGACATGGTTGTAAAAAGTGTGATGCAGAATATGATAGTGGGAGCAATACTTGCCATTTTCGTATTGCTTTTGTTCTTAAAGGATATAAAGCCAACACTTGTTATCGCAGCATCTATACCGCTATCGGTTATTGTGGCAGTGGTGCTTATGTATTTTACGGATATCACCTTAAATATCATTTCAATGTCGGGACTTGTGCTTGGAATAGGAATGCTGGTGGATAATTCAATTGTAGTAATCGAGAATATCTACAGATTAAGGGGAGAAGGATATTCGGTAAAGAAGGCGGCTGTTGAGGGTGCAAATCAGGTGGCAGGAGCCATTTTTGCCTCTACACTTACCACGGTAAGTGTGTACGCGCCAATCATTTTTACTGATGGAATCACGAGACAGCTCTTTGTAGATTTGGCACTTACGGTAGCATTTACTCTTATGGCATCTCTTGTAGTGGCACTCACATTTGTACCGGCAATTGCTTCAGGCATGCTCAAAAAGACGAAGGATATAAAGCATCCATGGTTTGACCGTTTTAAGAACTGGTATGGAAATGTGCTCGGCACATGTCTTAGATTTAAGCCGGTGGTATTTATTGCGGCAGTAGTGCTTTTAGTCGGCAGTGGCGCACTTTGCATGTCAAGGGGAATGACATTTATGGATATGGACATGGAGTCAAATCAGATTTCACTTACCATAGAGGCAAAGGATGACGAAAAGCTTGACTTCAAGCAGCTTACAGAGCTGTCTGATAAGGTCATGGACAAAATCTCTGATATAAAGGGCATAGACACAATAGGAGCTACAGCAGGCGGCAGCTCGACCATGAACCTGATGAGCTCAGGAAGCGACAGCGTGAGTATGTATATATTGCTTGATGAGAAGTCGGATGTTTCATCGGATAAGGTAATAGATGAAATTGAAAAACGCACAAAGAATCTGGACTGCAAGGTAACAGCATCTTCGCAGGCTATGGACTCATCAGAGTTTTTCGGAAGTGGTCTCTCTGTCAGGATTAAGGGTAATGATATAGACAAGCTGCAGAAGCTTGCAGGTGATGTGGCAGATATCCTTAAGGATACAAAGGGCGTGACAGATATAGATGACGGTCTTGGCGATACAACCAATGAGCTTAAGATAACTGTTGATAAGGAAAAAGCAGCAAAGTATGGCTATACGGTGGCTCAGGTATACCAGCTCGTATCCGGTGAGATATCATCTCAAAAGAGCGCAACAACCATTACGACTGACATAAAGGACTATGAGGTATACTTACAATCCGCAGAGCAGTCTGATGTGACTGTGGACGACATCAAAAACCTTACATTTACCTATAAGGATAATGATGGCAGTGAAAAGGAAATTCCGCTCAGTGATATCTGCACTATTTCACAGGAACAGACCCTGAGTACCATTCATCGAGATGCTCAGACAAGATATATTACAGTATCAGGTGCGGTTGATGAAAACCATAATGTAACATTACTAAGCAATAAAATTAAATCGAAAATTGATAAACTTAGCATTCCTGATGGCTATTCAATAGACATGGAGGGCGAGGATGAGACAATAAATGAGTCAATGAGTCAGCTTGGACTTATGCTTGTGCTTGCAGTGATATTTATCTATCTTATCATGGTGGCGCAGTTCCAGTCATTGCTTTCACCGTTTATTATCATGTTCTGTATACCTCTTGCGTTTACAGGAGGCTTTATAGCTCTTTTCATCACGGGAAATGAGCTCGGAATCATATCAATGCTTGGCTTTATCATGCTGGCAGGCCTCATTGTAAATAATGGAATCGTGCTCATTGATTACATCAATCAGGCCAGGAGAGAGGGCATGAGCAAGCATGAGGCAATCATAGACGCAGGCCGTACAAGGCTTCGTCCAATACTGATGACAGCGATGACCACCATACTCGCAATGTTTACATCGGCGATAGGTATCGGAGATGGCTCAGATATGATAAAGCCGATGGCAATCGCAATAATAGGAGGTCTCGTATACGGAACCATCCTTACGCTTATAGTAATTCCATGTATCTATGATGCGTTCAACAGAGAGAAGAGCATGGTAGAGGAAGAGCTGTAGCAGGATAGAAGGAAAAAGCTGGAAATATAGAGAGTTGGAGGATTTTTACATGGCAAAGTATATTATGGCATTAGATGCGGGCACGACCAGCAACAGATGTATACTTTTCAATGAGAAGGGCGAGATGTGCAGTGTGGCACAGAAGGAATTTACGCAGTTTTTTCCAAAGCCGGGCTGGGTGGAGCATGATGCAGAGGAAATCTGGGCCACACAGCTTGAGGTGGCAAAGGAGGCAATGGCCAATATCCAGGCTACGGCAGCCGACATATGTGCGATAGGCATTACTAACCAGAGAGAGACTACAATTGTATGGGACAAAAATACAGGTGAGCCGGTTTATCACGCGATAGTATGGCAGTGCAGACGCACGGCAGAGTATGCGGATTCACTGAAGGAAAAGGGGCTTACCGAGACCTTCAGAAAAAAGACAGGGCTTGTGATAGATGCTTATTTTTCGGCAACTAAGCTCAAGTGGCTCCTTGACAATGTGCCGGGAGCGAGGGAGAGAGCCGAAAGAGGCGAGCTTTTGTTTGGAACAGTCGAGACATGGCTTATATGGAAGCTCACTCAGGGACAGGTGCATGTCACGGATTATTCCAATGCTTCAAGAACCATGATGTTTAATATCAATACCTTAAAGTGGGATGATGAGATACTTAAGGAGCTTGATATACCAAAGAGCATGCTTCCAAAGCCAATGCCGTCAAGCTGTGTATATGGTGAGGTGAATCCTGTGTTTTTCGGGGGTCCGATTCCAATCGCAGGAGCGGCAGGAGACCAGCAGGCTGCGCTTTTTGGCCAGACTTGCTTTAGGGCAGGAGAAGCCAAAAATACATACGGTACAGGCTGTTTTCTGCTGATGAACACAGGTGAGATGCCGGTATCCTCAAAGAACGGACTTGTTACCACTATAGCCTGGGGCATAGACGGCAAGGTGGTATATGCGCTGGAGGGATCAATATTTGTGGCAGGAGCCTCTATCCAGTGGCTACGCGATGAAATGAAATTTATCGATTCCTCAACAGATTCAGAGTACATGGCGAGAAAGGTAAAAGACACAAACGGCTGCTACGTGGTGCCGGCATTTACAGGGCTTGGAGCACCGTACTGGGACCAGTATGCCAGAGGAACAATTGTGGGGCTTACGAGAGGTGTAAACAAGTATCATGTCATAAGGGCAACTCTGGAATCAATGGCATTTCAGGTAAATGATGTGCTTGAGGCAATGAAGGCTGATTCGGGCATCAATCTCACATCACTTAAGGTAGACGGCGGTGCCAGTGCCAATAATCTGCTCATGCAGATGCAGGCTGATATCAGCAATGCACCGGTCAACAGGCCTGTGTGCGTGGAGACAACAGCCATGGGCGCAGCGTACCTCGCAGGGCTTGCGGTGGGCTACTGGGAAAGCATGGATGATATAAAGAGAAACTGGTCTATTGACCGTGTGTTTGAGCCGGAGATAGCGGCTGATTTGAGAGAAAAGAAGCTTAAAATGTGGAAAAAGGCTGTCGCCTGCGCATTTAACTGGGCGAAGGATGAATAATAGCTTATGCTTGCATTGTTTTAAATGAGCTTAGTGATACGGCAATTAAACAATGCATGGAAATTGGTAGGAGAAAATAACATGTATGATGTAGTAATTATAGGAGCGGGAGTATCGGGAAGCGCCTGTGCCAGAGAGCTTTCGAAATATAACCTGTCCATCTGTGTGGTGGAAAAGGAGGAGGACGTGTGCTGTGGCACCTCAAAGGCAAACAGTGCTATTGTCCATTCCGGAATTGATTGTAAGACCGGTACACTTATGGCACAGATGAATCTCCGTGGAAATGAGATGATGGATGAGCTTTCGAAGAAGCTTGATTTTGAGTTTCGAAGAAACGGTTCACTGATAGTGTGCTTTAGTGATGACGATATGCTAAGGCTTAAGGAGCTTTATAATCAGGGGATTGCAAACGGGGTGCCGGGACTTAAAATTCTTGATGCAGGCGAAGCGCATGAGATGGAGCCGAATCTGTCTGATGAAGTTGTGGCAGCTATTTACTGCCCGACAGGGGGCATTGTATGTCCGTTTGGCATGAATATTGCATTTGCTGAGAATGCTGCGGCAAACGGTGTGGAGTTTTTATTTAACACCGAGGTGAAGGAGATACAAAAGGAGCAGGCAGGCTATATTCTCATTACTCAAAATGGAGAAATTCATGCACGCTGCGTTGTAAATGCAGCTGGTGTATATGCTGATGTATTTCACAACATGGTGAGTGAAAACAAAATCCATATCACACCAAGGCGCGGAGAGTACGAGCTATTAGACAGGGCAGCTGGTGGTATCGTTGACAAGACAATCTTCCAGCTTCCGGGAAAATACGGCAAGGGCGTGCTTGTAACCCCGACAGTACACGGAAATATCCTAATCGGACCTACAGCAGATGATCATGATGACAAGGATGGTACAAATACAACAAGAGCGGGCTTAGCGCATGTTACGACATCCGGCACACGTTCGGTGCCGTCACTTCCTATGCGTCAAGTCATCACATCGTTTGCGGGAAACCGTGCACATGAGGACGGACATGAGTTTATCATCGAGGAGCTTTCTGACGCACCGTATTTTATTGACTGCGCAGGTATAGAGTCACCGGGCTTATCAAGTGCGCCGGCTATCGGTGAGAGAGTGGCAGCAATAGTAGAGGGACTTTTTAATCCTTCTAAAAATGCAGATTTCATCGAGACAAGAAAAGGTATTTTAAATCCAAAGAAGCTTTCAGAGGATGAGTATAAAAAGCTGATAAAAGAAAAGCCTGAGTATGGCAATATAATCTGTCGCTGTGAGATGATTACGGAGGGCGAGATAATGGATGCGGTAAACAGACCACTGGGCGCAAAGTCACTTGATGGCGTGAAGAGACGCACCAGAGCCGGAATGGGCAGATGTCAGGCAGGCTTCTGTTCTCCGAGAACTATGGAGATTATCGCCAGAGAGAGAGGCATTTCACAGCTTGACATCACTAAAAGCGGTGGAAAGTCAAAGATAGTTGTTGGAATGAGCAGGAATCGTGGATAGTCTGTCTTATTTCCAAGAGACAGGTGACGATAGCTTGATATTGGATTAATATCAGCTTAACATAGGGGGACAATATGGAATTTTACGATATTGTGATAGTAGGAGGAGGCCCGGCAGGTCTTGCGGCAGCAGCTTCCGCTAAGAAAAATAAAATAGATAAAATACTTATACTGGAAAGAGACTGTGAGCTTGGTGGTATCTTAAATCAGTGTATACACAACGGCTTTGGCCTGCACACCTTTAAGGAGGAACTCACAGGCCCTGAATATGCCGGCAGATTTATCAAAGAGGTCAAAGAGCTTGGCATAGAGTACAGGCTCAATACGATGGTCATGGACATCTCAACCGGTGGCGAGTTCGAAAACGGGGCAGATGACAGGCATGATGTAAAGATAAAAGATGAGGCAAACGATAAAATAGTTACAGCTATGAACCGCACAGACGGACTTTTCCATATCGCTGCAAAGACCGTAATACTTGCGATGGGCTGCAGGGAGAGAGCAAGAGGTGCTCTTAACATACCCGGCTACAGACCGGCAGGAATTTTCTCGGCGGGCACAGCTCAGAGACTGGTGAATATAGAGGGCTACATGCCGGGACGAAAGGTAGTAATACTCGGCTCAGGAGATATCGGTCTTATCATGGCTAGGAGAATGACCTTGGAGGGTGCCACTGTGCAGGTAGTCGCAGAGCTCATGCCGTATTCAGGAGGCTTGAAGCGTAATATCGTGCAGTGCCTGGATGATTTTGGAATTCCGCTTAAGCTCAGCCACACAGTGGTTGATATAAAGGGCAGGGAGCGTGTTGAGGGTATCACTCTCGCACAGGTGGACGAGCACAACAAGCCTATTGAGGGAACGGAGGAGTTTTACGAGTGCGACACGCTTTTACTCTCATGCGGACTTATTCCGGAAAATGAAATTTCAAAAACAGCCGGTGTAGAGCTCAATCCGGTAACAAGCGGACCGGTCGTAAACGAAAGCCTTGAGACAAATGTGCCCGGTGTATTTGCCTGCGGAAATGTGCTTCATGTGCATGACCTCGTGGATTATGTGTCAGAGGAAGCGACAGCAGCAGGCCGCCATGCCGCAGAATATGTGAAAAATGGTGGTGATAAGAGTTGCGATGGAAAAGAAATATCGATAACTGCTACAGGCGGAGTCAGATACACTGTTCCAAGCACTATAAATACTGCACAAATGGATGATACTGTGACGGTAAGATTTCGAGTGGGAGCCGTGTATAAGAATTGCTATATTGCAGTATATCTGGATGATAAACAGCTGCAGCACCGCAAGCGTCCTGTTATGGCGCCGGGTGAGATGGAGCAGGTAGTGCTTAAGAAGAAGCAGCTCATCGAAACAGACAATCCCCGCACAATTACGATAAAGATTGAGGAGGCATAGTATCATGGAAGAAAGAAATTTGACATGTATAGGCTGTCCTCTGGGATGTGCCCTTAAGGTGACAATAGATGGAGAAAATGTCACAGTAACCGGAAATACCTGCAAGCGCGGAGCAGACTACGGAGCAAAGGAAGTAACGCATCCGACACGAATTGTGACAAGTACAGTCTGTGTGAAAAATGGCACAATACCGATGGTATCCGTAAAGACGGCACAGGATATTCCAAAGGAAAAGATAATGGATGTGATGGAGTGTATCAACCAAATCACGGTAGAGGCACCGGTGCATATAGGTGATGTACTGCTAAGCGATGTTGCAGCAACCGGTGTGGATATAGTCGCAACTAAGAATGTTGAATATAAGTAAAGAAAAAATAAAGAAATCTTATTGATATTTTCTTTGCTGTTGCATATACTATAAGCAAGAAAGGAGTGTTGTATATGTCACAGTCAGTTAATGTTAATTTTAAATTGGATGCAGATGTAAAAAAAAGCATGGAACAGGTGTGTTCGGAATTAGGTCTTTCCATGAGTGCAGCGTTCACCGTTTTTGCAAAAAAAGTAGGCAGAGAAAAGCGTATTCCTTTTGAGGTATCGGTAGATCCGTTTTATTCTGATAGCAATATCCGTTATTTGGAAAATATCGTGCGCGATATTAAGGATGGCAAAGCTCACTTCGCAGAGCATGATTTGATAGAGGAGGACTAATGAGGTTACTATGGGAAGATAGGGCATGGAGCGATTATTTATACTGGCAGACGCAGGATAAGAAAACACTGAAAAGAATTAATGGACTTATCAAGGATATTCAGCGAAGTACGTTTGAGGGTATAGGTAAACCGGAACCATTAAAGGAAAATCTTAGTGGTATGTGGAGCAGACGCATTGATGACACTAATCGAATTGTTTATTATGAAAAAGATGAGATAATTTATATTGTTTCATGTAAAGGTCATTATGATGATTGAAAAATCATATTGACAAATCACCCAATGCACTTTAATATTGTAGAAAGAAACAGGCAAAATATTTAAAGGCATAAGAAAGAGGAGTACATGACGAAAGCTTTCAGAGAGAGCATCCGGTCCGTAAGATGGTGATACATTTTGGGCAGGCTGAAAGATGCTTAAGACAGAAATCATGGAAGGTAGCTTTTGAGCTGAAGAACCCAGAAAGTTAAATCTATATATAACAAGATTTGACATAAGTTCTTCCGATTAGTCCACGTTACAGGACAAGAGGCATTCGAGCGTATATGTCATATATTTTAGTGCATATGTTGCTCTGATGTAAACGAAGGTGGTACAGCGCTTATTCGCCCTTCCGGTCGTAGACCGGAGGGGCATTTTTTGTAGACTGAGATGTGCACATATAGCGCAATTATATTATTTGCCGCTATGCTATTTCTGTCGTGGCATGGACCAAGACCGGCAGATTGCGCATGCAATCTAATCGGTCGCCAGATGAAAAGAAGAACAGCAAAAGCTCACAGCCTGAATTATCAGGCCGCGCATTATGTATGGAATTATGTGATTTATGGAGCTGCCTAGAGACTGTTAAAATTATGTACACAGCCCAGCAACGCACGCACATGGACGTGCGGGCGAGGCGTTAGCGCCATGGACGGCGCTAAAAGCCGGTTGCGTCATGGTCTAAGCAATCATTCATCATAATTTTTACAGTGTCTTGGCAGCGTAATCATGAACATAATTCCATACATAATGCGCGACCTGATACAAAACACCCCCAAAGCTTTTGCGTCATTCATATAAAAGGAGGAAAACATGAGCAAAGAACTAAACAAAACCTACGATCCAAAGGACATCGAGGACCGTCTTTACAAAAAGTGGGAAGACAATGGCTACTTCCATGCTGAGGTAGACCGCAGCAAAAAACCATTCACAATCGTGATGCCACCACCAAACATCACAGGACAGCTGCACATGGGACATGCCCTTGACAACACCATGCAGGATATCCTTATCAGATACAAGAGAATGCAGGGCTACAATGCACTCTGGCAGCCGGGAACAGACCACGCATCCATCGCAACAGAGGTAAAGGTTATCCAGGCACTTAAAGAGCAGGGAATCAATAAGGCAGACCTTACAAGAGAAGAGTTCCTGGAGAAATGCTGGGACTGGAGAAAAGAGTACGGCGGACGTATCGTAAAGCAGCTTCGTAAGCTTGGATCATCAGCAGACTGGCAGCGTGAGAGATTTACCATGGATGAGGGATGCTCACACGCAGTACAGGAGGTATTTACAAAGCTTTATAAGAAGGGCTGGATTTATAAGGGCTCAAGAATCGTAAACTGGTGTCCGGTATGTAAGACATCTATTTCAGATGCAGAGGTAGAGCATGAGGAGCAGGACGGCTTCTTCTGGCACATCAACTATCCTGTAGTTGGCGAGGAAGGCAGATTTGTAGAGATAGCAACAACACGTCCGGAGACACTTTTCGGAGATACAGCCGTAGCTGTAAACCCTGATGATGAGCGTTATCAGGATATCATCGGAAAGACCTTAAAGCTTCCATGCACAGACAGAGAGATTCCTGTAATCGCAGATTCATACGTAGATAAAGAATTTGGAACAGGCTGTGTAAAGATTACACCTGCACACGACCCTAACGATTTCGAGGTAGGAAAACGCCACAGCTTAGAGGAAATCGTTGTAATCAATGATGATGCCACAATGAATGAAAAGGCCGGAAAATATGCCGGAATGGACAGATATGAGTGCAGAAAGGCACTGGTTGAGGACCTTAAGGAGCAGGGCCTTTTAGTAAAGGTTGTACCACACTCACACAATGTAGGTGTGCATGACCGCTGTCACACAACAGTTGAGCCAATGATCAAGCAGCAGTGGTTCGTCAAGATGGACGAGATGATCAAGCCTGCAGTTGAGGGAGTAAAGAACGGAGAAATCAAGCTTCTTCCTTCAAGAATGGACAAGACATACTTCAACTGGACAGACAATATCCGCGACTGGTGCATCAGCCGTCAGCTCTGGTGGGGACACAGAATACCTGCATGGTACTGTGATGACTGTGGAGAGATGGTAGTTTCAATAGAAAAGCCTGGCAAATGTCCTAAGTGTGGCAAGGAGCACTGGACACAGGATCCTGATACACTTGATACATGGTTCTCATCAGCGCTCTGGCCATTCTCAACACTCGGCTGGCCTGAAAAGACAGAGGATCTTGACTATTTCTATCCAAACGATGTGCTCGTAACAGGCTACGATATCATTTTCTTCTGGGTAATCAGAATGATTTTCTCAGGCTATGAGCAGATGGGCAAGGCACCATTCCACACAGTGCTTTTCCATGGACTCGTAAGAGATTCTCAGGGCCGCAAGATGAGTAAATCACTCGGAAACGGAATTGATCCGCTTGAGGTTATCGACAAGTATGGTGCAGATGCACTTCGTCTGACACTTATCACAGGAAATGCACCGGGAAATGACATGCGTTTCTACTGGGAGAGAGTTGAGGCTTCAAGAAACTTCGCCAACAAGGTATGGAATGCATCAAGATTTATCATGATGAACCTTGAAGGTGTAGAGCTTAGAGAACCAAAGCTTGATGAACTTCATGCAGCAGATAAGTGGATTCTTTCAAGGGTAAATACACTTGCAAAGGATGCCACAGAAAACATGGACAAGTTCGAGCTTGGAATTGCAGTACAAAAGGTATACGACTTCATCTGGGACGAGTTCTGTGACTGGTATATCGAGATTGCAAAGGTTCGTACCTACAAGAAGGATGAAAACCCAGAGTCAGCAAATGCAGCACTCTGGACACTTAAGACAGTACTTGTAAATGCACTGAAGCTCCTTCATCCATATATGCCGTTTATCACAGAGGAAATCTTCTGCACACTTCAGTCAGACGAGGAGACTATCATGCTCTCTAAATGGCCTGAGTACAAGGAAGAGTGGAATTTCCAGGCAGAGGAAGCCGCAATCGAGCACTGCAAGGATCTCGTAAAGGGTATCAGAAATGTCCGTACACAGATGGATGTTCCACCTTCAAGAAAGGCAAAGCTTTTCATCACAAGTGATGATGAGGCAGTCAGAAAGGTATTCGAGGACAACAAGGAGGTATATGTAAATCTTGCATTTACCAGCGAGATTACAGTACAGCAGGGCAAGGCCGGTATTGGAGATGACGCTGTATCAGTAGTGATACCTGATGCGGTTGCATACCTGCCGCTTGAGGACCTTGTTGATTTCGAGAAGGAAAAGGAAAGACTCAATAAAGAAAAGGATAAGCTTACAAAGGAGCTTGCGCGCTCAAGGGGCATGCTCTCAAATGAGAAATTCTTAAACAATGCAAAGCCTGAAAAGGTTCAGGAGGAAAAGGACAAGCTTGCAAAGTATGAGCAGATGATGGCTCAGGTAGAGGAACGTCTGGCTCAGTTTAAATAATTAAATACAGATTATATTTTGTGAACACTGTTTTCCTGTGGCAAGGATGCAAAGGAGGCCGTCCACAATGCGGTGGTTCTTGAATAGAATAGAACAAAGACTGTCTCTTATACACATCTCCGAGCCCACGAGACCGTACTAGATCTCG
>ENA-OYYP01001015-OYYP01001015.1-human-gut-metagenome-genome-assembly--contig:-NODE-1015-length-13507-cov-4.893696_pt1 | contig 13507 bp, 8 predicted proteins | sample MGYA00244067_ERZ653456 | MGnify/ENA primary metagenome ERZ653456 (study PRJEB26926, sample SAMN06165101) | human gut metagenome | biome: ENVO:00009003; feature: ENVO:2100002; material: ENVO:00002003... | reverse complement strand
GAGATCTAGTACGGTCTCGTGGGCTCGGAGATGTGTATAAGAGACAGCCTTTTCTCTTCAGGCATCCGGCCATTGCATCGATCGTACTTCCTGTTGTATACACATCATCTATCACCAAGATATTCTTTCCCCTGACATCTCCGGTCACGCAGAACGCTTTTTCCAGGTTTTTTCTTCTCTGCAAAGCATTCAGTTTTTTCTGCGACTTTGTCTTTAAAACTTTCTGCACAATATTGACATCTGTGGAAATCCCGGTATAATGACCGAGTTTCTCCGCCAGATATGCAGCCTGATTAAAACCTCTCTGCCGCTCCTTCGACCTGTGTACCGGAACCGGCACGATCAGATCCAGCTTCCATTCCCGCAATTCTTTCTGTGCATATCGATACATTGCTCTGGCATAAAAATCACCGTATTCTCTGCATCCATAGTACTTATATCTGGTAACAGATCTTCTCATTATGCCATCATAGACAAAAATACCTCTTCCCTGTTCATACATATGCCTGTGTTTCTGACAGTCTCTGCAGTATTCCCCTGTTTCTATGGGTTTTCCACATTTATAACATCTGGGATGACCAATCGGACGAAGTTCTTTCTCGCATTCCGGACAGATCATCCTTCGCTGATCTGCCAGTATTTTCTGACAGACCGGACAGCATCTCGGGTAAAAAATATCAGCTACCATGTTCAGAAACCGTTTCATTTCCATTTCCTTCCACTATTTTACTCTTTGTTTTGCTATCCTCTGTATTTCTGTTTTTCTCATATTATCGGAATAAATTTTTTCTCTGTTATTATTCAGTCATCAGATCACAGTCTGCAATATCATTCTTCACCATCTGTATTATTATCCCCTGTAGTCTCACTCAGTTCTCTGATCCGTTCATCCAGTGCACTGTATCTCTTCTGCTGTTTTTCATTGCGTATCATCTCTACAAAGGTCTCCTCGTTTCCCACAACCGTCACACATTTTCTTGCTCTGGTAACTGCGGTATAAAGAAGGTTCCTGTTTAAAAGCATCTGTGGTCCGGAAAGCAATGGAAGTATGACTGCCGGATACTCAGATCCCTGAGACTTGTGGATTGTAATAGCATATGCAAGTTCCAGTTCCTCCAGCTGTTTGAACGAGTACATTGCAAAACGTCCATCCTCAAATTCCACTTCTGCTGTCTCAGCAAATTCATTGATTTCCCTGAGGATTCCGGTGTCTCCGTTAAATACTCCCACGCCTTTCTCAATGACAACCCCATATCGTCCCCGGATTTCCCATTCCATCTGATAATTATTTCTGATCTGCATGACCTTGTCCCCTGTGCGGAACAGCCGGTCTCCAACCGCCCTCTCGGATTTCCCGTCTTCCGGCGGATTCAGGTATCTCTGCAGGATCTGATTCAGCCGCTCTACTCCCAGAAGTCCCTTTCTCATAGGTGTCAGTACCTGTATCTCAAAGGGTTTGGCATCTACATAGCGCGGCAGTTTCTCCTGGATCAGCGCGATCACTACTCTTATAATGATATCTGCATCATATCTCTTCAGAAAAAAGAAATCCCTGCTCTTATTATTGATCTGAACCTGTTCTCCCTTATTTATCTTATGAGCATTTACAACAATATCACTCTCTGATGCCTGTCTGAATATCTTAGTCAGTTCCACTACAGGGAAACATCTGCTTCGGATAATATCTCTCAGCACATTGCCCGGGCCTACACTCGGAAGCTGATTCTCATCCCCCACAAGGATCAGTCTGGTTCCTGCTACTACTGCAAGAAGAAGAGAATGCATCAGATGAATATCCACCATAGACATTTCATCAATAATGATCACATCTGCCTCCAGCGGATTCTGTGCATTCCTCTCGAATTTAGCTGAATGCCCGTCCCTCTCTTCTTCCGGCATTCCATTCAGTTCCAGCAGACGGTGAATTGTCTGCGCCTCATATCCGGTAGTCTCTGTCATTCTCTTTGCAGCACGTCCGGTAGGTGCAGCCAGCCGAATCTCTGCACCTTCTCCCTCAAAAAAGCGGATGATCGCATTGATCGTTGTCGTTTTACCTGTACCGGGGCCTCCTGTAAGAATAAAGAGTCCACGATCCGCTGCTTCAGTGATTGCTTTCTTCTGCATTTCATCCAGAACAGTTCCTGTCTCTTTCTCGATCAGCTCAATTCTGTGCCTGACAAGCTCTTTATCCTCAGGACACACAATATTCAGTTCATTAAGCATCCTGGCAGTGTTCAGTTCCAGATAATAATACTGTGCCGGATAAACGATAGTTTCTCCGCTTTTTTCTTTCAGCACCAGCTTCCTGTCAATAACCATATCCATAAGATGTTTCTCCATATAGGATTCATCTACTCCCAGAAGTCTGGCACATCTTGTAAATAACTGTTCCCTCGGAAGATAAGTATGTCCTTCTCCCGAAGCCTGCAGAAGAGTATACAGCATTCCGCTGCGGATTCTGTAATCTGAGTCTGCGTGAATACCGACTCTGGCAGCAATCTCATCAGCAATCTTAAATCCCACACCGGAAATATCTTCCGCAAGTCTGTAAGGATTCTCCTGAAGGATCGTATAGACAGATTCCTTATATTTCTGATAAATCTTTGCGCCCAGGTTCAGGGAAATCCCATATTTCTGCAGAAAGATCATTACTTTTCGCATCTCTGCCTTCTCACTTACCTGCGCAGCGATCTCCCGGGCTTTTTTCTCACTGATCCCCTTTACCTCTGCAAGCCGCTCCGGCTCTTCTTCTACGATACGGAGTGTGTCATCTCCAAACTTCTGCACAATCCTGGCAGCCAGTGCAGCACCGATTCCCCTGATGGCGCCCGAACCCAGATAACGTTCTATTCCATATGTATCCTCCGGCATCTTCTCTGTAAAAGAACTGATCTGAAACTGTTTGCCATATACCGGATGATGGATATATACTCCGGTTGCTTCAATAGATGCCCCCTGTGTGATCGCAGGGAAACTTCCCACGCAGGTCAGCTCTTCCTCTTTTTTTGTACCTTTCAGTACCATAACTGTATATCCGTTATCTTCATTTCTGAAAATAACATGATCTATGTATCCTGTGACAGTTTCACTCATGTGCTTTTCTCCACACCTCCTGCTTCTTTGATCCTCTGACAACGCAAAAAGGCACTGCACTGTGCAGTACCTCCTGCTTTATCCGTCAAAACGTGCCATTACCTCTGCATACTTACCGGTTCCCACTGCGACCACGCTCATTGCATCCTGCACAGTCAGTGTACTTACTCCGGTTCTCTGCTCGATCAGTGTATCCATCCCATGAAGAAGGGCACCGCCGCCTGTAAGTACGATTCCTCTGTCTACAATATCCGCAGCCAGTTCCGGCGGTGTCTTTTCCAGAATTCCATGAACAGTCTCCACAATCTGGCTTGTAGCATCCTTTAACGCCACACGTATTTCTTCTGAGGTAAGTGTCACTGTCTTCGGCAGACCGGTGATCACATTTCTCCCCTTTACTTCCATTGTTCTCGGATTTGATTCCTCTATAGCCGTACCAATCTGAATTTTGATCTTCTCTGCCATATCTTCTCCGATAAAAAGTCCATGATTCTTTCTCACATAGTTCAGTATAGCCTGATTAAAAGTGTCCCCTGCAACTTTCACAGAAGCGGAAACCACAACCCCCGCAAGAGAGATAACCGCAACATCCGAAGTTCCGGCTCCAATGTCTACGACCAGATTTCCAAAGGGCTTGGTCACATCCACACCGGCTCCGATTGCCGCAGCTATAGGTTCCTCCACCATATAGACATCTCTGGCACCAGCCTGATAGGTTGCTTCCTCCACTGCCTTTTTCTCAATCTCTGTAATTCCACTGGGAACACAGATACTGATCCTGGGCTTGCGGAAAGCTCTTCTTCCTATTGCTCTGGATATAAAGTATTTCAACATCTTCTCTGTAACTGTATAATCAACGATCACGCCCTGTCTGATGGGACGGATGATCTCCATATCTGAAGTAATGCGCCCTTCCATCAGACGGGCTTCTTCACCGATCGCACGTATCTTCTCTGTATTTTTATCATAAACTACGATCGAAGGCTCATTTAGCACAAGCCCCTTTCCTGTAGAATAAGCCAGACTGTTCCTGGTTCCCAGGTCAATTCCAATATCACTTGTCGGCATGGAAATCCCCTTTCTGTTCTTACGTTCTCCTCATCCCCTTCAACTGATCATTACTTTTTACAGTCTCTACCGGGGACTTATCCGGTTTAGTTATAACAACTCCATAAAATAATGCGATCAAAACAGTCCAACAGGGCTTCACATCCTGATAAGCCGGATCAAAATATATTATTTACGAGAATTGCTATAAATAATCTCTTCTATTATATACAACTTCCATTTAAAAAGAAAGTCCTGCAATATGATTTCAAGATTATTTCAGATATTTCTTTACATATTTTCCGGTATAGGAAACCGGTGACTGTGCCACCTCCTCAGGAGTTCCCTGAGCAACTACGGTACCTCCTTTGTCTCCGCCCTCCGGTCCGATATCAATGATATAATCTGCGGTCTTAATCACATCCAGATTATGCTCGATCACAACTACTGTATTACCGCCCTCCGATAATCGTTTCAGAATCTCCACCAGCTTATGCACATCCGCAAAATGCAGACCTGTGGTAGGCTCATCCAGAATGTAGATAGTCTTACCTGTGCTGCGCTTGCTCAGCTCTGTGGCAAGCTTGATCCTCTGTGCCTCTCCTCCGGAAAGCTCTGTGGACGGCTGTCCCAGCCGGATATAGGAAAGTCCTACATCATAAAGAGTCTGTATCTTTCTTTTAATAGAAGGAACATTCTCAAAAAAAGTCAGTGCTTCCTCCACCGTCATATTCAGCACATCGTAAATATTCTTATCCTTATACTTTACTTCCAGGGTTTCTCTGTTATATCTCTTACCTTTGCAGACCTCGCATGGTACATATACGTCCGGAAGGAAATGCATCTCAATTTTGATAATACCGTCACCGCTGCATGCCTCACATCTTCCGCCCTTTACATTAAAACTGAATCGTCCTTTCTTATATCCTTTTGCCTTGGCATCTGCTGTTGCTGCAAAAAGATCTCTGATCTGGTCAAATACCCCGGTATAAGTTGCAGGATTGGAACGTGGAGTACGGCCAATAGGTGACTGGTCAATATTGATAACCTTATCCAGTTGGTCTGTTCCCAGAATATCCTTATGTTTTCCCGGAATCACTCTTGCCCGGTTCAGATCTCTTGCCAGGCGTTTATAAAGAATCTCATTGATCAGAGAGCTCTTACCTGAGCCCGAAACTCCTGTGATACAAGTCATGATCCCAAGAGGTATCTTCACATCGATATTCTTGAGATTATTCTCTGCCGCCCCCTTGACAGTAAGAAAACCGGTTGGCTTCCGTCTCTCCAAAGGTACCGGGATTTTTAATTTTCCGCTCAGATAAGCTCCTGTGATGGAATCCTCGTTCTTCATCAAATCCTCTGCAGTTCCCATGGCAACCAGTTGTCCGCCATGCTCCCCTGCACCGGGACCTATATCTACAATACAGTCTGCGGCACGCATGGTATCTTCATCATGCTCCACAACGATCAGGCTGTTTCCAAGATCACGCAGTTTCATCAGAGAACCAAGAAGTCTGTCATTATCCCTCTGGTGAAGTCCGATACTCGGTTCATCCAGAATATAGGCAACTCCTACCAGCCCGGAACCAATCTGGGTAGCCAGACGGATTCTCTGCGCCTCGCCGCCGGAAAGAGTTCCTGTCGCACGTCCCAATGAAAGATAATCCAGTCCTACATCTGACAGGAAACTTACCCTTGCCCTGATTTCCTTCAGAATCTGTCTGCCGATAAGCTGCTGCTGCTCGGAGAGCTGCATATCCGCCAGAAAGGCTTTCAGCTTCTCTATGGAAAGATTGGTGACCTCATAAATATTCTTATCCGCCACAGTCACAGCCAGTGATTCCTTCTTCAGTCTCTGACCTTTACAGGTTTTACATGGAGTAATGCGCATGAAAGATTCATACTCCTGCTTCATGGCATCAGAACCTGTCTCTCTGTAACGCTGCTCCACATTTCGGATCAGCCCCGGAAACGCCACATCGTAAACGCCCTCTCCGCGCTGCCCTTTATAGTAAACCTTTACAGAATGTCCATTAGTTCCGTTGATCAGAATGTCCTGTATCTTCTCCGGATACTCCTCAAAAGGTGTTGCCAGGCTGAAATCATATTCTCTGGCAAGAGCATCCAGGATTGCCCTGGAAAAGCTTCCCTCATTTGTGCAGGACTGCCATCCTGTGACCACAATGGCACCATCCAGGATACTCAGAGATCTATCCGGGATCATCAGATCAATATCAAATTCCATTTTATACCCAAGTCCCAGACAATCCGGGCAGGCACCAAAAGGATTATTGAAAGAAAAGCTTCTCGGTTCAATCTCATCCACACTGATACCGCAGTCAGGACAGGAGAAACTCTGGCTGAAATTGTGAATATTTCCATCCATAGTATCTACCATCAGAAGGCCCTCTGCCAGATCCAGCACTGTCTCAATGGAATCTGAGAGTCTTTTCTCAATCCCGGGCTTCACGATCAGACGGTCTACCACAATCTCTATATTATGCTTGATATTCTTGTCCAGACTGATTTCCTCGGAAAGCTCATACAGGTTTCCGTCAATCTGCACACGTACATATCCGCTTCTCTTTGCCTGCTCCAGAAGCTTTGCATGAGTTCCCTTGCGCCCCCGCACAACAGGCGCCAGAAGCTGGATCTTCGTTCTCTCCGGAAAAGACATGATACTGTCTACCATCTGGTCAACTGTCTGCTTCTTAATCTCTCTTCCGCACTTCGGACAATGAGGGATTCCCACTCTGGCATACAGAAGTCGGAAATAATCATAGATTTCTGTCACTGTTCCTACTGTGGAACGGGGATTGCGGTTGGTAGATTTCTGATCAATGGAAATGGCCGGCGGCAGACCTTCGATGCTCTCCACATCCGGCTTCTCCATCTGTCCCAGGAACTGTCTTGCATAGGAAGAGAGAGATTCCATATAACGGCGCTGTCCTTCTGCATAGATGGTATCAAAAGCCAGTGAAGATTTACCGGAGCCACTCAGTCCTGTAAATACCACAAACTTGTCTCTGGGAATATCCACACTTAAATTCTTAAGATTATTAACATTGGCACCTCTGATCCTGATAAAGTGCTTCTTCGTTGTATCTGCTGCCATTGTGGGCCTCCTGTTTCTCATTTATAAATAATAACTGTTTCTTACCTTGACAGTTACACCTTTTTCGTATGTTATGATATTCATGGATTGTGCGCAGTTTCGCTGCCCTGCAATCCTCATGGCATCAGTATAATACAGGAACATTTGTTCGTCAAGGCGTTTACGGCAAAAAATCCGCCATAACGGAATTGCTTACATGGATTCCTTCTCTGCTCAGAAAAATCCTTCCTTTTTCTTCCAAAAGCAGTCCCATTGACTTATATTTTCTCAGAACATCCCCGTATATTGCATCTATTTCACTGCCAAACTGTCGCTCAAACTCAGCTTTTGAGATTCCTCTGGTCATACGAAGTCCCAGAAACATGAACTCCGCCATCTCATCCTCTCTGGTGAGGGGCGGCTCTTTTTCTCTTATTTTTTCCGGTGTTCTGCTGTTTTCCAGATATTTTTTCATATCCTGTGTATTGGCAAAACGTTCCTTTCCATAAAGAGAGGAAGCTCCCAGGCCAAACCCCAGATAATCCTGTCGGATCCAATAACCCACGTTATGCCTGCATTCTCTGCCTTTCTTTGCGTAATTGGAAATCTCATACTGCTCAAAGCCATATTCTCTCAGAATCTGTGCTGTTGCCTCATACATATTGTACTCCGCATCTTCATCCGGCAAATTCAGCGTCCGCGATGCAAAAGGTGTGCCCTCCTCAATGATCAGGCTGTATGCGGAAATATGTTCCGGATCCAGTCCGGCAACAGTGCGAAGATTGTGGATCCATCCTTCATAAGTCTGATCCGGGATCGCACTCATCAGATCAATATTGATATTATCGAACCCTGCCTCTCTTGCACTTCTGTAAGTTTCCAGAAACTGCTCATAATTGTGGATCCTTCCAAGTATTTTCAATTCCCTGTCATCCGGTGACTGTAAGCCTATACTCAGGCGGTTGATTCCATATGTTCTGTATGCCTGCAGTTTGTTTCTGTCTGCAGTCCCCGGGTTTACTTCTATGGTGATCTCAGCATGATCCCCAATCTGAAAATTTCGTCTTATATGATTTAAAATTTCTCCTATGAATCTCTCATCCAAAACAGAAGGAGTGCCCCCTCCAATAAATACAGAGGATACACTCCTTCCTTTTCCTTCTTCTGCTGCATTGATTTCTTCAAGCAGAGCATCTACATAATCAGCCTGCTCCTTTGGACCTGACGGACCGGAAAGGAAATCACAGTAATCACATTTTTTTATGCAAAATGGAATGTGGATATAGATTTCCATGGGAGAATCTGTGATATTCCTTCTCTCCATTGTAATCTGCTCCTGTTATGACCTGTTTTCTATTCCTCAGTATCTGATGTACTGCTGTCCTGCTCATTGTTATCTGATGAGCCGACACTGTTATCTGTACTGCCGGCATCACTTTGGCTGTCTGAACTTTCCGCAGATGAGATACCTGCTGCATCCTGCTCTGCCAGATACGTATTTACCATTGTCAGATTACCATTTGTGGTAACTGCGGCGGAATCTACCTGATCCGGTGCCGGAGTGGGACTTGTCTCTTCCGGTGCAACACTGATCTGGATCACTTTGGAGGACGTTTCATCTGCCTCCCTGGTTTTCCCACATCCGGAGACAGAAATTCCAAGCAATAACATACATAGTATAACTGTTTTTCGCTTAATCATTTTCTTCAATATCTTAACCTTCTGTTGAGATGAACACTATTCACAGGTAGCTGTTCAGTACCTTCACAGTTATGTGGACAGCAGGCTGCCGAATAGTTACTTTCATACTTTATTTATCATCCAGTTTCAATACACTCATAAATGCTTTCTGCGGAATCTCCACATTGCCTACCTGACGCATACGTTTCTTACCTTCCTTCTGTTTCTCCAGAAGTTTCTTCTTACGGGAAATATCACCGCCGTAACATTTGGCAAGTACATCCTTACGCATGGCTCTGACTGTCTCTCTGGCAATAATCTTGCTTCCGACAGCTGCCTGGATCGGAATCTCAAAAAGCTGGCGGGGAATCTCGTCTTTTAATTTCTCGCACATCTTACGGCCTCTCTCATAGGCTGTATCTGCATGTACGATAAAGGAAAGAGCATCCACTTCTTCTTTGTTTACCAGAATATCCAGTTTCACAAGCTCGCTGCGCTCATATCCGCAGAGTTCGTAATCCAGAGAAGCATAGCCTCTGGAGCGGGATTTGAGGGCATCAAAGAAATCATAGATAATCTCATTTAACGGCAGCTTATATTTCAGAAGCGCACGTGTTTCTTCCATATAATCCATTCCCAGATACTGCCCTCTTCGTTCCTGGCAAAGATCCATAATTGCACCGATAAATTCAGTTGTTACCATGATCTCGGCATTTACCATTGGTTCTTCCATGTATTCAATCTCTGATGGATCCGGCAGATTGCTTGGGTTTGTCAGATTAATAACTTCGCCGTTAGTTTTGTATACTTTATAAATAACACCGGGAGCTGTGGTCACAAGATCAAGGTTGTATTCTCTTTCCAGACGCTCCTGAATAATCTCAAGATGGAGCAATCCCAGAAAACCACATCGGAAACCAAAGCCAAGGGCTACAGATGTCTCCGGTTCATAGAACAGAGAGGCGTCATTGAGCTGAAGCTTCTCAAGAGCATCTCTCAGATCACCGTATTTGGCACCATCTGCCGGGTATAATCCGCAGTATACCATAGGGTTTACTTTCTTATAGCCCGGAAGTGCTTCTGCACATGGTCTTTCCTTATCTGTAACTGTATCACCTACACGAGTGTCACCAAGGTTTTTAATACTCGCAGTGATGTATCCTACCATGCCTGCTGTCAGTTCCTCACATGGAATAAACTGACCTGCACCAAAGTATCCGACTTCCACAACTTCTGTGGTGAAGCCAGTTGCCATCATATGGATCTGGGTGCCTCTTTTCACACGGCCATCCATGACACGGCAGAATACGATAACGCCTTTGTATGCATCATAAATGGAGTCAAAGATCAGGGCTTTTAATGGTGCATCTACATCGCCATGAGGTGCCGGGATCTTTGTTACGATCTGTTCCAGGACTTCTTCTACATTAAGTCCTGTTTTGGCAGAAATCCTTGGTGCGTCATGGGCTTCAAGGCCGATGACATCTTCGATTTCATTTACCACACGATCCGGTTCTGCACTTGGCAGGTCGATTTTGTTGATGACCGGAAGGACATCCAGGTCATGGTCAAGGGCAAGATATACATTTGCCAATGTCTGGGCTTCGATTCCCTGAGCTGCATCTACTACCAGGATTGCACCGTCGCAGGCTGCAAGGCTTCGGGATACTTCGTAATTGAAGTCTACATGGCCGGGGGTGTCGATCAGGTTGAAGATGTATTCTTCGCCGTCTTTGGCTTTGTATACGATTCGTACTGCCTGAGATTTAATGGTGATTCCACGTTCTCTTTCAAGTTCCATGTTGTCCAGTACCTGTGACTGCATTTCACGTTCTGTCAGAGTGCCGGTCATTTCGATGATTCGGTCGGCAAGAGTGGATTTGCCGTGGTCTATGTGTGCAATAATACAGAAATTTCTGATTTTGCTCTGGTCTATCATTAAGGAATTCCCTCCTGAGTTCTTTCTTATATACTATAATTGATGGGTTTGCTAATTTTGTATTATAACATATGGGGGAAGGGTTTGTCATCTATTTATCTACATGGACGCACAGAAACATCCTGGTAATTATTATCTTTGCCGTGCGTCGGCACGCCTGCAGGTATCTTCCTTGTCCTTCGCACTCTGCTGAACTGTCTTGATTGCATTATTTTATGGAATTGCTATAGAATTTATCCTTGCAGTACCTTGTCTAAGATGTCGGCAAATGGTTCCATGGCATTTTTTACTTCCTGGACAGTGTTGGTCTGGGCTCCGGCTTCCAGAAGAAGGGAGCGGGGACGGAGGTGGAGATTGTAGCGGTAACCTGCAAGGTAAATTCCCCGGTAAAATTGAGGATAGTATTGGGCTGCCTGGTATTCCAGCTGAAAGGAGAATGCCAGATTTTGCTGTATGTATGGATTTGGCAGATAGTCCAGGGAACCTTTGGATGTCGTATAACTCAGTCCATTGTAAAAAAGGATCTGAGCTGTGGGTTTTCCATTGATCTCTGTTACAAGATGCCGGTCTTCAGGGACGCCGTCCCGGTGCAGGTCTATGATCACCTGGATATCCGGGTTTTCCTGAAGATAAGGTTCCAGATAATCGCGGGCATAATCATAAGCAGCGCTGCGGTCCAGTTCACCGCCTGCCATGTCAAACTGCTCTTTGAGATGGACTACCTGATAACCGTAGTTTTCTGTGAGAAGCTGTGTCAGATAATCTCCTACTCCTACAATCGTGTCGGATTCTTCCCCTTCTCTGGAATCTGCGAAGGTTTCCTGCGAATGGCTGTGATAGATCAGAATCTGAGGGGTATCGGTTTCTTTGGTAATTTTTAAGTCCTGTTTCAGAAAATCCCCGGCATTGATCTGTACGGCATCTGCTTCTGTGTTGGAATCTACGATATAGAATTGTCCCAGAAGATAATTATAATCTGCCAGTTTTTCGGGGGACAGGTCGATTATTGGATGAGGAACTGCAGCAGCAATGGTTTCTGTGCTGTTCTGAATATTTTGGTCATTCTGCGCTGCTGACTCTTGCGGCTTCTGTGATTTGTCCGTTTCATGATTTTCCGGTGACGCAGTTATCTTTTTCGGTTTAGGTGTCTTGTCTGATTTTTTTGAAGTTTGTTCTGATTCTGATATTTTCGCTGACTCTGATATTTTCGCTGATTTTACTGTTTTTGAGGGGATTGCTGTTTTTTCTGGTACCGGTGTAGATTCTGGTGTCTGTAATTCTTCAGATTCACCTTTTTCTGCCAGCAATTGTTCGGACCGTGCACGCTCTCCCAGATATTTTCCGTTTTCTCCTGCTATTTTTTTATAAGTTTCAATATCTTCATAGGAACTCATATGAGCTCTTTTTTCCAGAAAGCGGTACAGGGGCAGATGCCTGTACACATTTTCTCCTGTAAAAAATGTCCCTGGCAATACTGCCAGAGTGGCAAAAAAGCACATGCTAAGCAGAATGCAGAACGCTTTCTGAACGTTTGTCACATGGATCACCTCTTGACTTATCCTATGTCCATGTTTTCCCATTTATACCCTGTTCACACTGACGGAACAATTTTCCGGTCAGCCGCCTATTTCCTCAAACGCCATGTTCAGTCCTTCTGAGATTGTGAAGCTCAGGTATTTTACTGTCTCATCCACATCTTTGGGAGTTACAAACATGGTGTGAAGATGAGGAGATATCATTTCTTCCAGAAATTCTTTCTGTTCTGCCTCTTCCAGAGCTTCCAGAAGGTGTGCCATGGAATCATGGACGATAGTTGCCGCATCTACTACGGTGGGTACTCCGATCCCGATCACTTTTACCTGCAGATTTTCTTCTGTAAGCCCCACTCTGTGATTGCCTACACCGGAACCCGGGTTGATTCCTGTATCTGTGATCTGAATTGTACGGTTCAGGCGTCTGGTGCTTCTTGCTGCCAGCGCATCAATGGCAATCACTATGTCCGGCTTTGTCTCTGCCACGATTCCCTGTATGATTTCAGATGTCTCCATCCCTGTCTGCGCCATTACTCCCGGGATAATTCCGCTGATACGGTGCATTTTTTCTTTTCCAAGACTCTGCAGGCCATACTCTCTTATCATATGTCTCGTTATATGAAGATTTTCTACCACATGAGGCCCCAGGGAATCGGCTGTGATCGCTGAATTTCCCAGACCTACTACCAGAATGGACAGCTCACGCTCCAGATTGATCACATTCTGTAAATGACGGGCGATTTCCAGGGAAATTTCTCTGTGATAATCCTCATCATGTACAGAAAGCCCCGGAGCTTCTATCGTAATATAGCTTCCCTGGGGCCGTCCCATTGTCCGGGCACCGTTTTCTGTGGTGATCTTTACCACAGTGGTACGGATATCTTTCTCTTCATTATAATCTTCGTGGATCTCCACTCCCCGGACTTCTACGTTTTCCTCTGTAAACCGTTCGGTTGCCTCCAGCGCCAGGTCTGTTCTTATTCCGTAATTATCCAACATCTCTTTTCCCTCCGTACTTCATTCAATATTTGTTACTGTTTGCTCCGTTCTTATAACAATCTTTTATATCGTTACTGTTCACTCCGTTCACAGTAACGTAGCCAAAATTCATTCCAGATTGCC
>ENA-OYYP01000943-OYYP01000943.1-human-gut-metagenome-genome-assembly--contig:-NODE-943-length-14109-cov-6.960936_pt1 | contig 14109 bp, 10 predicted proteins | sample MGYA00244067_ERZ653456 | MGnify/ENA primary metagenome ERZ653456 (study PRJEB26926, sample SAMN06165101) | human gut metagenome | biome: ENVO:00009003; feature: ENVO:2100002; material: ENVO:00002003... | reverse complement strand
CTACACACTGCATATCGTCGGCAGCGTCAGATGTGTATAAGAGACAGGTCATAGATGGTCACGGAGTATCCTTGCGACAGGGTTACAGGCGCGAGCATAACCGGGATCAGTTTGATCTCAGCCGAGCAGTCCAGCGGTGTGGAAAACTTTACGGTAACACTCTTTTCCGATGCGCAAATAACACCGTCCTTAAGCCTGATTGAAGTTTCTCCGGCGATGGCTTCCCCGCCGTTGGCCTGTATAACGGCTTTGGCAATTGCATGGCTTCCCCAAACAGGTATATACATGGTGTTGAACAGGTGTTTCAACTCCATGTGCAACCCTTCGTAAGAGTCGATGCGACCTGTTGTTTGTCCGATCAGAAGTGGAGCGACGGTTCCTGTCTGCGTTGTGGGTATCGTCGTTTTCAATATGTCGTCCTCATATATGAGATTCGCATCGGCTGGGTAGAAAGCCACTAATGTTGCATTGCTATGTTTCGGGGCCTTGAAATTGAGCAGAAAAAGCGATTTCGGCGATTGTGTCTGAATTGGGGAGATGTTGATCTTCTGCAAAAAGTTGTCCCTGATGACGAAAATGCCGGCCTTATCGTCTTTTGTCCATGGATGAAGCGTTGTTTCTCCTTCGTTGTTGTAATATTCTGACTGGGTCAGGGTGATTTTTGCGGCTAATTCGATGTATTCCGAGGAATCGTTATCGGAGCAGCCCGCCATGAAATATGCGGTCATTCCGAATCCTATTCCGAACCATATTGATTTTCGAATTTTATTCAATGAAAAGCGTTTCATTGTTCAACGTTTTTTATTTTATTAAGAATGACTTTGCTGCAGGTTTTCATGACGTTTCCGGAGGTAAGGTTTCCTGCGGCGTGCCGGCCTGCTCCCCGCAGGCGGCTCCCGAAAGAGCCGCTGCGAGGATCAGCAGTTTGTTGATTGTTCGTATCATCGGTTATCGTTGGATTAAGTATTCGTTTTCATGTCCCAGTACGACCTGTTCGGCGACGCTGCGCAGGTAGGCGGCCTTCGATGCCTCGATGCCGCAGTCGGCGGGCGAGCTGCCGAACGCCTCCCCGTAGAGCACGAGGTAGTTGACGCAGGCTTTCAGGTAGGCGCCGTAGACCGACTGGTGCTTATTGTCGGTGTGGTAGAGGTTGATGCCCGAAGAGCCTTCGCGCACGATACGGAACGCTTCGCCGATCGGCGATATCCACGTTCCGGCGGCTTTTGCCATGGCACGTGCACCCTTGGCATTGTAGTTTTCGAAAGTCGCGAAGTCGGTGAATCCGCCGTAGCTGCTGGCCGAGAAGGTCCAGGTCTGTTCGAGAATGACTTTGCAGGAGGCCGATTTCGCCCGAATTTTGTCCGCCAATGCCGTGCAGTTGGCAGCTATTGACGCCGTGCCGTCGCGTCCGTAGGTCGCGGGATTCTGGCTCTGGTCCTGAATGAAGGCGTAGTCGTAGCCTCCGATGTCGATGGCGTCGGTCGAGAACGACAGCCCCAACTGCTGTCCGAAATTCTGCGAACCCTTGAAATGCCCCTTGACATTGAGATAGTGGCCTTCGTTCCAGGCGATCTCTTTGAGCATCCACGCCGGGTTGCTGTAATAGGAGAACGAGTTGCCGAGGCAGAGCACCTTTTTCGTGTCGCCCGGGACCGCCGTGCCGAGGTTCTGGACATAAGAGCCCGAGAACCCGAATTGGGGTAATTGACTTGCTGAGTCGTCAGCCGAAATGTCTTGTGTACCACCCGTGCAGGTGTAAGGACCCACAGCGCGGCAGCGGATCTGCACCGCACCCTCGACGGGATCGGTGAAACGGATGGTCTGCATGATGCTGGCGTGCTGGTAGTTGGTTCCTGTGGCCACGCCCGAGCACTTGTAGGAATAACGGATCGAGGGGTCCTCGGGTGCGGTGAGCAGGTCCTCTTCGACGCTCTTCCAGACACCTCCGTCGAGATACTCCACGATGAAGTATTTGGGCGAATTGGCTTCGCCGGCCATCGTGGCGTCGAACTCTACGGCCGTACCGGCTTCGAGTCGCCTTACGGGCAGGGTGTAGAGCCAGTAGTCACCTTCGACCATTGTCGAGACGGAGGGACGGTATGAATTGACCGTGCGGGTGAATTCACGCCCGACGTTGGCCTCGCCGCGTACGACGGATATACAACCCGAACTGCCCGAGGTCGACGGAAGCATGTTCGAAGCGCTCCACGAGGAGTTGTACTGTCCGACAGTCGATGCCGAGAAGATCCACTGGCTCGGGAAGGCCGGGCCTGCCATCAAATCAGTGTCGAGCTTGCCTCCGGCCTCCAAGGTCACCGGTTCTGTTTTTTTGATTAAAGCTATATCTTCGCCTTTGGAATCGTAGATGGTCACAGTATACCCTTGCAAGAGTGTCGCAGGGGCGATCATAACGGGTATCAGTTGTGTTTCCTGTGAACAATCCATGGGGGTGGGCAGTGTTACAGTGATCGTCTGTTCTGATGCTGATGTTGACCAGTCATCGATGTCAACGGTGAATTCCCCTGCAATTGCTTCGCCGCCGTTGGCCTTTATGACCACTTTGCTGACTGAATAGTGGCCTTTCTTGGCGCTGATATACATCGTGCAGAAAAGGTTTTTCAGTTCCATACTGCAACCCTCGTAGGCATTGAGTTGTGCTGTGGCCTTGCCGACGAGAATCGGGGTGACAAAACCCGTTTGCATCGTAGGGATGACAGTTTTTAACGTGCCGTTTTCACAGCGGAGATTGGCATCCGAGGGCCAAAATGCGACGACCGTCGAAGTTGCATGTTGCGGTGCGTCGAGCGTGAAGAGAAAGAGCGATTTTTGTGATCCCGACTGGATCGGTGCTGTATAGACGGCTTCCGGAGCGTTTTGGTCCGTAACAAACAGTCCGGCCCTGTTATTCCTCTCCCAGGCGGGCACCGTTATTGTTCCTTGCTCATTGTAGTATTCCGTTAGCGTTAAATTGGTTTTCGAAGCGAGTTCGCGGGACGAATCGTCGTTGTCATTAGAACAACCCACGGCGAGTAATCCTATTCCTGTGCAGAAAAGTAGCAAGCCTCGGAGCAAATAGAATTTTATTATGTTATTCATATTTGTGGCATTTGATTGGGTTATTTTTTCATTTTGCCGAGAATAACCTCTTTGTAGGCTTTTACGACATTTTCGGGCGTAGCGTTCACCCCGGCGCGGACTTCGTGCATGAAAACTCCCTTGTAGCCGGAAGCCTGTAGGCGGCGGAGGAAATCAGGCCAGTCGATGACGCCTTCGCCCGGCAGCCAGTGACGTTCGTCCTTGCGGTCGTAGTCCGAAGCGTGGATCGTGCCGATGCGGTTGCCGACGGCCTCGAAGAAGTGCGCATGCTCCTCTTTGAGCAGGTGGTTCGAATCGAAGCAGACCATGACTTCGGGGTAGTCGGCGATGAGCCGCATAAGCTCGCCCGAGTCGCGGCCCAGGCACGTGCGGGGCAGGTTCTCGATGCAGAGCACCGCGCCGATCTCTTTGGCGGACAGCGCGAGGCGACCGATGGAGTTGGCCGAGTTCTGCAGGCGGATCTCCCGTTCTTCGTCGGCGATCGGCTCCGAACTGGGATGGAGCACGAGCCGCTGCGGGCCGAAGATCGACGCGAGGCGGATCATCCGCTCCATAAGCGCGACGTTCTGTTCGCGCAGCGCCGGATCGGGTACCGAGATGTCGAGCTGGCGGCTGAACGGCAGGTGGCAGGACCAGACTTTCAGTCCGGCTTCTTCGAGCAGCGCCTTGACGCGGTAGGCCCGGGTGTAACATTCGTTCTCGGGAGCGTTGCGCCAGAAATAGTTGAAGACAACCTCCACGTGGTCGATGCCCGCGGCTTTGATCTGCGCGAGTTTTTCGGGCTCAGGGACCTTCACCATGCCGAGCGATACGCCCAGGGGGTATTCGGCCCGGACGGATCCAGCAGTCAGCAGAAAGGTTATCGTTATGAGCAGTAGTTTCTTCATTGTTTTATTTTGGCTGGTGAAAGGAGACGCCGGGGATTCCCGGCGTCTCTTGATTCAATTATTTGACGCAGCACGATCCACAAATGTCGCCGCCATGGGTACTCCAGCTCGATGCGCGTTCGCCGCCGACGTATTTGCCGACGAAAACGCCGTTCTTGCTTGAGCCGCCGATGAAAGCCGAATAAATGACTCCGTCGAGATAGTTGTTGCCGCCCATCTGCTTCTGGTTGTTGTCGCCGCTCTCGTAGGTCCAAGAATCAACCACGTTGCCGCTGGCATCGAAGATGTAGGTCGTGTTAGAGGTCTGTCCCGAAGTGATGTAGAAGCGGTTTTCGCTGTCGACGCACGGGTGGGAGTAATTGAAGGCGTTGGCGAGGGAGCTGCCGGTGTGGACGTACTCCCAGTTGACGGCCGAAAGGTCGCCCTTCACGTTGTAGACCGAACCGTTTTTCGAACCGGCGAAGACCGAACCGTTGGGGGCCACAACGGGCTCATAAAGGAGGTTGGGATTGTCTTTCTCTACTACCAACGATTTTATCGCTTCATGTGTTTTTATGTTAACGGCCCCTATATAACCATTTCTGCCACCAAAATAAGCAAGGGTTTTGTCGCTGTTGACGGCAAATCCGGTGATGTCGGACATTTCGCAGCCAAGGGTAACCTTGGCGATTTGTTCGCCGGTTTCAATATTGACGAAGAAAGCGTCGGTTTGCGTTCCGATCAGCAGCTCGCTGCCGTTAACCAGCAGGCCCCTTCCGGCATCTCCTGCTGAAAACTGCCATTTCTTTTGTCCCGATGCAGCGTCTATGGCGAAGGCTTTACCCAAAGCATCACAAATGTAAACCACTGTTCCGTTAGCATTGACGGCCGGGGCGGCGCTCTTCATTGAACCGGCTTCGGAGAAGATCCACTTCAACTCGCCTTCCGGCGTGATGGCATAGAACTGTCCAGCGCTTGTCGTGCCGTAGTAAATGTCGCCTGTCACGGGATTCACGGTGAGCATGTTGTAGCTTCCTGATTTGGAGGTTGGTAGGTAACGCCACTTCTCATTGCCTGTCACGACGTCGAAGGCGTAGAGGGCGGAGACTTTGTTGAAGGTGATGATGTAGACGGTCTTTCCGTCGGGCGAGAACACCGGACAAGTGCCTTTGAATCCGTTGTAGTTCGAGCCGTCCTGCGCCCAGTCGGTGCTGTAGATGACGTATTCGCGGATTTCGACCTCGAGGGTCCACGAGCGGGCGTTGCCGTCGATCGTGGCGTTCAGCTTCACGGTCTGTGTGCCGACCGTGCCCAGTCCGTATTTCACGACGGTTCCCTCCTTCACGACGTCGCCCGGGAAGGTCCACTTCACGTCGGTGGCCGTCGGGTAGTCTTCGGTGTTGAACGAGAACGTGATCGGCTGGTTCTTGGCCGCCTTGTCGCGGTCGAGGATGTAGGGGATCGCCAGGGTCGGCATCGCTTTCGCGGTGGCCGGTTCCGAGGCGCCCTTTTCGTAGTTGGCCGTCAGCGAGAAGTAATAGTTCTTGTCGTTGATCAGCTTGTCAAGCGTCACGCTCGTCGCGTCCTTGTCGAGCGTCTGTTGCTCGACGTTGTCGGGTGTGTCCTCGTTGTAGTAGGAGAGCGTGTAGGAGAGCACCGTCGTCGCGGGCTTGGTCCACGCGAGGCTCACGAACGAGTCGCCCGCATCGACCGTGAGGTCGGTGACCGGGAACCGCGTCGTGGCGGGTCTGCCGACGGCGGCGACGTAGTTCGAGACGAGTTTTCCGTAGACCGCCTGCACGTAGAAGGTGTACTGCGTGTCGTTGACGAGTCCGCCGACCGTGCAGTTCATCTCGCCGCCCGTGCGCAGGGTGACCGTTTCCGAATCGGCATCGGTGTAGTAGACGATGAAGTCCGTCGGGTTCCAGCCTTCGGGCAGGCTCCAGGAGAGCAGTACCTCCTCGTCGCCCGGCGTGGCGGTGAGATCGGTGACCTGGTGGCGGGCCGCTCCGGCTTCGGGGATATCCTCACTCCAGCATGCGGTGAGGCCCGCGGCGATGAACGATATCAGCAAAAGGTTGATTATCTTTTTCATGCTTGTTCTGACTTAAGTGGTTGGTTAATTGAAACCGGGATTCTGCCAGAGAATCGACGGGTTGTTCACGATTTCGATCTGGTTTTGCGGGATCGGGAAGATCAGGTTGTGCGAATCGAGTGAGTAGCCCATTTCGCGGAAATAGTCGACGGCCAGCCCCAGCCGCACGAGGTCGAACCAGCGGTGGCCTTCGAGGGCGAACTCACGGCCCCGTTCAGCGGCCAGCTCGCGGCGGAACTCCGCTAGGCTTTTGACCTCGTCGGTCGTCAGTTCGTCGAGCCCGGCCCGCGTGCGGGTCTTATTGAGCCATTCCAGCGCGTCGCCCAGGCTGCCTCCCGATTCGGCCAGCGCCTCGGCGTACATCAGCACCACGTCGGCATAGCGCAGGTGCGGGAAATCGTTGCCCACCTGCGTTGTGTAGGTTGCGTCGTAGGTGTCGTACCATTTGGTCATGGCGAAGAGATTGTCTTTAATCTTGGTGTAGGAGCTGATCAGCGGTAGACGGTTGTCCTTCTCGCTGTCGTAGATCGCCTTGAAGGTTGGTGTGGGGTTGTTGATGTCTGCCAACACATCTGTGTTGGCGCTGTACCAGTAACCGTGGCCGTTGTCGTTGGTCTTGTTGTAGTAGAGCGCGAAGATGATCTCCCGGTTCATTTTGTTACCCACGTCGAAAACCTTTTTCGTCGTCGATTCCAGTCCGTAGGAGGTGTTCTTCATCGCCTCTTCGAGGGCCGTCTTGGCCTCGGCGGGCTTGCCGAACGTGAGGTAGACCTTCGCCAGCAGCGTGTAGGCCGCGATGTTCGCCACACGGGCCTTTTCCGGACCCGGTGTCGGCGGCAACAGCCGGGCCGCCTCGGCAAGGTCTTCGGTCAGCAGCGTGTACATCTCCTCCTCTGTGCAGCGGGGGATGAGTTTGGCAGCTGCTGGGGTTACCACAGTGCGGGTGATGGGCACCACGCCGAAGACGCGGTAGAGGTTGAAATACCACCACGACCGCAGGAACAGACATTCGCCGCGATATTTGTCGTAGTTGGCGATCTTGGCTCCGGTCATGTGGTCGAGTACGTCGTTGCAGCGATAGATGCCGTTGTACCAGGCATTCCAGATGTCGTTCAGGATGCCGTTGTTAGCTGTCTCAGCGAAATGGTCGATGTCGTAGCGGTTCTGCGTCGATACAGCCATCGATTCAAGGACGTTTTCGTCTCCGCGGTAGCCGATCTCCGTGAGGTGGAAGCTCATCTGGGTTTTGAGTTTGGCATAGCACGCCACGACTCCTTGGTTGAAGTCGTCGTCGGTCTTGTAGAAGTTGCCTTCGGTGATGTTGTTGCTCGGGTACTGTTCGAAGAAACTTTCGCCGCACGAGCCCAGACCCAGTACGAGGAGTCCCAGCGCAAGGAAATATTTCGGTTTCATAGTCATCGTCATTTTTGATTACAGGTTAAAGTTCACACCGACGCTGAACGTGCGCGACAGCGGATAGGAGCAGTAGTCCTCGCCCGGACGCAGGGCGTCCGTCGAGCGTTTGTTGACCTCGGGGTTGTAGCCCGAATAGTCGGTCCACGTGAAGAGGTTCGTGCCCTGCACGTAGATGCGCAGCTTCGAGATGCCGGCCTTGCGGGTCCAGCGGTCGGGGAAGGTGTATCCCAGCGAAAGGTTTTGCAGGCGCAGGTAGGAGCCGTCTTCGAGGTGGAACGTCGAGGTACAGGCGCCGTTGTTGCCGCTCGATTTGCGGGTCGCGCGGTTCAGTTCGCCGTAGGGATAGCGTTGCAGCGACTCCTTCATCATGTTCGACGAAGCCTCCATGTTGAGCAGGTAGCGGCGTTCGAGGTTCAGGATTTCGTTGCCGTAGACGCCCTGGAAGTTGGCCGCCAGGTCGAAGCCCTTGTACGAGAGGTTAACCGAGAAGCCGTAGTAGAAATCGGGCATGTAGTTGCCTACGATCACGCGGTCGGCGTCCTTTTCGAGAATGCCGTTGCCGTTGGCGTCGACGAAGCGGAAGTCGCCGATCGTCGTGGTGTCGAAATGGGGATAGGAGTCCAGCTCCTCCTGGTTGTGGAAGATGCCGTCCTGCACAAGCAGGTAGTAACAGCCGACGGGCTGGCCTACGCGCGTGAGGTAGTAACCGCCGGCGTAGGAGGATTCTTTGATGATGTCGGCGTTCTCATCGCCGAGGCTCAGCACCTTGTTGCGGTTGAGCGACCAGTTGGCGGCAAAGGCGTAGGAAAAGTCGCCGAAGCTGCGCCGCGAGGTGAGCGCCAGCTCGATACCTTTATTCTGCATTGAACCGATGTTGACGTTCGACGAGGTGAGGCCCGATACTGATGAGACGGGAACGTCGAACAGCATGTCGGTCGTCTTCGAATAGTAGTAGTCGGCGGTGAATCCGAGGGTGCCGCGCCACAGGCTGACATCCAGACCAACGTTGTACTGCGTGTTCTTCTCCCAGCCCAGGTCGTTGTTAGCGATCTGCGTGGGATAGACCTGCGAAGTGAGTCCGTTGCCGAGATCGATGTTCGTCGAGCCGTAGAGCGCCAGGTATTCAGAATTGCCGATTTGAGCGTTACCGGTCTGTCCCACGCTGGCGCGGATTTTCAGGTCGTCGACCCATTTCACATCGCGCAGGAAGCTCTCGTCGCTCATGCGCCATCCCACGGAGGCCGCCGGGAAATAACCCCACCGGGTGTTGGGGGCGAAGCGCGACGAACCGTCGCCGCGGATCGAGGCCGAAACCATGTAACGGCCCTTGTAGGAGTACTGCGCACGCACGAGCCACGAGGCGAAGGTGTAGGCGTACTTGTTGTTGTAGGTCTCCGTCAGGTCGATGGTCTTGCCCTTCGTGGTGCGGATCTTGTCGTCGCCGGCCGTGCCGGTGCCCACGATCTGCGAGGTCTGGATGCCCTGCTTCTCGGCTTCGTAGACCGCCACGGCGTTGACCGAATGATCGCCGAAGGTGCGGTTGAAGGAAAGTTGGTTGGAGATCGTCCAGTGGAAATAGGAGTTCATGTTGTTCTGCGCTTTGGGGGCTGACAGATCGTCGTAATATTTATGGCCGCGCAGGGGGATGTACGAGGGGCGGTAGTAGTTGCGGATGTAGGAGTAGTAGTCGCCGCCGGCCGTGAATTTGTATTCCAGCCCTTTGATGAACTCATAGGAGACGTAGGCGTTGCCCAGAATGTTGATCTTCTCGCGCACGTCGTCGATTTCGAGCGCCAGCGCCACGGGGTTGAGCACCTCGTTGGTCTGGGTGTCCCAGCTGTTGACGCGCAGGAATCCGTTCATGTCCCAGTTGTAGGAGCCATCGGTGTTGTAGACCGGGAAGACCGGAGGCGCCATCAGTGCCGAGGCGATTACACCATCGTCGCCGTACTGCGTGTCAGAGGAGATGTAGTTGGTCTTCGAGTAGGAGGGCGAGAAGCTGACGCCGTATTTCAGCCGGTTGCGCTTGCCGTCGATGTTGGCCCGCAGGCTGTAACGTTCGAAATCCGACCCGATGATCGTTCCCTCGCGGTAGAGGTAGTTGGCGCCGATGTAGTAACCCAGCGTCTTGGTGCGGCCCGAGACCGATACAGAGTGCTTGGTCGAATAGGCCGTGCGGAAGATGGCGTCCTGCCAGTCGGTGTCGGTCATCGTGCCGGTCTTGTCCTGCAGGTAGGCCGTGATGAGCGGGTCAACGCGGTGGTAGGTCTGGGGACGGTCCTCGTAGGGGTCGTCGATCGAACCCGTCGGAACGTTGAACAGGTAGGCGCCGTCGCGGGCCTCTTTGAAGATTTTGGCGAATTCATAGGCATTGAGCATGTCGATCGTCTTCGAGACGCTCGAGACGCTGAACTGGCCGTCATAGCTCACGACGGGGCGTTCGCCCTCGCCGCGTTTGGTCGTGATGAGGATGACGCCGCACGAGCCGCGCGAACCGTAGATCGCCGCCGCCGAGGCATCTTTGAGCACTTCGAGGCTCTCGATGTCGCTGCTTTCGAGGTTCGAGAAGGCCCGGGCGTCGCACGGAACGCCGTCGATGACGTAGAGCGGGTCGTTGCCCGACGTGGCCGACTGGATGCCGCGGATGCGGATCGAAACGTTGCCGTCGGGCTGGCCGCCCAGGGTGAGCACCTGCACGCCCGGCATCTTGGCGGCCATGGCGTCGCGGAAATCGGCCGTCGGCATGGCGGCGAAGTCTTCGGCCTTGATGGACGAGATGGCCGTCGTCACGTCGCGCTTGTTCTGCACGCCGTAGCCTACGACCACCACGTTGTCCATGGCGATCGCCTCGCTTTTCAGCGTAACGTCGGCCTGCGTCTGGTTGTCGGCGAGGGCCAGTTCCACTTTGTTGTAGCCGATGAGCGAGTAGACCAGCACGGCGTCGGCCTGCCGGATGTCGATGGCGTATTCGCCCATGGCGTTGGTCGCCGTGCCGATCGTGGTGCCTTTCAGGATGACGGTGGCGCCGATCACCGGCGCGCCGCTTTCGTCGGTCACGCGGCCCTTCACGGTACGTCCGGCGTCAGCGGCCGGGCGGGTCTGCGATTCCCCCCCCCCGTTTGGCTGTGAGGACAATTTTCAGCCCCTTAACTTCCATATTCACATTGGGAAGCACCTCGGCGATGATCGAGGCGATGCTGCGGTTGACGGCCTTCACCGACACCCGTTTGTCGGGGTTGATGTCGGCGTCGATGTAGGCGAACGTGTACTGGCTGTTGGCTTCGATGCGCTGCAACAGCTCTTTGATGGTAACGTTCTTCGCATCGACGGTGACGGTCGGGACCTGGGCCGAAGCCGTGGCGGCCGACACCGCGCAGAGGAGGACCGCCAGGAACAGATGCCGGCAGATCCTTTTCAAAACGTTGAGTTCATTCATGATAGTTTCGATTTGTGTTTGATTCGATTTTTCAAATGAAAGGGTATGCCGGAGCCTCTTGTTGCGGGAGGTTTCGGGACAGACCGTCTATGTTACAGGGTTTATCTCTGGGTGATCAGGACGCGGTTGCCGTCTATGCGGTAGCGGATCGACATCAGCGAGGACATTACCTCCATGAGGTCTTCCAGCGGTTCGTGGCAGACGACCAGCGACAGTCGTTTTTCAGGCGAGATGTTCGAAGAGAGGGAGATTTCGATATTGTACCTCCGTTCGAGGTTGATGATGATGTCTTTCAGCGGCGTGTTGTCGAAGATCAGACGCGGTGAGAACCACTGGCTGTAATTCCGCGCGTCGACCTTTTCGACGCAGGCGCGTTTCGAAAGCCGGTCGAGCGAGAACCGCTCGTCGGGACGCAGCGTCACGGGGCTTCGGAGATGCTCCCCGGAGATCTTCACCGAGCCGGTTTTGAGCACCACCTCCTCGCTCGATCCGAACGCGTAGTTCATGACGTCGAACGAGGTGCCCAGCACCTCGACCTGCAAGTCGTTCATGCTGACGCGGAACGGCCGCAGCGTGTCTTTACGCACTTCGAAGAACGCTTCGCCCGTCAGGGCCACGTCGCGGGTCCTGCCCGAGAATTCCGCGTTGTACTTCAACCGGCTTTCGCCGTTGAGCCACACCTTTGTCCCGTCGGGCAGGGTGAACTCCCCGACATGTCCCTTGGCAGTCAGCAGCGTGACCTCCTTTTCGGGTGCGAGCGTCTGCGTGGCGGCGAAATAGCCTCCGAGGAATACCAGCACGACGGCGGCGGCCATGCCTGCATAGCGCAGGACGCGGCGTGGAAGCGTGCGGACCCGGCTTGCGCGGAGCGATGCCCGGAGCCGTTCGAGTCCCCTGCGGTCCTCCTCCTCCGAGGCGGGCGCCGCATGGTTTTCCCAGATGTCCCACAGGATTTCGTCGATCCCGGAGTCGTGCTCCCGGGCCAGCATCCAGCGTTCGAATTGCTGCCGGATGTCTTCCGGGGTGTCCGGATGGCGGAATATGTAGTCGATGATTCGCTTGCGTTCCGTTTTGCTCATCGTGTGCCGGTTTTAGAGGGGCTGCGGTTTATTGCGCTTTCTGCGTCAGGGTGTAGGTTTCCGAATAGGTCCCGGCCTCGAAGACGACCCGGCCGGTGCGCAGTGCGCCCGTGTCGTTGGCCCCGAAGCTGAGGTGAACGGCGAAAATGCCCTTTTCGCCTCCCGAAAGGGGTTCGATCGTGATCCAGTCGTCGCCGGTGGCCTTCCAACCGCAGGTGGTGTAGATCGTCACGGACTGTGTGCCGGCAACGGCCTCTACGGTTCCCGACGTGCTGTGCATGTAAAGACTGTCGGGGGCCGCCGGATCGTCGTCCTTGCAGCTGCCCGCCAGACATGCGCACAACAGGACCGCAATGAATAGTAGCTGTTTTTTCATGTTGAGTTTTTCAGGTTAAATAGTTGTTTTCGGAGCCGGTTCCATAAATTAAGACAACTTGCCGGCGGCGATGGCCAGTCAGTTCGTACAATTTTTTTTATATTCCCGCCGTTCCGTTAAAAAATCGTGAAAAAAGGAGAAAAGATTTTTAATTTATTCGCTTAAAATCTATATTTGCACCGACCGACTATGGATTGCGACGAACATATTATCCTGAAAAAACTCCGTGACGGGGATTCCGAAGCATTGGATATCCTTTACCTGCGCTATGCCTCCAAGGTCCGTGATTTCGCCTTCCGGCAGCTCAAAGACCGGACCGACGCCGAAGATGTCACGCACGATATTTTCCTGAAAATCTGGGAACAGCGCCGGGGACTCGGGGCCGTCCTTTCGTTTCGGGGCTATCTGTTCCGCATGACGCGCAATGCCATCTTCAATGCCTACAAGCACCGGCAGGTAGAGTCCAAATATCAGGCGGAAACTGGAGCTGCGGAGAGTCCCGCCGCGCCCCAGGCCGACGAAAGCGTGTCGACGGACGACCTGTTGGAGATGATCGACCTGGCGGTCCGCAACATGCCCGAGCAGCGTCGGCGGGTTTTCTGCATGAGCCGTTACGAGAACATGTCCTACAACGATATCGCCGAGGCGCTCAACATCAGCCCCAAGACCGTGCAGTACCACATCTCGGGAGCGCTGGCCGAATTGCGCAAACTGCTCTCGGCGATGGCGTTTTTCATATAGCCTGCAAAAACGAAAAGGGCGGACCACAAGAGTCCGCTGTTTTCAATTCGACCGAAGCCGTCCACGGATTGCCCCCCCCGAAAGTTCCGTCGTTTTTGATCAGCGAGGCATACATCGTAAAAACGGGACGAATGGATGACGTATGCTCCATTCGTCCCGTTCGGGGGATGATTGCGGCAGATGCGCCGCAATCATCGAAAATTACAGCCGGCGCGAACCGTCGGAGATCACGACGTCGTAAACCTTCGGTTCGTGGCCGTATTTGGCGTTGAACTTCTCCTTGGCCGTGGCGATGAAGTTGTCGTAAAGTTCGTCCTTCACCAGGTTGATCGTGCAGCCGCCGAAGCCGCCGCCCATGATGCGCGAACCCGTCACGCCGCACTCCTCGGCGACCTCCGCCAGGAAGTCCAGCTCCTCGCACGACACTTCGTAGTCCTTCGACATGCCCCAGTGGGTCTCGTACATGCGCTTGCCGACCGTCTCGTAGTCGCCCTTTTCGAGCGCCTCGCAAACATCCAGAACGCGCTTCTCCTCGCCGATCACATAGCGGGCGCGCTTGTAGTCCTCCTCCGAAATCCGATCCTTGACGGCTTCGAGCTGCTCCATCGTGGCGCCGCGCAGGAACTCCTGCCCCAGCACTTTCGCAACGCGCTCGCAGGAAGCGCGGCGGTCGTTGTACGGAGAGCCTACCAGTTCGTGCTTCACGCGCGAATCCAGCAGAACCAACTTATAGCCCTTCGGGTCGAACGGGAAGTAGGCGTATTCCAGCGAACGGCAGTCCAGACGGATCAGGTTGCCTTTCTTGCCGAACACCGAGGCGAACTGGTCCATGATGCCGCAGTTCACGCCGCAGTAGTTGTGCTCGGTCGACTGGCCGATCTTCGCCAGTTCGAACTTGTCGATACCGCAGTTATAGAGGTCATTCAGCGCAAAGGCGTAGGTTGACTCCAGCGCCTGTCTCTTATACACATCTGACGCTGCCGACGATATGCAGTGTGTAGATC
>ENA-OYYP01000940-OYYP01000940.1-human-gut-metagenome-genome-assembly--contig:-NODE-940-length-14127-cov-7.295694_pt1 | contig 14127 bp, 10 predicted proteins | sample MGYA00244067_ERZ653456 | MGnify/ENA primary metagenome ERZ653456 (study PRJEB26926, sample SAMN06165101) | human gut metagenome | biome: ENVO:00009003; feature: ENVO:2100002; material: ENVO:00002003... | reverse complement strand
CACTGCATATCGTCGGCAGCGTCAGATGTGTATAAGAGACAGCATTTAATGTATGATACCGATGAAAAGCAAATTATTACTCACATGTACCATCCTGTTTTTCTGTTCCTCTTTTCTGTGCGGACAGAATCAATCTTCTAAAGTGGCAAACTCTGTTGAAACGAATAATGGATGCATCCGGCACCCGTGGCAAGGAAAAAGAGTGGGATATTTGGGAGACTCTATTACAGATCCCAACTGTTATGGTGACAAGATAAAGAAATACTGGGATTTTCTGCAGGAATGGCTGGGAATCACTCCTTATGTATATGGTATCAGTGGCAGGCAATGGAATGATGTGCCCCGGCAAGCCGAGCAACTGAAGAAAGAACACGGTGGAGAAGTAGATGCTATCGTGATTTTGATGGGTACGAATGATTTTAATGACGGTGTACCTATTGGAGAATGGTTTACGGAAACAGAAGAACAAGTGATGGCAGCCCGTGGGCAAACCCAAAAGCTGGAAACCCGTAAGAAACGCACTCCTATAATGGATGGAAGCACGTATAAGGGACGTATCAACATAGGAATCAATAGACTGAAACAACTCTTCCCGGACAAGCAGATTGTGTTGCTGACCCCGTTGCACCGTTCACTGGCCAATTTTGGAGAAACGAATGTGCAACCGGATGAAAACTACCAGAATAGTTGTGGCGAATATGTGGATGCCTACGTGCAGGCTGTTAAAGAAGCCGGCAATGTGTGGGGAGTCCCCGTGATTGATTTTAATGCGGTAACCGGATTGAATCCGATGGTGGAAGAACAACTGATTTATTTCTATGATGCGGGATATGACCGTTTGCATCCCAGCACGAAAGGACAGATACGCATGGCACGAACGCTGATGTATCAGTTGTTTGCGTTGCCTGCTACATTTTAAATAGGTCGGACAGAATTCTATGAAATTGTACACTATTCTATAGTACATTTTCTGCAAACCTGTAATTTTGTCTTCTATAAATAATAGAACCTATGAGACATAAACTTCTGTTTTCTTTTTTCATCTTTTTGATAGTTGCTTTACCGATTCGTAGTAAGGATTTTGTTTTGACTTCCGGTCAAACAGTTGTCATCGCTTGCAGCCCTTCTGAAGAACTGGTTGTACGAACCGCATTGGAAATGCTGGGGCGTGATATTCAGACAGTATTGTCGTCGACTACCCAAGCGAATGAGAAAACAGGTGAAATTGTGATAGGAACGGTGGGGCAGAGTGAGCTTATCAGCCGGACCGGCATAGATGTTTCTGCGCTAAAAGGCAAGAAGCAGGCTTTTCTATTATCTGTTTCTCCGGAGGGTAAATTGATCGTAGCCGGCAGTGACAAACATGGTACGGCTTATGGAATACTCGAAATATCCCGTTTGTTAGGTGTCTCTCCCTGGGAATGGTGGGCGGACGTAACTCCGGAAAAGAAGAAACTTTTTAAGCTATCTTCCAAATTCCAAAGTCTTCAGGCTCCTTCGGTGGAATATCGGGGTATATTTATTAATGATGAAGACTGGGGCTTGATGCCATGGAGCAGTCGGACCTATGAACCTTCAAAAGTGAAAGGTGAGATAGGCCCGCGTACCAACGAGCGTATTTTTGAACTCTTACTTCGTCTGCGTGCCAACACCTATTGGCCTGCAATGCACGAATGTACACTTCCTTTCTTCCTGACCAAAAGCAATCGGGAAGCTGCCAAGAAATATGGAATCTTCATCGGTGCTTCCCATTGCGAACCGATGGCTTGCAGCGCTGCCGGCGAGTGGAAACGAAGAGGGGAAGGGGCTTATGATTATGTGAATAATGCTCCGGCTGTTTACAAATTCTGGGAAGACCGTGTAAAAGAGGTGGCAGATCAGGAAATACTCTATACGTTGGGTATGCGTGGTGTACACGATGGCAAGATGCAGGGAGCGAAGACGGTGGAAGAACAGAAGGCCGTAATAGATCGTGTGTTTGCAGATCAACGCGGGTTGATTGAAAAATATGTTGATAAGGATGTAACTAAAGTCCCGCAGGTTTTTATCCCTTATAAAGAGGTACTCGACATTTATCATGCCGGATTACAGGTGCCCGATGATGTAACATTGATGTGGTGTGACGATAACTATGGCTATATCCGCCATTTTCCTACGGCCGAAGAATGCGCACGTAAAGGAGGGAATGGAGTCTATTATCATGTTTCTTATTGGGGACGTCCGCACGACCATCTCTGGTTGAGTACGATGAGCCCGTATCTGATTTTCCAACAAATGAAGCTGGCTTACGATCGAGGCATACAGAAGATGTGGATACTGAATGTCGGAGATATCAAGCCTGCCGAGTATCAGATAGAGTTGTTTATGGATATGGCCTGGAATATAGAAGCTGTGGCCTCGGAAGGAGTGACCTCTCATCTGAAACACTGGCTGGAACGGGAATTGGGAGCTTCGTGCGCAAAGGCAGTATTACCTGTGATGCAGGAACACTATCGTCTGGCCCATATTCGTAAACCTGAATTTATGGGAAATACGAGGGAAGAGGAGAAAGATCCTGTTTATCGTGTTGTCAAAGATCTCCCATGGAGTGAAAAAGAAATCAACGGACGTTTGCAGGCTTATGATAAATTGTCGGAGACAGTGGAACGGGCAGCTTTGAAAATCCCATCCGGCAGACAAAGTGCCTATTTTGAATTGGTGAAATACCCGGTGCAAGCTGCTACACAGATGAACCGGAAATTGCTATATGCCCAATTAGCCCGCCACGGAAAAGCGGACTGGGAGAAAAGTGATCTTGCCTATGACAGCATTGTAGTATTGACAAAACAGTATAACTCACTGGAAGATGGAAAGTGGAACCGCATGATGGATTTCCAACCCCGAAAACTCCCCGTATTCAATCGCGTGGAAAGAAAAACGGCTACTTCTCCGATGATGAAAGAGCGTGTAGCTATCTATAAATGGAACGGCTTGGATGGGAAGAATATCCCGAATAGTAAGACCTTGAATGCGCGGAAAGGAACTTCTGCTATTTGTGAGGGCCTGGGATATGAAAGCAAAGCGACAGGCATTGACAAGGGAGATGCACTGATGTTCTCTTTTGACAACTGGAAAACAGACTCGGTAGAGGTTGACATCCGCTTGTTGCCTAATCATCCTGTGAGAGGAGATCAATTACGTTTCTCAATATCGTTGGACGATGCAGCGCCTGAAGTGATCTCTTATGAAACGAAAGGACGGAGTGAAGAATGGAAAGAGAACGTGCTGCGCAATCAAGCCATCCGAACGGTTCGACTTCCGGTATCCGGAAAGAAGTCCCACAAATTGGTAATCAAGGCATTGGACGAAGGAGTGATATTAGACCAGGTGATGCTTTATATGCCTTCGCCTACTGGTGAGTAACTGCACGGATCACGAACCATGCATGATGCGCCACGGTTCCAATCAGCCCGTAATGCTTTGCCATGATCCGAAATCTTTCTTTGAGGGATGCTTTCTGATTCCGGGTAGTCATTCCCTCCTCCAGATAGTCGATGATTGTCAGGTGGGTATTGTGCAAAGTACGTGCTTTCTTCATGATGCGGATGCACCAGTCGAAATCTGCAGAAAAGCGATATTGCAGATTATATGGCTCTACGAGCGTGTGGCGGGGGAAGAATGCCTGGTGGCAGACTAACATTCCCTGTTTGAAACTTTTCCAGGTGAGCGTTTCAGGGGCGGACAATCTGCGCATCCGCAGGAAATGCCTGTCCTTGTCTACGATAGCGGTTTCTCCGTAAAGTATATCGGGCAGTTCATTGCCGTTGATGGTGTGCACCATTTGTTGCAGCGTATCATCCTCATGAAAACAGTCGCCTGCATTCAGGAAACAGAGATAATCACCGCTGGCAAGGGCGATGCCCTTATTCATAGCGTCATACAGTCCTTTGTCGGGTTCGCTGACGACGGTGTGTATGCGTGACCGGTAGCGGTTGATAATAGAGAGGGTTCCATCCTTGGAAGCTCCATCCACGATAATATATTCTATATGATGATAGGTTTGTGAAATAACACTTTGAATCGTGTCTTCCAATACCTTTTCAGCATTGTATGTCACCGTAATGATAGAGAACTTGGGAGTAGGATGGACACTATGCATATTTCCCCGTTATTTTATTGTAGACATCTGTATATTTCTTTGCAACGATACTCTCCGAATAATTACCCAGAACCTTGCGGCAGGCCTGTGCAGAGAGTTCGTTGTATTCCGGTTCCGTCAATATCCAATGTATGCCGTTGGCAAAATCTTCCGAGGATTTGTATTGTGCCACGTAGCCGTTGTGCAGATGATCGATCATTTCGGGGATACCTCCCACATTAAAACCGACACAAGGCACTCCACAGGCCATTGCTTCCATAATCATATTGGGAAGATTCTCTTCCAGAGACGGGATGGCGAAGAGGTCTACGGCATTGTAGATATTCACTACTTCATGCTCATTTTTGATATAAGGGAGCGGGTATACATGGAAAGGAAGTTGTTCCTGTAACTGCTGCGACTGGTTGCCGAATACGACTACACCCAGTGAGTCTTTCCATTCCGGATGCTTTTCTGCTAACAGTTTGCATGCCCCAATCAGATAGTCGACCCCTTTTCGTTTATCGGTGATCTTTAATGAGCCGAACAAAACTAGTTTCTTACCTTCCGGCAACATGAATTTGGCACGCGCTTCCTTCTTGTTCATGGGTTTGAACAAGTTGGTATTAATAGCGTTCGGAATATTGGTCACGCTTTTCCCTTCAAATAATGCACTGGTCTGGGCTTGTTCCTTCAGCCAATGGCTGCACGTGACGAAATGAATGGGAGCGTAGCTGTATAACTTCTGTTTTTTGCGGAACGTGCGATAGGATAAATCCTTTCGTCCCCCGCCTTTGTAGATGTACGGACAGTCGTGACATTCCTGCTGATAGTTGTTGCACTCCCGTGCGTAATGGCAGATGCCGGTGCATGGCCACATATCGTGCATGGTCCAGACTACGGGTTTGCCGGAGGTCAGTATCTTTCGTATATCGTTCAGTGAGAGCATTCCCTGGTTGATCCAATGCAGATGGATCACGTCGGCCTGGCGGAATTCCGGGAGTGAGGTGATGTCTGTACCTGTGTTGGCGATGTCTACGTCAAACAAATGGTAACGCCGGAAACGGTTGGCACTCCAGATCACAATCCGTTCCCACATGAACTTCCACACTTGCAACCAGTTACTTTTTAAGCGGACAACACTGATTTGGTCGGTCTGTTTGTCACGTACCAGCATTTTGGCTTTGATGCCGTTGTTTTTCAGTGACTCCATCAACCGGCTTGCTGCGATGGCTGCTCCTCCTATTCGTTCAGATGTATTTATAATCAGGACTCTCATGGGCAAAAGTTTATGCAAATGTACGGTTTTTAGAGGAAATGTTTGATATTTCCAGCAAGCTTTCTGCTATTTCGCGTGAAAAGATTTCGAGGTTGAAACGTTCTTCCGCCAGTTTGCGGGCATTCTCTCCCATGCGCCGTGCCTCTTCGGGGTGGTCGGCGATGTAGCGGATAGCGTCTATCCAACCTTGTACGTCGTTATATTCTACGGTGATGCCTATTCCTTCCTTGTCGATGTCTATTTCGAAGTTGGGGTTGCGCGAACAGATGACGGGGATGCCGAGGGCGAATGCTTCCACGAGCGTGGTCAGTCCTACGGTATAGGGGAAGTCCAGGCAGCAGATCACGATACAACTTTTGCGTGCCACCAGTTTCCCCAGTTCGTAGGGAATCACTCCGTCGGTATAATGGATGCGAATGGAGTCGGGCAATGCATACGGGTCGATGATCTTTTTATAGTTGATGTTACCGCATGAGACGGCAATGTACAAATCCAGTTTCTCGTTCGTTGCGGCAAATGCCTGGAGCAAGGTGTCTACGTCCCGGTTTTCTTTACCGGTGGAGATAAATCCTTCGGGCTTCCGGTCGGGCATTTCTGCAAGCAGGTGGTCGTAGAAAGGAAGATCCGGTCCCCAATGGATGAGTTTCAGTTTGTGGGACGGTGCTTTCCGGGTTTTCTGCGAGTCCTGAATCAGTTTCCGACTGAACAGGAACATTTGGTCTATACCTTTGTAGAAAAGGCGGGAGATTTGTTCGCGCCACGGTTTGGGATTGGTCACGACTGCCGTATGATGCCAGATCACGATGGGTTTGCGATACAGTCCCAGGGCACGGAGGAAGATGACGGGCTCTATACCCCGGAAAGAGGTGGCGTAGAGGACGTCGTATTTCTCCTTGCAGAAGAGAATCTCTTTGGTGGCGTAAAGCATGAGTTTCAGACGGCCGGAGAAATATTTGCATTTGTGCATCACGGAGTGTATTCCGTAATTCTCCAGTAAAGGAAGTCCGTATAAAATGTGTCCGGGGAATTTATATTCTTTCCATTCCTCGTAGCTTTCCCGTGTGAGGCGGGTATGGTAAAAATAAATAGTAAGCAACTTATTTAGTGGTGCTTGTTTCTTTTCAGCCATTTGTTTATTCGGTTTTTGACAGCTTTCGTAATGATGGAGAAATTGCCGTATTTCAGGTTGAGGAACAGTTCTTCGAACGAACGTCCGATCTTGATCCACGGATGATCCCAGCCCATGATGCGGTAAACGCTCTCTTTATAGGCAACGTTTTCGATGACGTAGCGGGGATGTTTCAGTGGAAAATCCACCTCATAGCGCTTCATCGTGAAGATGCGGCGGTAACCTTTGGGCAGGGTATGAATCGAGCCGGCGAAATGGGTGGAATCTGCCGTTGCTCCCAAGTTATTAATCATGTTGCGGGTAGGCACGATGCTTAGCCCGGAGTTGAACAGTATGGAGGCGTGGAAGATCGTTTCATAAAAGGCTTTCTGCTGTTCCCGGTGACGCTGGCACATGTAGATAAAGTCGCTCCGGAATTTGCGTTCCTTGATAAGCTGTTCCAGTTGTTGCATATTGAAGGAGTCGTCCAGGAAGTTGTAGAACTCATCCCATTGGTCGACTACCCGTTTCCAGCTTGCCCATCCCCAGATAGAGAAGGTGGTGGTAAAGAAATAGTCATAGGGCATATCTTGGGTGATTTCTTCGGGGTTAAATCCGGCAATCATGCTGATGCGGGTGTCATATTCGTATTTATCCAGCATCTCCTTGCAGAATTGGAAAAAGGAGACGGCGGGCACATCGTCGTCTTCCAATACGATGCACTTGTCGACTTTCGAAAAGGCCCATTTCTGCGAAATGTACTCCGAAGGGTCGCAGCCGAAATTCTTTTCCTGATAAAGCCGTTCTACTTCACATTCCCAGTCTATCTGTGATACGATTTCACGGCAGGCTTTTATTCCGGGCAGGTCACGTTCGTTTCGTGCTCCGTCCTGATAGAGGAAGAGGCGGGACGGACGCGCTTTCTTCACTTGCTCGAACACTTGCGACAACTGTTGCGGGCGGTTGAAGAACAGGATAAGTACCGGGACGTCTACTAAAGCGGATTTCATATTCATAGTTCTTGTTTTGGGGTTGTACTGAATGACAGGGCGGCAGGATAGTGGTTGTTCACTTTTTCCTGCTCTTCTTCTGTAAATCGATGCAGGGTTGGATAGTTGTAACGCAAAAATCCTTCCAGGTCGTCGGGGGCGGTCACTGTGAGAGGGCCGAATTTCACGGGTTGCAGGTGGCGGATGCTTTCTACGGTTACGTGGTCGGCAGTGGCCATTACGTTGTTATAGTAACGAGTGTTTCGTGAGTTGAAACAGCTTTGAACTGACACCAGCATGCGGTAGATTGCTTTTTTAGAGAAAAGCAGGTCGACTACCCTGTTCAGGAAACAGGAGAAGGCTCCCCGGTTCGTGGGGTTCTCTATTTCACATGTACCGAAGTGTTTCCACATCCATATCTCTTTTCCCATCAGGCAGCATTTGAGGAAGCCGAGTGCTTCGGATTGTATTCTTCGCAGCAGCTTGTTGTCGGGAATCTTGTCGAATGGGAATATATCGACAAAAATGCCCGGATGCATCGGGACATTCTTGAACATTTCTTCTACAAAAAGGGTGTCGTTTTTCTTGACTTTGGCAAAATAATACGGGGTATGAGGGTCTGTCTCTATCCATGAAAGGAAGTAGGAAGGACCCAGTTCCTCGGGAGCTACTTTCAGAAATTTGTTGTAGTTCTCCCGCGTCATGCCTATGTCAATATCATCATCCCAGGGGAGAATCGCCTGGTCGTAGAGTGCACCGATTGCCGTGCCGCCAATCACAAAATAGGGAATGTTGTGTTTCTGACACACCCGGATGGTTTCTCCCAATATGTCGTAGAGTTCGGCATGTAATAAATCAAGCTCTTCGGCTGTATATTTCTTGTTCATCGGAAATGGTTAATGCACGTTGTGCTACAAAAGTAGTAATTATATTGCTAAGTTACTATAACTTTGAGTTACTATCACTTTAAGTTCCCTTACATGTTGAGTTTCCTTGCATAAATTCGGTGGCCACTTGTCCGCGTCCCGGTATGGGAAGGACGGATGCTTGCGGAAAGTCCTTGAGCAGACAGTCTGCCGGATTGATGTCCGGATAGAATTTCTTCAATAGGAACAGGCTGGGGCCGGTGGTGATGCTTCCTATAAAGACGGAGGCGTCCATCAATATCTGTATCGAGGAAAGGAAACGTGCCATTTGTTTCTGTTTCAGCTCTTTGGTGGTCTGCGTGAAGGCGCTGTTGACGTATCCTTTTTCGTCGGGGCTGCAAAGGGTGTACCAGTGTATGTCCGGGGCAAGGGTTTGTACTTGCTCGAAAAGACGGTAATCGTCGGTCAATACAAAGACGTCGCGTAGGGCGGTCTTTTCTTTAATAAGCCGTATGTAGTGTTCCGGTGGAAGCAGATTGGTTTCGGTGATCTTGTCTCCTCCCCGTATCTGGCATCCTGCGTATTGGGGTGGAAGTTGCAGGTCGGCGGCACATTGGCGACATTCCTGTGCGGTGGTGTCGTTGAGTTTCCAGGTGATTTCCGTCAGTTTTTGGAAGGTATGGAGATAGTCGCCGTCTATTCCCAGTTCGGGAATATGGAAATGCTGATTGGGGTTGAACGTCACTTGGAAGTTGAGTTGGACCGGTTTGCCATACGTGAAGAAAGCAAGGGCTTTTCCGATGATGTTCTTACAGGTTACTTTCAGTTTCCATTTCAGTAACTTCGTCTTAGGCAGCTTTTTGTCTTTCATCAATGCCTGCCAGGAGGGGAGGCGATGGGTGTTATAAGTGTGATGAAACGGTTCGTGCACTTGCTCGCAGAAGGGGGCGAAACAATCTTCCCAACCTTTTTCCCATCCGAAGTTGGCGTCGTCGGAGTAGAGCTTGAACTGTATTTTGTGTTGCAGGCAATAAAGCATTGCGTGAAGCATATAGGTATATTCGGTGAAGAAACCGGCATCTATACCAATGTGATAAATCATCGTCTTTTTGAAAGAACTATTCAGAAGATGGTATCGGGTGGCAAGGTCATTTGGGTTCATGTGTCTTCTTTTTGATGAAATATTGAATGCTTTCTTTAAAAGTAACCGATCGGCTGCCCCATATGGTTGCTACGTAGAGTGCTGCAGCAAGCACTATCTTGCTTGCCAGGCGGAGATAAATATTCTCGATGGAGCGGGTGGTGTAATAGGTGATTACCATAACCGTAGCCGCAATGGCAGCATAAGGAAGTATGTCCATCAGGGCATGGCGAAGCTTCAATCCTATTTCCTGCCATACAAAGTAGTGCCATGTCAGTAGCCACAGTATGTTGATGGATACATAGACGATGAGCATGGTAAAGATCCCATAAGAGTGGGCTAATAGAACGCTTGACAGTAAGATGATGCCGAGCGCTATGGTGTTCCACATATAGATGCGGGATTTTCCTTTACTGATAATCAGTTGTTGATAGAGGTATGCGATGGGAGCAAAGGCTCCGCTGATACACAGTATTTGCATGATTAATATGCTGGAATACCACTTGTCGGTGATGGTGATGATAATCAGCTCTTCCGATACGATTCCCAATCCCAACATGGCGGGAAACGAGACAAAAGCGGTGAAACGCAGCATTTTGCGAAATACCCGTTTTTGCCGTTCAAGGTCGTCGGACACTTTGGTGAGTACCGGTTGCGCTACTCCGTTTATCATGCCGGAGATGAAGAGTTGTCCCATGCCGCACCATTTATTGGCTTGGTTGTAATATCCTACTTCTTTTTCGCTGTAGAATTTACCCAGTATCACGGAAAACAGATTGTTATTGATGTGATTGAATACATTGGTAACCAGTAGTTTCCCACTGAATCCGAACATTTCCTTAATCGGGGTGAAGTTGAACTGCAAGCTTGGTCGCCAACGGGTGAAATGCCAGTAACAGGCTGTGTTGATGGTTACGTAAACGATGCTTTGCGTAGCAATTCCCCAATAAGAGAAACCAAAGTAGGCAAGAGTGACTCCGGTGATTCCGGACACGGTGAGTCCGATAACCGAAGACAATGCCCGCTGTTTGACCATCAGATTACGCAGGAGATAGGCACTGTGGGATATTCCCAGACTGGCAATGAAGAAGCCGATAAAAGAATAACGTGCCAGTGGTGTCAGTTCGGGAGTATCGTAGAAGTCAGCGATAAGCGGTGCACAGAGGAATAACAGCAGGTACAGCGACAGACTGATGGCCGCGTTGAACCAGAATACGGCATTGTAATCATTGTGCGTCACTTCTTTCTTATTAACAAGGGCGGCTGTGAAACCGCTCTCCTGTATCGAACTGGCAATGAGGGAGAAGATGGCCAACATTCCCACCATTCCATAATCTGACGGAGTGAGCAACCGCGCGAGGAATATTCCGAAAAGCAGATTTAACAACTGCTGTATGCCGTTGCTGAATCCTCCCCAAAATAGTCCTTTGGCCGTCTTTTCTTTTAGTGACTGATTCTCGCTCATGTTATTTGCAAAGAATACATGAAAAGGCTATGCGTGATGATAGCTTTTCATGTATTCCCTATTCTAGTTTTATTATTTTACTTCGCTGCCCGGCTTCACCTCACGTCCCGGCATAATAACTGCCAGACTGCCGTCGTTGTTTTCGGCACTTAGAATCATGCCTTCGCTGACGATACCTTTCAGTTTGCGCGGAGCAAGGTTGGCGATGAAGCAAACCTGTTTGCCTACCAGCTCTTCCGGTTGATAATGCTTGGCAATACCTGATACGATGGTACGTGTCTCCAGTCCGTCATCGATTTTGAATTGCAGCAATTTATCCGCTTTCGGTACTTTCTGACATTCAAGAATGGTACCTACACGGATATCCAGTTTCGTGAAGTCGTCGAATTCGATGTTCGGGCGGATAGGATTAGCTTTGTAGTTGGCTTCTTCATTTGCCTTCTTTGTATCGAGCAGCTTTTGTACCTGTGCTTCGATAGTAGCGTCTTCGATCTTCTCGAACAATAACTCCGGTTTGTTTAACTGATGGCCTACAGGAAGCAGGTTATCTTTTCCCAGTTCAGACCATTCGAAAGTATCCATGTTCAGCATTTTGCGGAGTTTTTCCGAGCTGAACGGCAAGAATGGGTCGAAGGCGATGGCAAGGTTGGCAACCAGTTGCAGGGAAATGTTGAGGATGGTTCCTACACGTTCCATATCTGTCTTAGCCAGTTTCCACGGTTCGGTGTCGGCCAGGTATTTGTTTCCGATACGTGCCAGATTCATGGCCTCTTTCTGTGCATCGCGGAATTTGAATACGTCGAGCAGTTTTTCTACTTCTGCTTTCACGTCTGCGAATTCTTTCAGCGTTTCCTTGTCGTAGTCGGTTAAGCTGCCCTGTGCGGGTACGCGACCGTCGAAGTATTTTTGAGTCAGCACCATTGCACGGTTTACGAAGTTGCCGTATACGGCTACCAGTTCGTTGTTATTGCGTGCTTGGAAGTCTTTCCAAGTGAAGTCGTTGTCTTTCGTTTCCGGTGCGTTGGCGGTCAGTACGTAGCGGAGTACGTCTTGCTTTCCGGGGAAATCAGCCAGATATTCGTGCAACCATACGGCCCAATTGCGGGAAGTAGAGATCTTGTCTCCTTCGAGGTTGAGGAATTCGTTGCTCGGCACATTGTCCGGCAGGATATAGCTGCCTTCTGCTTTCAGCATGGCAGGGAATACGATGCAATGGAATACGATATTATCTTTTCCGATGAAGTGAATCAGACGCGTTTCTGGATCTTTCCACCATGTTTCCCAGCTGTCGGGAAGAAGTTCTTTGGTGTTGGAGATGTATCCGATCGGAGCGTCAAACCATACATAGAGCACTTTTCCTTCTGCTCCTTCTATGGGAACAGGGATACCCCAATCAAGGTCACGGCTCACGGCACGTGGTTGCAGACCCATGTCGAGCCAGCTTTTGCATTGACCGTATACGTTCGGACGCCATTCTTTGTGATCTTCCAGAATCCATTTGCGCAGCCATGCTTCGTGTTTGTCGAGAGGAAGATACCAGTGTTTGGTTTCTTTCATTACCGGTTTGCTACCGCTGATGGCGCTTTTCGGGTTGATAAGATCTGTAGGAGAAAGTGAGGTTCCGCACTTTTCGCATTGGTCGCCGTAAGCGCCTTCCGAATGGCAGTGAGGACATTCTCCGGTGATATAACGGTCGGCAAGGAATGTTTTTGCTTCCTCGTCGTAATATTGTTCGGATGTTTTTTCGATGAATTCTCCTTTATTGTATAATGTTTTGAAGAAATCCGAAGCCAGTTGGTGATGCGTCGGTGAAGTGGTGCGACTATACACGTCGAATGAGATACCGAACTCTTTGAATGATTCCTTAATCAGCGAATGATAACGGTCTACTACATCCTGTGGAGTAATTCCTTCTTTCTTGGCACGGATGGTGATAGGCACTCCGTGTTCGTCCGAACCTCCGATGAATAATACATCTTCTTTTTTCAGACGCAGATAGCGTACATAGATATCTGCCGGCACGTATACACCCGCCAGGTGACCGATATGGACAGGACCGTTCGCATACGGCAGTGCCGATGTGACGGTGGTTCTTTTGAATTTCTTTTCCATTATATAGTGTGATTTTTGTTGTTTTCAACTTTGCAATGTGCAAAGATAATGACTTTTCACCACAGATTACACGGATTAACACAGATTATTTCATTGAAAAGTGGTCACAGAATGAAACAGGAACGTTTCGTAATAAAAAAACAGGTAAAAAGAAAGTGATGTGGTTCAATGGATTTTTGTGGTGAAAGTTTACATTCTCGTGGCTTTTATTCAAGACATGGAATACCTTTTTTAATCAGCACAATACTGTTCCACCACCTTCACATCCTTTCCTTGACGAATCATTTCGACATAAGTAGCGCCTCCTCCATAAAACAGTTCGATTTTCAGATGATTCTTGGTTTTGTATGTATAAGTCACTTCTAACGTCCCGACACTGTCAGTTTCAATTTTATAATGTGAGTTGTTTTCGGGCAGTTTTTCCCGTAGAAGTTTCTCAATGTTGCGCACTTTCTGGTTATAGACTTGCTGCATGTTCACATTAGGACATGTATATTCGAAGATATTTGTATAACCTTCGTCTTCTGTATAGTGACTAATGACGATTCCGTCTTCTGAAGTAGTTTTATCAATGAATACACGTTCGGCAGGATGTGTAGTTCCTGCGTCTTCATCAATGTTGTCGTTTTCTTTGATTTCGGTCTGCGTTGTATCCGCCTTATTCTTTTCGATGCTAGCTTGTACTACCGGACTCTGTTGTTTGGATGTACCGATACACTGAGTAAAGAAAGATATAAAACAACTTCCCGATAATATAATTGCAATGATAAGTCGTAAGTTTTTCTTCATATATGTTAGTTTGTAAGTGTGCAAATATACTACATTATTGTCTTTCTTCATTGTACATCGGGCAGAATATAATTGAGGTACATGATGAGATAATTACTTCATTTCTCAAAAAGTAAGTATAATCCATCTGATCTTCTGCTCTTTTCTCTTTGATAGTCTGTTTCCGCATACAATTCTCCCCTTTTTCTTTCTTTTTTCTCATAAGAAAGAATATATTTGTACCTAAGTTAAACGAAAACCAAAGCATGATATGATAACAAC
>ENA-OYYP01000929-OYYP01000929.1-human-gut-metagenome-genome-assembly--contig:-NODE-929-length-14229-cov-6.738888_pt1 | contig 14229 bp, 9 predicted proteins | sample MGYA00244067_ERZ653456 | MGnify/ENA primary metagenome ERZ653456 (study PRJEB26926, sample SAMN06165101) | human gut metagenome | biome: ENVO:00009003; feature: ENVO:2100002; material: ENVO:00002003... | reverse complement strand
TTTTTTCAAGCAGAAGACGGCAGACGAGATCTAGTACGGTCTCGTGAGCTCGGAGATGTGTATAAGAGACAGTACTAAAACAGGTAGTTTTTATCTGTATTCACAAAATGATAAAGGCAAAACATTCCCTTTTAATGTAATCGTTCATTCCTATAAAAATGAATTTGTTGCATTCGGAAAAGGGAAGGAGTTACGCTCATTAACTCATATAAAAGACAAAAAGGTCCGAGAAAAAATAGAAAGTCTGGGAGATAATTCTGCATGCTTAATTTTTTATGAACTTGAATAAGAATAGAAAGCAATGAAGCGGGCATTAAAAAAGTTTGGTTGGGCATTATTGGGACTTTTCATATTGTTCCAGATTTATTTTTCAGTCAGAGTATACTGGCTGGTATCTTGTACGATTCCGACTTATTCAATGTCTCCCACCTTGGTTGGTGGAGATTACATACTTGTTTCTGTGCAAATTCCCGGACGTAGAATATACAAGAAAGATCCTTTACGGCCGGAACATTATCTTATTCATCGAAGGAAAGGAGCACATGGCGTGAAGAAGGGAGACGTGGTAGTATTCAATTTTCCATACGCAAAACAGAATGAGAAAATGATTCTGTGTGATGAAGTGTTTTATTGTAAACGTTGTGTGGCACTTCCTGGAGAGATATATCAATGGAGGACTAATGAAGGAACAAAAACTGTATATCTGCCTAAAATAAATGATACTATACGAATTGATACTACTAACTACAGTGATTACTATAAATGTATTGAATATGAAACGGGATTACCTGTGAGAGTATCTGAAGAGGGCAAGGTGTATCTTGCAAATACTTTACTGGAAAGTTACTGTTTCCGACACGATTACTACTTTATGCGGGGAGATAATGTAAATGATTCGTATGATTCCCGCTATTGGGGGGTATTACCCGATGATTTTATTTTAGGAGTAGGGAAATGTATCTGGTTTTCCAGAGATCCTAAGACCAAACAGATAAGATGGAATAGAATATTTAAAACAATATAGGATGATGATGAAATATATAAGATTAATAATTCCTTGTATTGTGCTTGCTTCGGTATTCGTTGCATGTTCATCAGCTGATAAACGGTTGGAATATGCTCTCTCTTTTGCCGGAGATAATCGGGGAGAGCTGGAAAAGGTTTTGGAACATTATGGACAGGAACCTGAAAAGTTGGAAGCAGCACGTTTCCTCATCCGAAATATGCCTCATTGGTATGCTTACGAAGGGTGGCAGCTGGATTCTGTTCGTCAAATGCTTGCATTGAGAAAGTTGGATAAGGAATCGATTAAGAAATGGAAGCAAGTTTCATTTTACTCTTTACCTAAAGTTTATGATGCACAGGTAATTACTAGTAATTATTTAATAGAGAATATAGACCTGGCATTCAAGGTATGGAAGAAATATCCTTGGAACAGAAGTCTTGACTTTGATGATTTTTGCGAATTCATCTTGCCTTACCGCATTGATAATGAACCTTTATCATCGTGGAGAAAACTTTATTATGAACATTATACTCCCATTCTAGACTCTCTTTATCATGGAGAAGATGTGGTGTATGCTTGTCGGATGGTATGCGGAGAATTGAAGAAACGAGAGTTGTATTATTTTACAGAACTTATTATACCACACATGGATGGAGAATTTCTGTATCATCATCGTATTGGCTATTGTAGAGAATCATGTGATATAACACTGTATGCTATGCGCGCTTGTGGCATTCCAGTTGCAACTGAATTCTTCAGATATTCTCCCGAGTATCAGCATTATCATACATGGAATACATTACGGGATACAACAGGACGTTTCATTCTATTTGAGCCCGGAAAAATTGATCCAACACGAGATAAGATAACTACGGATAACAGAAAGAAGGGGAAAGCATATAGATATTGTTTTGGTGAACAAAAATCAACGGCTTTACTACTTAATGTAAAGGATATAGGAATACCTAAATTTTTCAGGAATTCCTATATAAGAGATGTAACTGCCAATTATTTTGGTGAAAACGAGGTGACGGTACCTATACAAAAAGAAGAACGATATATTTACTTGGGGGTATTTCGTCCGAATGGATGGATACCTGTAGATATGGCGATAAGTAACGGAGATAAGGTGACTTTCCATAACCTTGAGCCTAATATCATTTATCAAACGCTCATTTTCGATGGTAAGCAGTTGCATCCGGCTGGCTATTCGTTTATTTTCAGAAATGGCAAGGCCGAGTTGCTTGAACCTGACAGGATAAATAGAGAGGAAGCTGTGTTGAAGAGAAAGATGTCTATCAAACCAACTATCTCCGAATGGTTATATAGATCAACCAGAGGCGCTAGGATAGAAGCAGCCAATGATACTACTTTCAGACAAGCTGATTTATTATATCAGATTAAAGATTCGTTTACAACTAATTATTATGAGTTCTGTCCGTTGCATTCGCATCAGAAATATAAATATATTCGTTATGTTCCTCCGGTAGGCACTAGAGTCGAGTTGGCGGAGTTGGCTTTGTATGAAGATACTTTAGGTAAGGCGAAAATTTCTATGCATGCGATGACTTCTTTGAAACCGATTGACAAGATAGGGAACATTACAGATGGTAATATTCTAACTTATTTTCAGGCAACTGATATGACATCCGCTATTACTTTTAAGTTAGAAAAAGAATCTTCCATCAGTAGGATAACTTTTTCTCCCCGTAATGATGATAATTATATTAGTCCGGGCGATGTCTACGAATTGTTTTATCAAGATGGAGTGTCTGGTTGGCAATCTTTAGGAATTCAGACTGCTGTTACTCGGGAGGTCCGTTATATTGTACCGAAAAATGCATTGTTGTGGCTCAGAAACCTTACGAAAGGGCGGGAAGAACAAATATTTATTTATAGAGATAAAAAGCAATATTTTACGATTGATATAACTACTGACTCATTTAATCGCAATAAAATAAATGAGTGAAGAAAAAAATGACTGTACAAACTTGATTAATAGATATTTTTGTCTAAATTTGGCAAACATGATACAAACTTACATACAGTATACAAGAAATTATATGTGAGATAATTAGAATAAACAAACCAATAAATACGATGAAAAATAATTTTACATGGTTTTTACTGTGCCTTGCATGTATGATGACGCTCTCTTGTTCCGACAAGAAGAATACTGCAGATGAATCGGAGAAAGGCGTCTCCACAGTCCTTCCAGATACGAAGAATGAAGTAGCTGTTCAGATATTGAAGAAGCGTGATTTTCATCACGAACTGGTGAGTAACGGCAAAATCAGTGCCCGTGGCAAAGCCGATCTGCGTTTTGAAACCGGTGAAGTCATCGCTCATATCTATGTGAAGAATGGCGACCGTGTACAGAAAGGGCAGAAACTGGCTGATCTGGATAAATTCCGTCTGGAACAGAAATTATCCCAGTCGGAAGATGCTTTACTGAAAGCCGAACTTGAATTGAAAGACGTACTGATCGGGCAGGGATATTCTCCTGACGACTTTAGTAAAGTCCCTGCCGAAACAATGAAAATCGCCAAAGTAAAAAGCGGGTATGAACAGTCGAAATCCCAGTATGAACTGGCGAAAAGAGAGATGGAGCATGCTACGTTGATTGCTCCTTTTGACGGTGTAGTAGCTAATTTATTTTCAAAGCCTTATAATCCGGCAAATACTTCTGAAGCATTCTGTACTATTATCGATTCCAAAGGAATGGAAGCTGATTTCACAGTGCTGGAAAATGAACTTGCTTTTATCAGGATGGGAGATAAAGTGGTAATTACTCCTTATGCCGGAGGAGATGCGTTTGAAGGCAGTGTATCAGAGATAAATCCATTGGTGGATGCCAACGGCATGGTGAAAGTGAAAGCATTGGTAAATGCGGGAGGAAAACTGTTCAGCGGAATGAATGTAAGGGTAAGTGTCCGCCGTTCGCTGGGAGAGCGGCTGGTTATTCCGAAGAGTGCCGTTGTATTGCGTTCCGGCAAACAAGTGGTATTTACCCTGAAAGACGGCAAGGCAATGTGGAATTATGTGAATACGGGACTGGAGAATGCGATAGAATGTGTCGTCTCCGACAAGTCACAGAAAGGTATCGAGGATGGTCTGCTGGAAGGAGATACGGTGATCGTCACCGGAAATCTGAATCTGGCGCATGAGGCGGAAGTCTATGTTAAATGAAGAATTAAGAATTAAATAATGAATCTATGATAAAATTCTTAATTCAGCGCCCTATTGCCGTATTGATGGCCTTTACCGCCTGTTTCATCATCGGACTGGTGACGTACTCTACGCTGCCTATATCGCTGCTTCCCAATATCGCTATTCCTGAGATTACGGTACAGGTGGCGTCTGCCAATACCTCTGCCCGGGAATTGGAAAACACGATTGTCAAACCTTTGCGGGGGCAGTTGATTCAGGTCTCTACCCTGAAGGATATTCATAGTGAATCGAGAGACGGGGCGGGCATTATCCGCTTGTCATTTGAATATGGAACGAATACCGACCTTGCCTTTATCGAGCTAAATGAGAAGATAGATGCCGCCATGAACTATCTTCCGAAAGAAGCGGAACGCCCGAAGGTAATCAAAGCGAGTGCAACGGATATTCCCGTATTCTATCTGAATCTGACACTGAAGAATGACAGTGCTTACGGAGCTACGGAACAGCACTCCTTCCTTGAATTGTGTGAGTTTGCCGAGTCTGTCATCAAGCGCAGGATAGAGCAGCTTGAAGAAGTTGCCATGGTGGACGTGACCGGAATTTTGGAACGGCAAGTACAAATTGTGCCCGACAAGGACAAGCTCGCCATGATGGGACTCTCCATTGGAGATATCGAATCGGCTTTATCCTCTAATAATGTGGAACCGGGCAGCATGACAGTGCGCGACGGGTATTATGAATACAATATTAAATTCTCGACATTGCTGCGTACAGCGGAGGATGTGGAAAATATCTATCTGCGTAAGGGCGACCGCATCGTACAGTTAAAAGACTTCTGCAAAGTAAGCGTCGTACCTGTAAAGGAAAAAGGAGTATCCCTGTCCAATGGAAAACGGGCGGTGAGCCTTGCCGTCATCAAACAGGCGGATGAGAACATGGATAAGATGAAGCAGGCGCTGGTTGGCACGATGACCTATTTTCAGTTAGTATACCCGGAGATCGATTTCAGCATCAGCCGTAATCAGACGGAACTGCTGGACTACACCATCTCTAATCTGCAACAGAATCTCTCCCTGGGCTTTCTCTTTATTTGTCTGGTAGCGGTTCTGTTTCTGGGAGATGTAAAGTCTCCTTTGGTTATCGGACTCAGTATGGTGGTGTCCATCGTGATCAGTTTTGTCTTTTTCTACCTTTGCAATATGTCTCTCAATATCATTTCACTTGCCGGATTGATCCTGGCATTGGGAATGATGATTGACAGTTCGATTATTGTGACTGAGAATATATCGCAATACCGTGAACGGGGATACTCCTTGCGCCGTGCTTGTGTGACGGGAACCAGTGAAGTGGTCACCCCCATGCTGAGTTCTTCTCTGACAACTATTGCCGTCTTTGCCCCGCTGATTTTTATGAGCGGTATTGCAGGCGCTATTTTCTTTGACCAGGCTTTTTCCGTCACTGTAGGACTGATGGTGTCTTATCTCACCGGTATCATGCTGCTTCCCGTGCTTTATCTGCTGGTTTACCGGACAGGTGTCCGCACCCGGAAATGGAAGTGGCTTTCTTTCAAATTTAATAACCCGATCAAGGATCACACGCTGGACCGCTTCTATGATGCGGGTGTTGACTGGGTATTTCGCCATAAAACGTTCAGTGTACTGTTCTGTGTGATTTCCATTCCGCTTTGCGTATTCTTCTTTTTCTTTATAGACAAAGAACGGATGCCCGATATCGAGGAAAATGAACTGATCGCCCGGATAGAATGGAATGAGAATATCCATGTGGATGAAAACAAACGACGGGTGGATGAACTTTTCAAGGAACTGAAAGATGAAGTACTGGAGCAAACAGCCTCTATCGGCAGACAGGATTTCATTCTCAATCGGGAACGGGAACTGTCTTCTTCCGAAGCGGAACTTTATTTCCGTACGGAGACTTCCAATGCTATTGCCTCTTTGGAACAGGCGGTATACCGGAAACTGAAGGAACGTTATCCGCTCTCTGTCATTTCTTTCTCTCCGCCGGAAACGGTATTTGAGAAACTCTTTGTGACGGGTGAACCGGATGTGGTGGCGGAATTTTACACCCGTAATAAAGCGGAAGCCCCCAAAGCGGAAGCAATCCGTAGCGTTGAACAGGAACTGGGACGAAAAACCGGAATCAATCCGACAGGTATCGCCTTCGAAAACCAGTTGAATCTGAGTATCAGCAAAGAGAAACTCTTGCTCTACCGTGTTTCCTACAACGAACTGTATCGGGTACTGAAAACGGCTTTCCGGGAAAACAGTGTGACGATGCTGCACTCTTATCAGCAGTATTTGCCGATCAACATTGCCGGGGATGAAAAGACTGTGAACGAGGTGTTGCAGGAAACACTGGTGCAGACGCAACCGGACAACCGTGGGAATGTCGATTTTATCCCGCTTCGGGAATTGATCAACGTAGCTCCCGCCGAAGACTTGAAAAGTATTACTTCCGGACGTAACGGCGAGTATGTCCCGTTCGACTTTTACGGCGTGCAGGATGCGAACCGGCTGATGCGTGAAGTGAAACAGGTGGCGGAGGAAACAGGGGACTGGGATACGGGCTTCTCCGGCAGTATCTTCTCCAACAAGGAGATGCTGGATGAACTGGTCGTGATTCTGTTGATCTCACTGCTGCTGATGTATTTCATTCTTGCCGCACAGTTCGAGAGTTTTCTGCAGCCGTTGCTGGTACTGGCGGAAATCCCGATTGATGTGGCATTTGCCTTACTCTTGCTTTGGATATGCGGGCATACGCTGAATCTGATGTCTGCCATCGGTCTGATTGTGACCTGTGGTATTGTAATCAATGACTCTATTCTGAAACTGGATGCGATCAATGAACTGCGCAAGGCAGGCGTTCCTTTGCTGGAAGCTATTCACGAAGCAGGCCGCAGGCGTCTGCGTCCGATTATCATGACTTCGCTGACGACCATCTTTGCCATGGTGCCGTTGCTGTTCTCCTCGGATATGGGATCGGAACTGCAAAAGCCGTTGTCTATCGCCATGATAGGCACGATGTCCATCGGTACGGCGGTCAGCCTCTTTATCATACCGCTGCTTTACTGGTTTATCTATCGGGGAAAAAGCGGGAATCACAAACCAAATGAAAAACATGTTGAATTATGAAGAAATCATCCGTTCTTTTTGTATTGATGGCAGCATCGGGGATATGTTTCTCTTCAGTATATGCCCAGAAACGTCTGGTGCTGGACTTGAACCAGACTATCGCTTTAGCTAACGACAGTTCGCTGGAGTCATTCCGCACACAAAATATGTATCTGTCCGGTTATTGGGAATACCGGACGTACCGGGCAAACCGTTTGCCGAGTCTGACAATGGACCTTACCCCGGCACAATATAACCGGGATATCACGAAACGTTATGATTCGGGACAGGACCTGGATGTCTACCGTACGCAACAGTCATATTATGCCTATGGAGGATTAAGTGTCCGTCAAAATCTGGACCTGACCGGAGGTACGTTCTATCTGGAGTCGAACCTTGCCTATATGCGTAATTTCGGGGATAATAGTGCGACACAGTTTACCAGCGTCCCGATACGGCTCGGTTATTCGCAGAGCCTGGTCGGGTATAATCCTTTCAAATGGGACCGGAAGATCGAACCGCTGAAATACGAGCGTGTGAAAAAGGAATTTCTTTATAATGTGGAAAAGGTTTCGGAAACGGCGACGAATTATTTCTTTTCGCTGGCGATGGCGCAGGCGGAATACAAACTGGCAAAGGAAAACCTCGCATCTACGGATACTTTGTACCGCATCGGACAGCAACGGCACCGGATCGCCGCTATTTCACAGGCGGACCTGTTGACTTTAAAGCTGGATAAAGTGAATGCACAGAATACATTGCAGAATAGGGCAAGCGCCTTGAAACGGGCAATGTTCTCACTGGCATCTTTTCTGAATCTGGATAAGAATACCCAGATCGAACTGGAGCTTCCTTCACGCCCAAGTATGATGGAGATTCCGGTGGATGAGGCTTTGAGATGGGGAAGGAGCAATAATCCGCAGTTGCTGGAACTGAAGCAGAATGTACTGGAAGCGGAGCGGAATGTGGACAGAACAAAGAAGGAATCCCGTTTCAATGCCAGCGTGAATGCCAGTATCGGTTTCAACCAGGTGGCGGAAAACTTCGGAGATGTGTATCATAAACCGATGCAGCAGGACTTGGTAGCGGTCAGCGTATCGATTCCGCTGCTGGACTGGGGCGTTCGTAAGGGCAAATACAACATGGCACGGAATAATCTGAATGTAGTGAAGATTTCGGCACGTCAGGATGAGATCAGTATTGAGGAGGAAGTCATCATGACGGTGAGTGATTTTAATATCCAGCAGCAGTTGATTGCCAGTGCGGAAGAAGCGCTGGACCTGGCGATACTGGCTTATAATGAGACAAGGCAACGTTTTATTATCGGTAAAGCGGATATTAATAGTCTGACGCTTTCGCTCAACAGGCAGCAGGAGGCGCAGCGCAACTACATTTCTGCCTTGCAGAACTACTGGCTGAATTATTATAAAATACGTCGTCTGACTTTATTCGATTTTGCTACGAAGCTTTCTCTTTCGGATCGTTTCGACTTTAATGGAGGAAGACTGATTAGATAGTAATTTCTTTTGGGATATAGACAAATGAATCATGCAAGATATAGGTTCTGAAATTAAAAAGTCATCAAAGGCTTCCGCTTTTACGCTCATTGTCGCTTTTATCAGCGTGGCGTTGGTCGGGCTGGCACTTGTTCCGTTGCTGCCGGTGAAGCTGAATCCGTCACGGACCTTACCCGGATTTTCTGTATGGTTCGGCATGGGAGGGACTTCGGCACGTGTCGTGGAGATGACGGCTACCAGCAAACTGGAGGCGATGCTTGCCCGTGTCAAGGGAATACAAAGCATATCTTCGACTTCCGGCAATGGCTGGGGAAGTATAAATGTGAGTCTGGACAAGCATGCAGATGCGGCTGTCGCACGTTTTGAGGCTTCGACCATCATTCGTCAGACTTGGCCGGAATTGCCGGCGGGAGTTAGTTACCCGTACATTCAGATGGCAAGTCCGGAGCAGAAAAGTCAGGGACCTTTTATCGCATTCACGATTAATGCGCCTGCCACTCCCAGTCTGATTCAGAAGTATGCGGAGGAACATATAAAGACACGCCTTGCGCAGCTTCCGGGAATCTATAAGATAAACGTCAGCGGAGCCACACCGATGGAATGGCGTCTGGAGTATGATTATGAGCAGTTGCGTGCGTTGGGGGTGAGTACGGATGAAATTAGTCAGGCAGTCGGTCTGCATTATCAGAAAGAGTTTCTGGGGACTTATGATGTGGAACAGGCGGCTTCGGGCAAGGAATGGATTCGGTTGGTGCTGATGCCCGAACATGATAACCGGGAGTTTGACGCCGGGCAGATACAGGTGAAAGTGAAGGATGGGAGAATCATCCGCTTGGACGAACTGGTGAAGGTCGTCCGTATGGAAGAGCAGCCTCAGAGCTATTACCGGATCAATGGGCTGAATTCGATTTATCTGTCTGTTGTCGCTGAAGAGGCGGCTAATCAGCTGGAACTGAGCAAAAAAGTACAGGCGTGTATGGATGATATCAGACTGTCGCTTCCGGCGGGATACGAGATTCATACCAGTTATGATACTACAGAGTTTATACATGACGAGCTGAACAAGATTTATTTGCGTACGGGAGTGACGGTGGCTATCCTGCTCTTGTTTGTACTGCTGATTACTTTCAGCCCCAAATATCTGTTTTTGATTGTCACCAGTCTGACCGTGAATATGGCAATAGCCGTTATCTTTTACTATGTCTTCGGACTGGAAATGCAGTTATATTCTTTGGCGGGTATCACGGTTTCACTGAACCTGGTGATTGATAATACGATTGTGATGAGTGATCATTATCTTCGATGTAAAAACCGGAAGGCGTTCATGTCTGTATTGGCGGCTACACTGACAACAATGGGAGCGTTGGTCATCATCTTCTTTCTGGACGAGAGGATTCGTCTGAATCTGCAGGATTTTGCCGCAGTGGTGATGATTAATCTGGGAGTTTCATTATTGGTTGCTCTGTTCTTTGTACCTTCTTTGATTGATAAAATCGGGTTGAAACGACGCAGGAAGTCTTCTCTGACCGGAGTGAAGAGAAAATGGAAAATGGGGAATACCCGTTTCTTAGGATGGCTGCGTTCGAAGATGCGAAGGGGGCCGGTCTATTTCAGTCATTTCTACAGGTGGCTGATACAGAGGCTTTGCCGCTGGAGAGTAGCGGTTTGTCTGTTGCTGTTGCTGGCATTCGGATTACCGGTCTTTCTGTTGCCGGAAAAGATGGATGGGGATGGCAAATGGGCAGAGATTTATAATAAGACACTGGGGACTCCTACCTATAAGGAAAAGGTGAAACCGATAGTGGATAAAGCGTTGGGAGGAAGTCTGAGGCTGTTTGTGCAAAAGGTGTATGAAGGGAGCTACTTTACCCGGAATGAGGAGGTGGTGCTTTATGCCAACGCCAATTTACCGAACGGCAGTACGCTTGAACAGATGAATGCACTGATCAAGCGAATGGAAACTTATCTGAGCGAGTTCAAGGAGATCAAGCAGTTTCAGACATCGGTAGAAAGTGCCCGCAGGGCATCTATCAGCATTCGTTTCACAAAGGAAAATCAGAAAAGCGGGTTCCCATATACGCTGAAAGCTAACATGATCAGTAAAGCTCTCCAGTTGGGGGGAGGAGATTGGAGTATTTATGGATTACAGGATCAGGGATTCAGTAATAGTGTACGCGAGAATGCGGGATCATTCCGGGTGAAAATGTACGGATATAATTATGATGAACTTTATAGCTGGGCTACAAAACTGAAAGAGGTCTTATTGTCTCATCGCCGTATCAGGGAAGTTACGGTCGGTTCCAATTTCTCGTGGTGGAAGGATGATTATCAGGAGTTTTATTTTGAGCTGGATAAACAACGGATGATCGGAGCGGGGATCGGAGCCGGAGAACTGTTTGCTGCTATTCGTCCCATATATGGGCGGAATCAGGAAATCGGTTCCGTTGTTACCGAAGATGGAACGGAAAAAATCAAACTCTCTTCCCGCCAGTCGGATCAGCGGGATATATGGGCCATGCAGTATTATCCTTTCCGTGTAGGCGATAAAGAGTATAAACTGGCGGAACTGGCTAAGGTAGAGAAGGGACAGATGCCGCAGGAAGTGGCGAAGGAGAATCAACAATACCGCTTATGCCTGCAATATGAGTATATCGGTGCGTCGGAACAGGGAAATAAGCTGCTGAAAAAAGACCTGGAAGAGTTTAATGAACTTCTCCCGATGGGATATAAGGCGGAAGCGGAAAGTAATAACTGGTCATGGGGTGGAGGTGCCAACAAACAGTATCGCTTGCTCCTGATTGTGATTGCTATCATTTTCTTTATTACAAGCATTCTGTTCAATTCGTTGAAACAGCCGTTAGCGATCATCTTTGTCATTCCGATCTCTTATATCGGTGTGTTTCTGACGTTCTACTGGTTCAAGTTGAACTTTGACCAGGGTGGTTTCGCTTCGTTCATTCTGCTCTGCGGTATCACAGTGAATGCCAGTATTTATATTTTAAATGAGTACAATGCGATTCGAAAACGCTTTCCCTGCCTTTCTTCTCTTCGTGCTTACGTGAAGGCATGGAATACGAAAGTGATCCCTATTTTTCTGACGGTTGTTTCTACCATCCTTGGCTTTATCCCCTTTATGGTGGGAGCAGAGAAAGAAGGTTTCTGGTTTCCTTTGGCTGCAGGTACTATCGGTGGACTGGTAATGTCCGTGATCGGCGTGTTTATTTTCTTGCCGGTACTGACTTTGAATAAAAAGAAGATGATGGTGAAGAAGCCTTGAAGAAATAAATTAGCTATTAGCATATTTCGATTAGCTAATAGCTAATTTGTTTTTGCTAATAGCTAATCGAAATAAGGTATAGGAGATAATTCACCAGTTATTTCCTGCATTGCTGCTGCCGATCAGCATTTCTACCCGTTGCTTATACAAGTTGGCTCCCTCAGCGATGTTCTTTCCCGCATCTGCGGTTCCCATTCCGTAAACAACAACAGGCGTTTGCCACGACATCCCCGAATGAATGGCACTAACCTGATAAGGACGTAAAAGCTCATCCACTGTGAAGCGGTTTCTGCCTCCGCTGCGGTATGCCTCATATTCGGAACCTGTGGTGGTTACTACTGTCAATGGTTTCCCGGCTACTGCCGGAGTCTTGGAAAGGAAGGTGAATACTTCGTCCTGCCATTTTTTGAGCAATGACGGCGCAGCCATCCAATGAAAGGGAAATTGATAAATGAGGGCGGAAGCATCGGAAATGATTTTGCTCCATTCGTCAACATCAAAAGAAGCGCCTTGCTGGTCGTAAAGATTGAATACTGCTACGCCTTCAATATCACTCACAGCATCAATCAGTGCTTTGTTTGCTTGTGATTCCTTCATATTGGGATGCGCCAGGAGAATCACCACTTTTCTTAAATCTTTATTCATAATCAATCGGGTATTTAGGATGAAACAACTACATCTATAATATACAAGGTCTAAAAATAAGAAAAAGTTTTCGAAACTCAATATCTTAATTAAAAATAAAAGAATCTCTCTTTGCTTTTGAATTTGTATTTTTGCAGGCACGTCCGTAAGGCGTTATTTTAGATAATAAATTTATATATGATAGATTTCACCCAATTTCCTTCTCCTTGCTATATTATGGAGGAAGAACTCTTGCGAAAGAACCTGTGTCTGATAAAAAGCGTAGCCGACAGGGTAGGAGTAGAGATTATTCTCGCCTTCAAGTCATTCGCCATGTGGCGTTCATTTCCGATATTCCGCGAATACGTGGAGCATTCCACAGCAAGTTCTGTGTATGAAGCGCGTCTGGCATTGGAAGAATTTGGAAGTAAAGCCCATACTTATTCTCCTGCGTATACGGAACAGGATTTTCCGGAAATCATGCGTTGCAGCAGCCACATCACTTTTAATTCAATGGCACAGTTCCGTCGTTTCTATCCGATGACAGTGGCCGAAGGAAGCGGAATCTCCTGCGGTATCCGTGTGAATCCCGAATATTCGGAAGTAGAAACAGAACTTTATAATCCGTGCGCACCCGGTACCCGTTTCGGAATGACCGCCGACTTATTACCGGATACCTTGCCCAAAGGAATCGAAGGTTTCCATTGTCATTGTCACTGCGAATCTTCTTCTTTCGAGCTGGAACGTACTTTGCAGCATCTGGAAGAGAAATTCTCCCGCTGGTTCCCGCAAATTAAATGGCTGAATCTGGGAGGCGGGCATCTGATGACCCGAAAAGATTATGATACAGAACATCTGATTAAATTATTGCAAGACCTGAAAGCACGATATCCTCATTTGCAGATCATCCTTGAACCCGGTTCTGCTTTTACATGGCAGACAGGAGTCCTGACTTCGGAAGTGGTAGATATCGTTGAGAGTCGCGGTATCAAGACGGCTATTCTGAATGTGAGTTTCACCTGCCACATGCCCGATTGTCTGGAAATGCCTTATCAGCCTGCCGTTCGTGGTGCGGAGATGGGGAATGAAGGAGAATTTATTTATCGTTTGGGAGGTAATTCTTGTTTGAGTGGTGATTATATGGGATTATGGAGTTTCGATCATGAGTTGCAGATCGGAGAACGGATTGTGTTCGAAGATATGATTCACTATACTATGGTCAAGACAAATATGTTTAACGGAATCCATCATCCCGCCATCGCTTTGTGGACAAAAGAAGGGAAAGCGGAAATATACAAGCAATTTTCTTATGAAGACTATCGGGACCGAATGAGTTGATAATCAAAACAATTGTTTGTTTGCGGAAACAAAGTGTGCAGATTCTTGTGAAAAAAAGATGCAGAATGTTTGCAGAATTACGGAAAATCCCTACCTTTGCAACCGCAAACGAAAAAATGCGGAAATAGCTCAGTTGGTAGAGCATAACCTTGCCAAGGTTAGGGT
>ENA-OYYP01000927-OYYP01000927.1-human-gut-metagenome-genome-assembly--contig:-NODE-927-length-14247-cov-7.057709_pt1 | contig 14247 bp, 9 predicted proteins | sample MGYA00244067_ERZ653456 | MGnify/ENA primary metagenome ERZ653456 (study PRJEB26926, sample SAMN06165101) | human gut metagenome | biome: ENVO:00009003; feature: ENVO:2100002; material: ENVO:00002003... | reverse complement strand
GTATTATTTCTGTTATAAATAATAGCAATAATATAGGGCAGAGAAAATGGCTTTGGTTGCTACCGCTGTCGGTCCGGATCACTTTGTCGGTGCCGTTTCTATTCCCGTGTCCCTCATGAGTTGTTCGTCCGGCAGATGACCGACTCTCGTCCGGCAGGTTGTTGATGCTCGTCCGGTGGGTAACGGATATTCACACGGTAGATAACGTACGTTTGTCCGTTAGGTAAATTCTATATTATTTCTCGGGCTACCGCTTCACTAAAAATAACATTTGGCTCATACATAACCAACATTGGTTAAGTAAGTGACTTACCCTATCAACTGTTGAACTAAATAAATTACTCATTAGTGATCCGAAATGAACTAAATAGGAATTTATTGAAACGCAGATTAACAAGTAAATCATATAAATACTATTCAGGATCACAATCAAACCGTTATTCCATCAATAATAGCCTGTGAAATTATTTAAATGAAGAGATAGAGTTAAGAAGATGAAGGCCTGAATAATGTTTTTCCCTATATTATTCGCTAGAATCAAAGAAAGTGCCTATCTTTACCGCAAGTATTTTTATTATTCACCATTAAATGTAAAGATTATGGCAAGTAGAAGAGAACTCAAAAAGAACGTAAACTATATCGCAGGAGAATTATTCACCGAGTGTTTAATCAACAGCATGTTCATCCCTGGCACCGACAAGGTGAAAGCAGATGAACTGATGGCAGAGGTACTGAAGATGCAGGATGAGTTTGTCACTCGCATCAGCCACACAGAACCGGGCAACGTGAAAGGTTTTTATAAGAAATTCCGTGCTGATTTTAATGCAAAGGTAAACGAGATTATTGAAGCTATAGGGAAATTGAACTAACAACAGAATGAAAAAAGCAATTTATAGCTTTATCTATTACCGCCTGTTAGGATGGAAGACAAACGTTACGGTGCCTAATTATGATAAATGCGTGATATGTGCCGCTCCACACACAACAAACCTTGATTTATTTATTGGAAAACTATTTTATGGTGCTATAGGCCGTAAGACAAGTTTCATGATGAAAAAAGAATGGTTTTTCTTTCCACTTGGAGTTTTTTTCAAAGCAGTTGGCGGAATTCCCGTCAACCGTAGCCGAAAAACTTCGCTAGTAGATCAGATGGTTCATAATTTTGCTAAATATAAAAAGTTTAATTTGGCTATCACTCCCGAAGGAACCCGCAAAGCGAATCCAAACTGGAAAAAAGGTTTTTATTTTATAGCTTTGAAAGCACAGGTTCCTATCGTCCTGATTGGTATTGATTACAGCAAGAAAACGATTTCGGCAACGAAAGCTATCATGCCGTCAGGAGATATTAATAAGGACATGAGAGAAATCAAACTTTATTTCAAGGATTTCAAAGGAAAACATCCGGAGAATTTTGCTCTTGGAGAAATATGATTTAAGTATTAGGTATTAAGTATTAATCGTAGCTTTTGATATACTTATCCGCACGGCTTAATACTTAATACTTAATACTTATTACTTAATACTTAGTTATCATGGAGTCTATCCGTATTTCTATCATACAAACCGATATTGTTTGGGAAAATAAACAAGAAAATCTCCGTTTGCTCCACGAAAAGCTGCAAAGTCTTCGTGGAATAACGGAGATTGTTGTTTTACCGGAGATGTTTTCCACCGGATTCAGCATGCAGAGTAAAATGCTGGCAGAGCCGAACTCCGGAGCAACCATTACAATACTCAAACAATGGGCTGCCCAATTTCAGCTAGCCATTTGTGGAAGTTATATAGCAACTGAAAACGACCAGTTCTATAATCGGGCCTTCTTCCTGACACCGGAAGGAGAAGAATTCTATTATGACAAACGTCACCTGTTTCGTATGGGAAGGGAAGCCGAACATTTTTCGGTCGGTGACAAACGACTTATCATCCCCTATCGTGGATGGAATATCTGCCTGTTGGTTTGCTATGATCTCCGTTTTCCTGTATGGAGCCGGAACGTAAACAACGAGTACGACCTTTTAATATATGTAGCCAACTGGCCTATCCCCCGCCGTCTGGTTTGGGACACTCTGCTCCGGGCGCGTGCTTTGGAAAATCAATGCTATGTATGCGGTGTCAACAGGGTGGGTATAGACGGATATCAGCTTACATATAATGGAGGAAGTAGAGTTTATTCTGCTTTCGGAGAAGAAATCGGCTCATTTCCAGATGAAAAGGAAGGAATAGCTACTGTGAGTCTTAATCTGAACACTCTCAACCAATTCAGAGAGAAGTTCCCGGTATGGAAAGATGCAGACGAATTCCATCTGTAACATTGGCAAAATAACAAATGTTAAAAACAGATTCTTGCAGCAACAATACCTAGAACTCGGTAGTTAATTATATAGACTTCTTTTGTATCTTTGTCGTGAAAATACAGTCGTAAGGACGCTAATCTTACATAACTTAATTAACAACTTTATGAAAACAAATCTTAGTTCTCAAATCAGTCTCCACCGGGTCTCCCCCAGATACTACAGACCGGAGAATGCATTTGAAAAATCAGTCTTGACAAGACTCGAAAAAATCCCTACGGACATCTACGAATCCGTAGAAGAAGGTGCTAACTATATTGCGCGCGAAATAGCACAAACCATCCGCGAGAAACAAAAGGCAGGACGTTTCTGTGTATTGGCTCTTCCCGGAGGAGATTCACCCAGCCACGTATATACCGAGCTTATCCGTATGCATAAGGAAGAGGGACTTAGCTTCCGCAATGTGATCGTATTTAATATGTATGAGTATTATCCGTTGTCTCCCGATGCAATCAACAGTAACTTCAATGCTTTGAAGAGTATGCTGCTGGATCACATCGACATTGACAAGCAGAATATATTCACTCCCGATGGAAGCATTGCCAAAGATAGCATCTTCGAATATTGCCGTCTGTATGAACAACGCATTGAAAGCTTCGGAGGTATTGATATTGCTTTGTTAGGGATTGGTCGTGTAGGTAACATTGCGTTCAACGAACCGGGTTCCCGACTGAATTCTACCACTCGTCTGATTTTGTTAGATAATGCATCACGAAACGAGGCATCCAAGATTTTCGGAACGCTGGATAATACGCCGATCAGCTCCATTACAATGGGAGTAGCTACTATTCTTGGCGCAAAGAAAGTTTATCTGCTTGCATGGGGTGAAAACAAAGCAGCTATGATTAAAGAGTGTGTGGAAGGTCCGATCACTGACACAATTCCTGCTTCTTATCTGCAAACTCACAATAATGCACATGTAGCTCTTGATCTTTCAGCCGCTATGAACCTGACACGTATCCAACGTCCATGGTTAGTCACTTCTTGCGAATGGAATGATAAATTAATCCGCAGTGCAATCGTTTGGTTGTGTCAGTTGACCGGCAAACCGATTTTGAAGTTGACAAATAAAGACTATAACGAAAACGGTTTGAGTGAACTTCTAGCACTTTACGGTTCTGCGTACAATGTAAATATCAAAATCTTCAATGATTTGCAGCACACCATTACCGGATGGCCGGGCGGTAAGCCTAATGCTGATGATACCTATCGTCCGGAACGCGCAAAACCGTATCCGAAACGTGTGGTCATCTTCTCTCCGCATCCGGATGATGATGTTATTTCAATGGGTGGTACGCTTCGCCGTTTGGTAGAACAAAAGCACGAAGTACACGTAGCTTACGAAACTTCCGGTAATATCGCCGTAGGTGACGAAGAAGTAGTTCGTTTCATGCATTTTATCAATGGATTCAATCAGCTCTTCAATAATAGCGAAGATTTGGTTATCAATGAAAAATATATAGAAATACGCAATTTCCTGAAGGAGAAGAAAGACGGTGATATGGACAGTCGTGATATTCTGACTATCAAAGGTCTGATTCGTCGTGGTGAAGCCCGTACAGCTTGTACTTATAATAATATACCGCTGGAACGTTGCCACTTCCTCGATCTGCCATTCTATGAAACAGGTAAGATTCAGAAAAACCCAATCAGTGAAGCAGACGTAGAAATTGTACGCAACTTGCTCCGTGAAATAAAACCTCACCAGATTTTTGTTGCTGGTGATTTAGCCGACCCACATGGAACTCACCGTGTATGTACAGACGCTGTATTTGCTGCTGTCGATCTTGAAAAAGAAGAAGGTGCCAAATGGCTAAAAGACTGTCGTATCTGGATGTACCGTGGTGCGTGGGCTGAATGGGAAATCGAGAATATTGAAATGGCAGTGCCTATCAGTCCGGAAGAACTTCGTGCAAAACGTAACTCTATCCTGAAACATCAGTCGCAAATGGAAAGTGCTCCGTTCCTGGGTAACGACGAACGTTTGTTCTGGCAACGTAGCGAAGATCGTAACCGTGGTACAGCTACTTTGTACGATCAATTGGGATTGGCTTCTTACGAAGCAATGGAAGCATTTGTAGAATATGTTCCATTATAAGAGTAATCATTCTTAATTAAGAGAATATAAAACAATGAAAGAAGAGTGGGAAGTTTCGATACTTCTCGCTCTTTTTTGTTTATTTTTGCGGGGAGAATTAAACGCGGATTAACGTAGATTTTCGCAAAGAAAAATAGAATAAAATAATCTGCGATAATCCGTGATAATCTGCGTTTAGCAAAAAAGCAACAAGTATGAAGAAAATAATAGTATTTTTTCTAGGCCTTACATTCTGTGCAACTTTTCTTTTTGCGCAGGATATTGAAAGAAATGTAAAAGAGCGGCTGACGGATTACTTCAACCAATATACCGCAACAGCCAAAATCAGCACTCCTAAACTGAATAGCTTCGATATTAATTACGACCGTAAGACGATTGCAATCTATGCATCGGAGAGTTTCGCCTACCAGCCTTTCCGTCCGGAAACTGTAGAAAACATTTATAATCAAGTTAAAGAATTGCTTCCGGGTCCCGTTCATTATTACCAACTCACCATTTATGCGGATGGGAAACCCATTGAAGATTTGGTACCTAATTTCTACCGGAATAAGAAAAAGGATAAGGAGCGGTTATCCTTAAATGTAGATTATAAAGGAGCTCCCTGGGTGAAAAACACTTCACGTCCTAATGAAATCTCACGCGGACTACAAGACCGCCACATTGCAATCTGGCAAAGCCACGGCAACTATTTCAAAAATGATAAAAACGAATGGGGATGGCAACGTCCCCGATTATTCTGCACCACAGAAGACATGTTCACTCAATCTTTTGTCCTTCCTTATGTAATTCCAATGCTGGAAAATGCAGGAGCGATTGTCTATACTCCCCGCGAACGAGATACACAAAAGAATGAAATCATTGTAGATAATGATACCCCCAATGCTTCCCTTTATTTGGAAATGGGGGGTAAAAAGATTAATTGGGCAAATGCTCCGGTAAGAGGATTTGCTCAGAAGAAAACAATCTATAAAGATGGAGAAAATCCTTTCACTGACGGAACCTGTCGTTTTATTCCGACAGAGAGAAAGAAAAAGAAGAATAAAGACCAGGTATTTGCCGAATGGGTGCCTACTCTACCGGCAACAGGCAAGTATGCAGTTTATGTTTCCTACCAAACATTGCCCAACAGTGTAAGCGACGCCAAATATCTGGTATTCCATAACGGAGGAGTAACCGAATTTAAAGTTAATCAGAAAATAGGTGGAGGCACATGGGTTTACCTCGGAACTTTTGAATTCGATAAAGGGAGCAACGACTACGGCATGGTGGTACTTAGTAACGAGAGCAGCGAACATGGGGTTGTATGCGCCGATGCAGTACGTTTTGGAGGGGGAATGGGAAACATTGCCCGTGGAGGAAAAATCAGCGGGCTACCGCGTTACTTGGAAGGAGCACGCTACTCTGCTCAATGGGCGGGAATGCCATACGAAGTATATGCCGGACGAAAAGGTGAAAACGACTATACAGACGATATCAACACACGCTCTAACGTTATCAATTATTTATCGGGCAGTTCCGTCTATAACCCACAACAGTCGGGTCTGGGCGTACCTTTGGAAATGACGATGGCATTGCACAGTGACGCCGGATGCAGCAAAACAGACGAACTGATCGGATCACTCGGCATTTACACCACCGATTTCAATAATGGCAAACTGAATGCAGGAACAGACCGGTATGCCTCACGTGATCTGGCAGACATTCTGCTGACACAGATTCAGAAAGATATTTATTCAAGCTACAGCTTGCCGTGGACACGCCGCAGCATGTGGAACCGGAATTATAGCGAAACACGTCTTCCGGCTACGCCTTCTACGATTATTGAACTACTCTCCCACCAGAACTTCGCAGATATGCAGTTAGGACATGATCCGAACTTTAAATTTACAGTGGGACGTGCCATCTACAAAGGAATTTTGCAGTTCATTACCAACCAGCACGATAAAGAATACATTGTTCAGCCTCTGCCTGTGAGCAATTTCGCCATTCAATTTGGAAAGAAAAAGAATACATTAGAACTTTCATGGAAAGGCGAAGACGATCCGCAAGAACCGACTGCACGACCACGGGAATACATTGTATATACCCGCATCGGTTATGGAGGTTTTGACAATGGCACTTTAGTCAGCAAAACGTCCCACACCGTTAAAATAGAACCGGGACTTGTTTATTCATTCAAAGTAACTGCTGTAAACCGGGGTGGGGAAAGTTTTCCTTCTGAAATCCTTTCTGCCTATAAAGCCAAACGTGAACAGGGAAAAGTAATCATCATCAATGGCTTTGACAGAATCAGCGGTCCGGCGGTCGTTAACACTTCTGATAAAGCTGGATTCGATCTAATGCAAGATCCCGGCGTTCCGTATATATCGAATATTTCATTTTGCGGAGCACAAACCGGCTTCGACCGTACACAAGCCGGTAAAGAAGGAAAAGGAAGTCTGGGACATAGCGGAAACGAATTAGAAGGAATGAAAATTGCAGGAAACACGTTCGACTATCCTTTTATTCACGGAAAAGCAATTCAGGCAGCCGGAAAATATAGTTTCGTATCATGCAGCGACGAAGCAGTAGAGAACGGATTGGTTACATTAGAAGATTATCCGGTGGTAGATTATATTTTGGGACTGGAAAAAGAAGATCCTGCAAGTAAAGCATATTACAAGACATTCTCTTCGGCTATGCAACGGATTATGACCAGTTATTGCCAAGCGGGAGGTAACCTGTTTGTCAGTGGTGCTTATGTAGGAAGTGATATGAGTGGAACACAAGGAAACCGGGAGTTTACGGAGAAAATACTGAAATATGGTTATCAAGGTAGCCTGACGGATAAGAGTTCGAATCAGATTAAAGGATTGGGCCGTACTATTACAATCCCACGTCTGCCTAATGAAAGCAGTTATGCTGTACCTACTGCCGATTGTATTGTTCCCGTAGATACTGCTTTCCCCGTATTTACGTATGCACCCGGCAATCAGAGTGCAGGTATTGCCTACAAAGGAAACTACCGTACTTTTGTATTGGGCTTTCCTTTTGAAAGTATCCAGTCCGAAGCAGACCGGGCAACCATTATGGCAGGCATTCTGGGATTCTTTACTCAAAAATAAAAAATATCCTTTTTTTTAATCCGTTTCTCATTTTAAATTCTATCTTTGCTACTATAATAACCTTTAAAACTAAAAAACAATGTATACTATACAAGCAAATCCCAGCGGTACACGCAGCATAGAAGTATCTAATGAAAACTTGAGAACAATTGAGAAATATGCTCTGTTCCGTCATCTTATCGACAGTACCGGTATTGTAGATGAAGCAGTTCTGGATAAGTTGAAACTTAATATCCGCTCCCTTATCGCCAGTCAGGAAGAAGACAGTAAAGACTTGCTGGACCTTTGTATCGACGTGATTTATCACAATAATATGAAGGCATTCGGCTTGCAACAGCTCATCAAGCTTTATCTTACCTGGCTCTCCAGTCCGGAAGCGGAAGAAGAGGAGGAATAATGATTACGGTAGATACCTGCGGAATAACAGCATACAGTCCGCTGATTCCTGCAATAAAAGCGATGTGCACTGCCACTCCGGGTGAAACGATAGAGATTATCATGAACCATGCTGATGCGTTTCAGGATCTAAAGGAATATCTGTCCGAGCAAGGTATCGGCTTCCGTGAAATCTATGACGGAGAACAAATGACATTACAGTTCACAATCAACGGGAAGTTTTAAGAAAACACTCCAATGATTGGAAGAAAACATCCTGATGATTGAAGTTAAACATCTCAATGAATAAAAAAATCATTGGGATGTTTTTTATTATCCGTATCTTTGCAGCATGAAAGAATATCGATTGACCGACTGGTTACCCACTACCAAAAAAGAAGTTGAACTTCGCGGATGGAATGAATTGGATGTCGTTCTATTCAGTGCTGATGCTTATGTGGATCATCCTTCTTTTGGTGCTGCCGTTATCGGACGCATTCTCGAAGCGGAAGGTTTGAAAATAGCCATCGTTCCCCAACCTAACTGGCGTGACGACCTACGCGACTTCAAGAAGTTGGGACGTCCACGGCTATTCTTCGGTATTTCCGGCGGATGCATGGACTCAATGGTTAATAAATATACCGCCAACAAACGCCTACGCAGTGAAGATGCTTATACTCCGGACGGCCGACCGGATATGCGCCCGGACTATCCTTCTACAGTTTACAGCCAGATACTAAAGAAACTTTTTCCGGATGTTCCGGTAGTCATTGGAGGAATCGAAGCTAGTTTAAGGCGATTGAGTCATTACGATTATTGGCAGGACAAAGTGCAAAAGAGTATTTTGTGCGACAGCGGAGCAGATCTGCTCATCTACGGAATGGGAGAAAAGCCTCTTGCAGACCTGGTGAAAAATATGAAAAGCCTGCTCACCACTGAAGAACCTGTACTGACAAGCAGCAAATTTAGAACAATTATCGGATCTGTGCCCCAGACAGCCTATCTTTGTCGTGCAACAGAATGGACATCTGCCGAAGATGACCTTCAACTTTATTCACACGAAGAATGTTTGGCAGATAAAAAGAAACAGGCTAGTAACTTCCGACATATCGAAGAAGAATCCAACAAATATTCGGCTTCACGAATCACACAAGCAGTAGGGAATAAGATAGTCGTAGTCAATCCTCCCTATCCTCCGATGAGCCAGAAAGACCTCGATCATTCGTTTGATTTACCATATACCCGTCTGCCTCATCCCAAATATAAAGGAAAACGGATTCCGGCATACGATATGATTAAATTTTCCATCAACATTCATCGGGGATGTTTTGGTGGCTGTGCATTCTGTACCATTTCCGCCCATCAGGGAAAGTTTATTGTCAGTCGAAGCAAAGAGTCTATACTGAAAGAAGTAAAAGAGGTTATTCAATTACCCGATTTCAAAGGATATTTAAGTGATTTGGGCGGTCCTTCCGCTAATATGTATCAGATGAAAGGGAAAGATGAAGCTATTTGCAAAAAATGCAAACGACCGTCATGTATTCACCCGAAAGTTTGTCCGAATTTGAATACCGATCACCGCCCTTTACTGGATATTTACCATGCCGTGGATACCTTGCCCGGAATCAAAAAATCGTTTATCGGTAGCGGTGTACGCTATGACCTGTTACTTCATCAAAGCAAAGATGAAGCTATCAACCGTAGCACTGCCGAATATACCCGTGAATTGATAGTCAATCATGTGAGTGGCCGGTTAAAAGTAGCTCCGGAGCATACCAGTGACCGGGTATTATCCGTAATGCGCAAACCTTCTTTTGAGCAATTTGAAACATTCAAAAAGATATTCGACCGCATCAACCGGGAAGAAAATCTGCGTCAACAACTGATTCCGTATTTTATCTCTTCGCATCCCGGATGCAACGAAGAAGATATGGCGGAACTTGCCGTTATCACTAAACGTCTGGACTTCCATCTGGAGCAAGTGCAGGACTTCACTCCTACTCCGATGACAGTGGCTACTGAAGCCTGGTATAGCGGATTCCATCCATACACGCTAGAACCGATATTCAGTGCCAAAACCCAACGGGAGAAACTTGCACAACGACAGTTCTTTTTTTGGTATAAACCGGAAGAACGAAAAAACATCATCAATGAGTTGAGACGTATCGGACGTTCAGATTTGATAGACAAGTTATATGGAAAAGGAAAGGACATGGAAAGAGGGAAAGGAAAAAGATAGAATGAAATAAATTATAAATCAAGCATAAGGCATGATTATGAATCAATTATAACTTGTGATCTTATTGGCTACTTTTAAGTTAGCGCTCTCCAATTGATATGTATTTGATTACCTAGTAAGTTTTCGTTTGACAATAGTCAAACGATAGTTCAACTATTGTCGGGCGTTAGTTCAACAACTGTCAAACGAAAACTCATTAGGCAATCGAAAAAATAATATAGGTAAGAGAAAGAAATAAAAGCTACATAGTAATGAGTTGTTGCCAATGATAGCATCTTCAACTCATTTATGCTTCCTTTACCGGCAAAGCCACAATCTCCTGCAACACACTGACCGCCGTTTCCACATTAGTAACATCCTTAATCAGCATACTCCGTCTGCCGTTCTGTTCACGCAAATCACAACGACGAGTATATTTCATCATATAGTCTATCACTTTACCAAAAGCCTTACTTTGATAGAACGGACTATCCGGATTGGAAACAAAAAACAAGGTCATCCGCCCACCTTTCAGGAAGATTTTCTCTGCACCCAAACGAGCTGCAAGACGGCGTAGAGGCACAATACGGAGTAGTTCTTCCGTTTCCCTGGGAACCGGTCCGAAGCGGTCTTCCAGACGAGCACGGAAAGCTTCCACATCTTTGTCCAATGTCAGTCCATCCAGTTCGCGATAGAGCAACATACGTTCGCTGCTGCCTGTTACGTAGTTGGCAGGCAACAATAGTTCGAGGTCGCTTTCTACCTGACACTCGTCTACAAACTCTTCTCCACTAATTTGGCCTTCGCCCTTGATTTCATCCGCATACAATTCTGCAAACTCGTCTGTCTTTAACTCATGGACAGCTTCAGTAAGAATTTTCTGATACGTCTCATATCCCAAATCGGCAACAAATCCGCTTTGTTCGGCTCCAAGCAGATTTCCGGCTCCACGAATATCCAAATCCTGCATGGCGATATGAATGCCACTTCCCAAATCACTAAAGTTTTCAATTGCTTGAAGACGTCGCCTTCCTTCGGCTGTCAAACTACCTAACGGAGGAGCCAGCAGATAACAAAAAGCTTTTTTATTACTACGTCCTACCCGTCCACGCATCTGATGGAGATCACTCAATCCAAAGTTTTGCGCCTGATTGATAATGATAGTGTTGGCATTCGGAATATCAATACCACTTTCGATGATTGTAGTTGCCAAGAGTACATCATAGTCGTAGTTGACAAAATCCAGAATAATCTTCTCCAGCTCTGTCGGTTCCATCTGTCCATGTCCAATCGCTACACGACAATCCGGGATATGACGTTCGATCATCGCTTTCAATTCCGGCAAGTTCGCAATCCGGTTATTGACAAAGAAGACTTGACCGTTGCGGCTCATCTCAAAATTGATGGCATCCGTTATCACTTCTTCATTAAAAGTATGCACTTCGGTCTGAATCGGATAGCGGTTGGGTGGCGGAGTAGAAATCACACTCAAGTCGCGTGCACCCATCAATGAAAATTGAAGGGTACGGGGAATTGGAGTAGCAGTCATAGTCAGTGTATCCACATTCACTTTCAACTGGCGCAGCTTTTCTTTGACAGAGACTCCGAATTTCTGTTCTTCGTCCACAATCAACAATCCCAAGTCTTTAAACTGGACATCTTTTCCCAAGATACGGTGGGTACCTATCAGAATACCGACATCTCCATCTTTCAATCCCTTCAATACAGCTTTGGTCTGTGCGGCAGTACGTGCGCGGCTTAAATATTCCACCCGACACGGTAAGCCTTTCAGACGCTCACGGAAAGTCTGAAAATGCTGGTAAGCAAGTACTGTTGTCGGAACCAGAACGGCTACTTGTTTATTATCGGCAACGGCTTTGAAAGCCGCACGTATCGCTATCTCGGTTTTTCCAAATCCTACATCTCCGCAGACCAGACGATCCATCGGACGGTCACTTTCCATATCCGCCTTGACATCAACCGTCGCCTTGCTCTGATCCGGTGTATCTTCATAAATAAAGGATGCTTCCAGCTCACGCTGCAAGAAACTATCGGGACTGTAAGAGAAACCTTTTTCCTGACGACGCTGCGAATACAATTTTATCAAATCGCGGGCAATGTCCTTGATTTTACTCTTCGTACGCTCTTTCAGTTTCTCCCATGCTCCTGTACCTAATTTGTTAAGGCGGGGAGCCTCTCCTTCTTTACCTTTATATTTGGAAACCTTATGCAGGGAATGAATAGAAACAAACACCACATCTTCATTTTGAAACACCAGTTTCAAAACCTCTTGCGTAGTATCACCATTCGGAATACGTACCAAGCCGGAAAAACGTCCGATACCATGATCCGTATGCACCACATAGTCTCCCGGAGTGAACTGATTCAGTTCTTTCAAGGACAGTGCCACTTTTCCCGAACGGGCTTTATCACTTTTCAGATTATATTTATGAAAACGATCAAACAACTGATGGTCTGTGAAGATACAGAGCCGCAGTGTGTTATCTACAAAACCTTCATGAATAGTACGTTCTACGGGAGTAAAATTAATCTTATCACCCCGATCCTCAAAAATCGCTTTGATACGATCTGTTTGCTTCATGCTGTCACTGCAGATATAAAGCGAATAGCCCTTTTCCAGATAATCCTTGAAAGAAGAAGCTACCAGATCGAAATTCTTATGAAAAATAGGCTGGGCAGATGTATTGAAAGTAACGCTGGCATTGGGCGTTCCGGTCGGTTTATTACCAAATTCCAACCGGCGGAAATCAAGTGCCCGCACAGCAAACTCGCTGCCGTCTATCAATTTCCCTTCCAATGTAATGCCCCCATTCTCTTCGGCCTCCTGAACGGCTATTGCCTGTGGAGTCAGCGCCTCATCGTGTACCACCTGAATTCGCTCGCGCAACCAAAGAAAATCACGCATTGCCAAAGTAGTCTCTTTCGGGATAAAATCCAGAAAAGAAGTCGTTACATCTCCTGTCACCGCCAAATCGGGAACGATAGACACTCCATCTTTCTTCTCACGGGATAGTTGAGATTCCACTTCAAAGGTACGGACACTTTCCACTTCATCACCAAAGAAATCGATGCGATAAGGATATTCCGAAGCAAAAGAGAAAACGTCGATAATACTACCGCGAACAGCATATTGTCCCGGTTCATATACGTAGTCTACATATTCAAAACCATAACTATGCAACACATCGGTGATGAAAGTGGTATCCACTTTCTCTCCTACATTCAGCTTCAGCGTTTTATTACTCAATTCCTTGCGCGACACCACTTTTTCCGCCAATGCATCCGGATACGTAACGATACATAATCCCTCTTCCCCCTTTTGCAAGCGGCTAAGTACTTCTGTACGCAAAATCTCATTGGCCGCATCTTTTTGTCCATACTTGATGGAGCGACGGAATGAAGATGGAAAGAACAATACTCTTTCCGTACCTAATATCTGCGTCAAGTCGTGATAGAAATATCCGGCTTCTTCAAGATCACCTAAAATAAAGACAAACGGGCAACCACCCTCTTGCACCAGTACAGAAGAAAAAAGAGAAGCGGCGGATGCACACAGTCCTCCGCAAAAAACAGTCTGAACGGAAGTGTCCTTCAACAAGCGCTTCATTACTACCATATTGGGATGGGCAGCATATTGTTGTTGCAATTCAGTTATTGTCATACCTATAAAATTTCCCCGCAAAATTACAAAAAAGAATCGCAGGACAGACATAAGTGTAGGAAAGTTTTCATCTCCCCAAAGTTTCTCACCAAGAAACAAAGTGTTCCTCACCGAGAAACAACTTGTTTCACACCGAGGAACAAACCGTTTCACACCGGGAAACTAAAGATTACATTCTACTCTTCACGTTAAATTTTCCTTAGTTCAGCTATAACTAAAGGAAAAAGAACTACTTTTGTTTCTAAATTTTATAGTATCTATATGCAGACATCGGATAGCATTGTAATTATCCCCACCTATAATGAACGGGAGAACATAGAAAATATCATCCGTGCCGTTTTCGGCCTTCCCCAAGTATTCCATATTCTGGTCCTGTCTCTTATACACATCTCCGAGCCCACGAGACCGTACTAGATCTC
>ENA-OYYP01000900-OYYP01000900.1-human-gut-metagenome-genome-assembly--contig:-NODE-900-length-14573-cov-7.189696_pt1 | contig 14573 bp, 8 predicted proteins | sample MGYA00244067_ERZ653456 | MGnify/ENA primary metagenome ERZ653456 (study PRJEB26926, sample SAMN06165101) | human gut metagenome | biome: ENVO:00009003; feature: ENVO:2100002; material: ENVO:00002003... | reverse complement strand
CGAGATCTAGTACGGTCTCGTGGGCTCGGAGATGTGTATAAGAGACAGCCCCTGCGAACCATCGTCTTCCAAAGAAGTCACATGATACACTTTACCACCACGGCCGCCTGTCGTGTATCTACCGTGTCCTTCAGCTCCGGGAAAAGAGATCACTCGATCTTCCCGGCCGCCTGTCTCCTGTTTTTCGGGTATGTCATAGGAAAAGGACATCATTCCTCCCGCAACCATTGCCAGCAGACAAACATAAACTAATTTTCTTTTCATTTCCTTATTCACATTATTAGATGATGGAAACAAAAGTAGTGGAAGCTTTTCATTCTGACATTCATTTTTTGACCGATATGGGGGAAAAATCAGTTTTTATGATAAGATTGAACAAATTTTAGATCCCCAGCCGCTCTTTTAATAACCGGTAACCGGAAAGACTTACTTTAAGTTTCACGCCAGTCTTCAATAACAACTGATAAGTTTCTTTTCCAAAAAGCTCGACCCGCGAAATTTGTGTTACGTTGACAATCGTAGAACGATGCACACGCACAAAAGTATCAGGAGACAGATGGGTCTCAAAATATTTCATAGTTTGTTCTTTCAGATATTCTCCGGTAGGGGTTATCAACATTACATAATCTCCACAGGCTTGTATGTAGATCAGTTCGTCTGTCTTTACCAGATGAATGCGGGAACCGTCTTTCACCGTAATGCGATCTATTAATTCTGTCTGTGGTTCTCCTTGTTGTTCGGTCACAGTTAGCTGATGTGCAGCCAATTCTTTATCCAGTTCCTGATTCTGTACTTCTTCTTTAGTTACAATCAGGCGATACCATAAAGTAATGGCAATCAAGGTTGGCAGTCCGAACAATAACCGGAAAGGTATGGTCTGCGCAAAAGGAATATAGGATATGCCTACAATCCTCACCATGATATCACAGATCATAAAACTACCCGCCAGCCATAACAGGCTTCCAACGATTATCATGATTATATCCGTCTGGAACAACGAAACAAGACCGACCACAAACCAGGCCAAATAGGCTATGGCTGCCAGCCAACCAATTGTTGCCACTCCATCTACCAGAGCAGGAAGATAGTCGTTTCCGGTATATCCACAGACTAAAACCACCTGTGTCGCAACCAGAATCAACGCCAGCACCAGCATCGGAATCCAGCGGAATGGATAATCTATTATCGGATGTGGTTTCATACGCTAGTCTTTAACTTCCAAGCCTCCGAAAGAAAGCGTTCCACGAATGACCAATATATTCTCCTTGTTTACATTCCCATTTTGCCAGCGTTTGTCATCACATCCTCCAAAGAAAGCATTGCATTTGAAGACGACTGTCCAATCCGACGGGACATAAATCTCGACTCCTCCCCAACTGCAATCCAAATCAATATAGGTTTCTCCCGGTGCAATATGGGTATGGCGAAGATCAATAGTCGTCCCCCCGAAAGAGGTACGAATCATAGCTCCTTTAAACAACTCATCAAGTACTACGTGACGTGCAGCTCCCCAGACATTCTCCGAACGCAAAAAACCATCTACTGATTCCGATTGTTGTTGCTCACTCTCAAAGTTCATGCCGGGTCTACCCTGATGCATCTTCATCCATTGCCGACGATGTTCCATTGTATGCTGACGAGCCCATTGCGCCCTCTTATTTCTGCCGGGTTTGAAGATAAATAAAACACCTGCTATTATCAGAGCGAGGGGCCACACCATTGCCTGTGAATTTTCCGGTAACCAGGAAAGTCCTCCTATCAGAAAATAGACACCCGCCAGAAAAAGGATGATTCCACCGATGAAATGGCGGCGAATCATTGCATATATACCTAATAATATAAGGAGTGAATGCCAGGATACGATCAAATCAAATACTTCTGAAGTTATCCATCCCATATTACGGGCAAACAGTAGAATCCCGGAAAGGATAAAAAGCAAAGCTATCAGTATTTTACCGGAAAAGCCTGTAGCACGGGGAAAATTTTGTTTCTCTTCCATTGTTTCTATTATTAATTGATTAATGGTTCAAAGATACATCATTTCCCTATGCTTCCACAGGCTTTTCAGTTGATTTACGGTATAAATTCCGATGAATGCCGGATAAAAACCGGTGAAAAAATCAATTTATAAATCTCTGATTCGTATATTTGCCGGCCTTTAGAACACAAATAACACCCTTCAAAGCTAATAACTACACCTCGCAACAAACTAAAAAACAAAAAATACGAGGTGAAAAACAAATATTGCACATCACTATATCTTCATTCTCATACTTTTGTAGCGATGAATGAACTCTCATCGGGATTTTTTATGAAATATCAAACAACAACCATTAATTAATAAACATGCAAAGAATGTCTAACAAAGTGAAAAACATGCGCTCCTTATTGCTAATACTATTTTCAGCAATATCGCTTAGCGTATCTGCGCAAACGATTACCGTAAAAGGTAACGTGAAAGACACCAGCGGAGAGCCTGTTATTGGAGCCTCTGTTGTAGAAAAAGGTAATACTACCAATGGTACGATTACAGATTTAGATGGTAATTTTTCTATTAAAGTTGATGGCAAAAAAACATTGGTTATTTCATACATAGGTATGAAAACTCAAGAAGTAGCCGTTCAAGGTAGAAAAACAATTAATGTACAAATGGTCGACGACTCGAAAGCTTTGGACGAAGTCGTAGTAATTGGTTACGGTACGGTCAATAAAAGAGATTTAACCGGTTCTGTAGCCTCTGTTAGTGCCAAAGACTTAGCTGCTATACCAGTAGCAAGTGCATCTGAAGCCCTTACCGGTAAACTTGCCGGAGTTAGTGTTACTACTACTGAAGGTTCTCCCGATGCAGATATAAAGATCCGTGTTCGCGGTGGTGGTTCACTATCACAGGATAACTCTCCTTTATATATTGTAGACGGTTTCCCTGTTTCAAGCATTAGTGATATCGCTCCCTCGGAAATTCAAAGCATCGACGTATTGAAAGATGCTTCTTCCACAGCCATTTATGGTGCCCGTGGTGCAAATGGTGTAATCATCATTACTACCAAGAGCGGAAAAGAAGGTAAAACGCAAGTAGACTTCGGTGCTTCTTTCGGTTTTAAACAGGTAACCAAACTGACTGAAGTCTTGAGTCCTTACGATTTCGTTGCTTATCAGCGTGAAATCGGTTCTCTGGATTATGGAAACTTTGCCGATATGGATATTTGGCGTTCTATTGATGGTACCGATTACCAAGACGAGATGTTCGGACGTACTGGAAACCAGCAACAATATAACATTAATGTAAGTGGCGGAACCAAGCAAATGACTTATAGTGTCAGCTATGCCCATAATGAAGAAAAAAGTATCATGCTTAATTCCGGCTTCAAAAAAGACAATGTAAATGCAAAAATTAAATCAGAACTGAATAAATGGATGACACTGGACTTTAACGCCCGGTTAAGTTACTCTACCATTGACGGTTTAGGTGGTGGTGCTGATACCAATGAATCCAATGCTGCCAATTCAACTGTGGCTAATGCTACCATATTCCGTCCGGTTGATTCACTTAAATACAGTGATGACGACGAAGAAAACAGTTCGGCACAACAGAAATCTCCATTGGAACGTCTGCTTGCAACGGATAAAACCCGCAATACTTTCAACCAGAACTACAATGTAGGTTTAAACTGGAAACCATTCAAGAACTGGACATTCCGTTCCGAATTCGGATATGGATGGAAGTTTGACGATACAGAACAGTATTGGGGAGTAGATGCAGTATCTAATTCTAAATATGGATATAACGGTCAGCCACAAGCCTACCTGTTGAGAGAAAAGACGATGAGCTGGCGTAATGCCAACACATTGACCTATGATAACAAAAAACTGTTCAAAGGTCGTGATAAACTCAATGTATTGATCGGACATGAAGTAAGCAGCAGCCAAAGGAAATCAATAGAAAATGTATCTGTAGCTTTCCCTGTTACTATGAATTTCGATGATATGAAAGCAAATATGGGTTCGGGCAAAGCTTTAGCCAACCAATCTACCATTGCTGCAAAAGAAAACATATTATCATTCTTTGGTCGTGTGAACTATACTATGATGGATAAATACTTGCTTGCTGTTACAGTACGTGCAGACGGTTCGAGCAAGTTCGGTTCCGGAAATCGTTGGGGTGTTTTCCCGTCAGCAGCTTTGGCATGGCGTATCTCTGACGAGGCTTTCATGAGTAACACTCAAGACTGGCTGTCAGCTTTGAAACTACGTTTAAGCTTCGGTACTGCCGGTAACAACCGTATCAATTCCGGTTTGCTTTCCACCACTTACTCTTTGGGAGGTAATGATGCACGCAATCCTTTCTTCAACGGAGAAAGCACTACCATGTTGGAACATGGAACGAACTTATACAACCCCGATTTGAAGTGGGAAACAACAGTCACCCGTAACATCGGTATTGACTATGGATTCTGGAACAATCGTATCTCCGGTGCTATCGACTTTTACTGGAATACAACCAGAGACTTATTGATGCGTACTGAAATTCCTTCTCTCTCCGGATATAACTATCAGTACAAGAACTTCGGACAGACATCCAATAAAGGTGTAGAATTGTCTGTTAGTGCTGTTTTATTTGATAAAAAGAATTTCTCTTTGAACTTCAATGCCAACATTGCTTACAACCGCAACCGCATTGATAAACTGAATACAGACTCTCCCTGGCAAAGTAGTAACTGGTCAGGTAGTACAATGGCCAAATACGAAGACTTCCGCGTAGAGAAAGGCGGACGTTTGGGTGAAGTTTGGGGATATAAGACAAACGGTTATTATACTGTATATGATCCTGTCACCAACCCTACCGGCGAACTGGTTTGGGCAGGTAGCGAATGGGGATTAAAAGACGGAATGCAAGATAACAGTCCTACTATCACCGGTGGTAAATACTATCCGGGTGGTTTGAAACTGGAATGTGATAAAGATGGTAACCCTCTCAAACAACGTTTGGGTAACACTATCGCTCCTACAACCGGAGGTTTTGGATTCGATGGTCGTGTAGGTAATTTCGATTTCAATGTATTCTTTAACTACTCTCTCGGAAATGTAATTGTCAATGGAACAAAACTGGCAGCTTCTTTCCGTTCAGGTTCAAGAACCGGTTATAACTTAAACAATGATTTCAGATTGTCTAACCGTTACACATGGATTGATCCGGAAACTGGTTTGAACCTGTCGTCCAGCTCTACAGATGTCCTCAATACCTATGGAGACATGACAACAGCAGGATTACGTCTGAATGAAATAAACGCTAACGCCAATATGTACAATCCGGCCAGCGCTACTACCATGCAGCTGACTGATTATGCAGTAGAAAAAGCCTCATTCCTGCGTTTGAATAACATTACTATCGGATACTCTCTTCCGAAAACAATTGTAAGGAGAGCGTTTATGCAGAATGTGAGAATCTATCTGACAGGATATAACCTGTTCTGTTGGACTAACTACAGCGGAGCAGACCCTGAAGTCGATACAAGCAGTAAGAAAAATGCGATGACTCCGGGTATAGATTACGCCGCTTATCCTAAGAGCCGCACATTTGTGGGTGGTATTAACGTTACATTCTAATTAAAACATTAAACAGATTGATCGTATGAAAATATATAAGACATTATTCCTGGGGCTGGGGTTAATTGCCCTGTCTTCCTGTTCGGACTTCCTGAATCAGACCTCACCGTCTGAATTGGATAATGAATCAACTTTTAATAATGCCTATTATACAGAATTGGCACTTAATAAAGTTTACGGCAGCCTGACGCAAGACCAGACTTATTCTAACTTCCTACCTATCATTGCCGGAACCAATACCGACTGTGAACTGATTGACGGTTTGGGTACGGATGCAAGCAACACGTCCAGCGAACGTGGTAATATGAACTACAACGCTAATCCGGGATGGTCACAACTTTCCAAAGTATGGGATGCCATGTACGGAGTAATCGAGAATGCGAATCTGGTAGTAGATGGTATAAACAATAGCCAACTGATACAACAAGCAGGAGCAACCCGTACCAGCATGATGAGATTCCGTGCAGAAGCGATGACATTGCGTGCGATGATTTATTTCGATCTGATCCGCTTGTTCGGTGATATTCCTTTCAAAACAGAATCTTCCAACAGCGACCTGTCTAATGTTTACATTGGAAAGGCAGATCGTGACGATATCATGGATGAATTGATAATTGAACTCGAGGAAGCTATCGGATATTTACCTTGGGCTGGTGAAGACGGTTATACAACCGAACATGTAAGCAAAGGCTATGCTCACGCTCTCTTGGCTAACATTGCAATGACACGTGCCGGATATGCTATCCGCGAACAAGCTAAAGACGGATATATCACCGGAGATAACAGTGACGCTACTTATCCTACTCAACGTTGCAGCGATACCAAACGTAGAGAACTATTCGAATTGGCCGAAAAACATCTGGCAGCTGTTGTCAGTTCAGGAAAACATAAACTGAATCCTTCTGTAGAAGAATACTGGCGTTTAATAAATATCGGACAACTAGATCAGACTTATCAAGAAAACCTGTTCGAGATTCCAATGGGACTAAACAAAAGTGGTGAGCTGGGATATACTATCGGATATCGTATAAACGGTGCCAGTTCCCTATTTGGTCCGAAAGGTAACTCATCCGGTAAGTTGAAACTGACTGCTCCTTATTATCTGTCATTTGGCGAAGGAGATATCCGCCGCGATCTGACTTGTGCTATTTCACAACTTTCTACAGACAAAAACACCAAAGTATTTAAAGAATATATGTTAGGAAATGCTCCTTTCGGTCTTTATTGTGGAAAATGGGATTATCGTAAGATGATGGAAAACTCTGAATGGTACGCAGCTGTATTGGCCAGCGATCAGAAAGTTTGTTCCGGTATCAACGTAGTGAAAATGCGTTATCCGCAAGTATTGCTGATGTATGCCGAAGTTGTGAACGAACTTTATGGTAAGGGTGCAACAGCCGAAGGTTGTACATTAACAGCCACAGCAGCCCTGAAAGAAGTACACGACCGTGCTTTCACCGATGCAACCAAACGTGATGCTGCATGGACTGCTCTAATGGGAAAAGACTTCTTCGATGCAATTGTTGACGAAAATGCATGGGAACTGGCAGGAGAAGGTGTTCGTAAGTTCGACCTAATCCGTTGGAACCTGTTGAGCGAAAAAATAGACGAATTCAAAAACGAATATACAAATGCAGTGTATAATGGTACATATCCACAGTATGTGAACTATAAATATCGCACGGACAATCCGATGTATATCGATATGACTTCTCTCGTATTTGGAGCTAAAGTAGGTGGAGAATATGAAAACAAGAGCTTTTTCGGAGCTGAAACCAGTGACAAGGAGCAAAAGAATCTGAAAGTAAACTTGCCTAGTATTTCTGGCGGATTGAACAAGGCTGTGAAGAATCGTTATTTATTGCCGATAGCTTCTACAACCATCTCTACCTCAAACGGTAAATTACATAACTCTTATGGTTATTCGGATTAATCTTAAAATCGTAAAATGATGAAGAATATAAAAAATATATTGGGAATGGGAGCTTTCATGCTCCTGACCTCTTTGGCTGTATCTTCGTGTACAGAGAAAAGTGATTGGGATATTGACTCTTCCTATAGCCGTCCTTTCGGAACTGATGAAAACGGAATCAGTATAGAAACAGACAGTAAAGTAGCCAGAGCGGTAGTAACTTGGAGCTCAACATCCAATACCGACTATTACATTATCGAGATTAGTCCTAACGAGATGACTGACGAAACTCCAATGGGATCAGAAGAAAATGGAAATATCGTTTATGGAAATGATCCTGCCAACCGGATCAAGCAGTCACCTTACACAATGGATAATCTGGCGGTAAATACGACTTATTATATGCGTATCAAGTCTATTTCCGGAGAGAAGGAATCTCGTTGGGTAAATTATAAAAAGACTTTTGCTTCAGTTAAGGAAGAAGCTATCCTAAATATTCCAACTACTGAAGACTTACCTGAAGGTCAAGGAAAAGTACGTATGTCATGGGAAGCCGGATTAGCAGTCGATCATTTCGAAATCATGGAAACGGGTGCCACAGAAGCAACTTCACGTGTTATTTCGTCAACAGAAGCTGCCGCAGGTGAAGCATGGGTTGAAAATTTGAAGTCATTCACTGAATACACGATTACTATTTATAATGGAAATAATCCGCGTGGTTCACAGACTGTTACCATCCCTGGTTTGGAAATCGAATCTACCATCAGTGATATAACAGCAAATTCAGCTGTATTCTCATGGGAAGAAACGGTGGATGTAGATGAATATGCTTGTGTTCTTTCTACCGAAGGAGTACCTGAATCAGGAACCCAATTATCACCAGCAGATATTGCTGCACATAAGGTGGCAATCACAGGTTTGGCTTCCAGTACGGAATATACGGCTTATGCTTTCGCAAACGGCTCTATATGTTCTCGTATCACCTTTACAACTAAGAAAGGTAAACCGACGGGGTATACTGAAATGACATGGGAAGATGCCCTTGCCAACTGGGATAATCTTTCAGGAAAAGTATTAATCAATGTTTCCGGAACAGAAGGATTTGCACAAGAAAAAGAAAGCATTGCTGCTGGCGTGACTCACCTTATTTTCTGGGGTGACAGTCAAGACGGACAGGTTAATATGACTATTAAAAAAGGCATAGGTGCCAGCGGAATATGTGATAAAGTAGAATTCCATAATCTGAATATTACCGATGAAGGAAATACAACCCTTATTTATCAAAACGGTGCTTCAGGTTGCATCAAAGAAATAGAAGTTACCTCGTGTACAATTACCAATATCCGTGGTATCGTTCGTATGAATGCAAGTACAAGTAATGCTATGTCTGTTACTATTGACGACTGTATCATCAAAGGATTGGGAAGAGCAGCAACATCCAATCATTATGGATTACTTCTTTCTGACAAGGTAACATTAACAACTCTCAATTTAGTGGTTTCCAACACTTCTATTATTGTATCCAAGGGAGCTTCTGCGTCTCAATTCATAAGACACAAGTCAGGACAACCCGGTACAATAACAATCAAAGATTGTACATTCTATGATATGTCAGCAAGTGATGCTTTCTGCAGAGATACAAAAGACATGACAATAACTATATCAAACACCCTGTTTGCCAAAGGTGGAGTTAAACCTTTCTACAACACAAGTTCCGTAGCTACAACCCTGAACGTAAACGGCTTGTATAAGGCTTCTGACTTTTCATTTGTTACACCCGACTGGGGAAAAGACTATACTAGTCTTCCTCTGACTTCCGATCAGCTATTCCCTAATGGTTCAAGTGAAGATTTGACTTTTGGAGCAGATGTTCCTGAAGAATACAGAGTCGGTGACCAACGTTGGAACAAATAACTAAATAAAACTACAAGGTTTTCCGTCAAGTCTGGAATTTGCATTTACTTGACGGAGAATCTTCTCTAAAAAGCAACAGATATTATGAATACAAATTCAATCAATACAATAAGTAAATACTTACTTCTGTTCTTGTTGATTCTTACAGGTGCTTCCTGTAATGACAACGATGATGCAGAAGATACAAGCATCCCTGTTCTGATTTCACAGAATATCAATGATGGTGATGTAGTAGGTCCGAGCGGATATGTAGAACTGACTTTCAGCAAAGCTATGCGTCAGGCTCCGGATACAGAAATCTATTTCAACGGAGGAGTAGTGCGTGTATCCATCAACTACGAAAAAGTACGTTATACCTTCTCTGGTATGGAAAACAAAGAATGTACTTTCGAAGTTCCTGCCGGAGCATTAACGGATATGCAGGGAAGAGCTTACGACGAAGACTTCTTTTTAAGCTTTACTGCCAAATCTGAAATTTCGGGCGGTGGAAAAGTATTCGATGCAATTGTTGATTCAAAAGGGAATGGTGATTACACTACTCTCCAGGCTGCAATCAACGCCATCACTACCCCACCTACCAGTCCTTATAAAATCTTCATTGCCAACGGAACTTATAATGAATGTGTCCGGATCAATAAGAATAAACCATTTGTTCATTTAATCGGTGAGAGCCGTGATGGTGTTAAAATCCAGTTTGCAGTAAACCGTGTAGATGATTCAAGTAATGCTACCTCATGGCCTTATTCTATTTTCAACGAAAATTCACCAGCCCGCAAAGCCGGATATAGTGAAGACCAAAACACAGTAGTGTTGATTGAAGCCACAGACTTTTATGCTGAAAATATTTCAATCATCAATCTTTATGGTGCATTCTCAAATCGTCACACTGGTGGTTTAGGTAAAAACGGACAGGCAGAAGCCTTGATAAACCGTGAAGACCGCTTTGCTTTGAATAACTGTTTGCTTGTCTCCTACCAGGATACATGGTGGACCCGTTATTGGAACAATACAACCCCTCATCGTGCATACGTTTATAACTCATGGATTGAAGGTCATACAGATTATATCTGGGGAAGTGGCGATGTACTTATCGAAAACAGTACATTCTATAATACAGGCAATGACGGTGGTAGCGTTATAACTGCTTCGCGTACCAGTGAAAGCGATAAATACGGATATGTTATAAAAGATTGTACGGTAAACGGTGATGATACAAAATTCTCATTCGGACGTTCCCAAGCCACAACCACGAAAACTGTCTGGATCAACACCAAGTTGAAAATGGATATTATAGATTCACACTGGGGATATGGTGGACAAGTACCTACACTATATGCTGAATATAACACTATCGACAAGAATGGAAATATGATTGCGGAAAGTAAAACAATCACCTCCGGAAACGTTTCCTTCACTAGTTCAGTGCTAACAGCATCCGAAGCTGCTAAATATACATATGAGAATATAATAACTATTGACAGCTGGAACCCGAAAGAGTATATGGAAACTCCCCTTGCAGCACCTACCAATGTCAATCTGTCGGGAAACACTCTGACATGGGATGCAGTATCCGGTGCTGCCGGCTACCTCATCTTTATGAATGGTAACTATGCAGGGCAAACGACAGACACTACCGTTACACTGACCAACACTGACGAAAGCAATATTTATACAGTGAAAACTGTAAGCCAGTACGGTACAGTAAGCGAATAAAACCAATAAGATTTAATAAAGAGTTCTTTGTCACATCATCAGCAAATATAATGTATGAGACAAAGAACTCTATTTTTTTAAAAGATAATTTGTATGCTCAAATCTATTAAAATGGGATTATTGTGCTTCTGTGTAATCAACCTATCGGTTGCTTGCAGCAGCGAAGACCCAAGTATCACCGATGAAACACCGGGACAGAATACCGGTAACGGTGGTAATGAGAACGAAGGTGGTGAAGAAGAGACACCTGCCGAAACGCGTTATGCCTTTCCGGGTGCTTACGGTGCAGGTCGTTATACTACCGGCGGAGCAGGCGGAGATGTATATATAGTAACTTCGCTTGAAGACAACGATAAGACAACACAAGGAACATTACGCTACGCATTAAATCGCACGGGAAAGCGCACGATCGTATTTGCAGTAAGTGGATTGATAGAACTGAAAAGCCCCTTGAGGATAACCAACGGAGATGTAACGATTGCCGGCCAGAGTGCACCGGGTGACGGTATTTGCCTGAAAGGACATCCCGTATCCGTACAGGCGGACAACGTAATCATCCGTTTCATGCGTTTCCGCATGGGATCGGACAACTTTACAACAGAAGCAGAAGCCGACAGCGGTGATGCATTGTGGGGAAAGCAACATAAAAATATTATCATTGACCATTGTTCGATGAGTTGGAGCACTGATGAATGTGCTTCTTTCTACGATAACACTAACTTTACCATGCAATGGTGTATCATCAGCGAAAGTTTGAATCGTTCGGTACACACCAAAGGTAATCACGGTTACGGAGGAATATGGGGAGGATCACCCGCTACATTCCACCACAATTTATTAGCCCACCACAGCAGCCGTACACCACGTTTATGCGGTAGCCGCTATACAGGGAAACCGGAAAATGAAAAACTCGATTTACGAAATAATGTTTTCTATAACTGGGGACCGACCAATGGTGGCTATGCAGGAGAAGGAGGAAGCTATAATTTCGTGAACAACTACTACAAGCCCGGACCAGTTACCAATACCAAGAAAAATATTGTAAACCGTATCTTCCAACCTAACGGTGATGACGGTACAAATAAAAACACCAAAGGTATATGGGGTACTTTTTATCTGAAAGGAAACTATTTTGATGGCACATGTCCTGAATTGAAAGCCGAATATCAATCTCTGCTTACTTCTGTAAACAATGACAACTGGCAAGGGTTACACCCCAATGCAACAGAAGCCGTTCCTTTACCCGATGGAGGAGAAAAAGCACTTCAGTCAAGTAACGAATTTACTATTTCCGAAGATGCATCCGAATTCACTCAATCGGCAAAAGAAGCTTATGAATCAGTATTAAAGTATGCCGGTGCTTCCTTAAAATATGATGATGTCGATAAACGCATCATAGCCAACGTTCGCAACGGAGATTATACGGCAGACGGCAGCAATGGCAGTGAAAAGGGACTCATTGATAAAGCCAGCGATGTAGGTGGCTGGCCGGAATATAAAAAGGAAACCGGTCCAAAAGACACCGACGGCGACGGCATCCCTGATGAATGGGAGACTGCCAACGGTTTGAACCCCAAAAGTAAGGCCGACGGTGCCAAATATACTCTAAGTAAAACGTATACCAATCTGGAGGTTTACCTCAACAGTCTGGTAGAAACGTTGTATCCCAACAAATAAATCGTCTATATCCCCAAACAGTTAAAAGATAATGAAGCAGAAAATATCTCTATTTTATGTAGCTATTGCATTCAGCATCGCAGGATTATGTACCTCATGCTCTTCCGACGATCCTGTAGATGATACAGGTGGAGGAACAAATAATCCAGGTGGGACATCTTCTGATGTCAAGCAACTGGATTATGGAGAACTTCTTGCTTTCCCATACGCCGAAGGCCACGGTCGCAATACCACCGGAGGACGCGGAGGAAAAGTTTATCATGTGACTAGCCTTGAAGACGACACCAGTGGAAGTATCAGCGGAAGTCTGCGCTGGGCTATGAAACAAGACGGTCCTAAAACGATTGTATTTGATGTGTCGGGTACCATCTATTTGAAATCGGAATTAAAAACCCAGAAAGATGATCTGACCATTGCCGGACAAACATCACCGGGCGGTATCTGTATCGCCAATTACCCATTTACGATTAATTCCAGCAATATCATCATTCGTTTCATCCGTTTTCGCCCCGGAAACTCTAACGTAGACTGCGACGGATTAGGAGGTTGTGACAAACAAAATGTAATCATCGATCATTGTTCAGTAAGCTGGGGAAGCGATGAATGTCTTTCTGTCTATGGTATGCAAAATTCTACCGTACAATGGTGTTTAGCTTATCAAGCCTTACGTGTGACTGATGTAAAGATCAATGCTGCCACAGGTAAATTCGCTTCTCACGGATATGGCGGTAACTGGGGAGGAAACTATGCCTCTTACCACCATAACCTGATAGCCCATTGCGAAAGCCGTGTTCCACGCCTTGGTCCCCGATATACTACATTAGCACTGAACAACAACGATGGAGAGCGAGTGGATATGCGCAACAATGTTTACTACAATTGGGGAGGCGAAGGCTGCTACGGTGGTGAAGCGCAACACGTGAATATCGTTAACAACTACTACAAGCCAGGCCCCGGAACCGATGAAAGCGGTAAAGCAGACCGTGCTTACCGTATCGCCAAGCCGGATGTATATCCGGAAAATTACTCCGGCGAAGCTTACAAAAAATGGCTTCAAACTTGGGGGAAGTTTTATATCGACGGAAATAAAGTGGTAGGCAATACGACTGTTAGCAATGATAACTGGACAAAAGGCGTATTTGAACAAATGGATAATAAAAACTGTGCAACTACGGAGCTTTGGAACCAACATACCCAGATAAAATCAAGTTCACCGGTAGTTAAGACAGGAAATGTAAGAACTCATACGCCGGATGAGGCTTATGAACGTGTGATGAGCTATGCAGGAGCCAGCAACTATCGTGATAAAGTCGACGAGTTGATAATTAGCGACGTTAAAAACAGAAAAGCAAGTTGCACGGGAGATGCCAGCAAATGGGAAGGTCTTTCCGGCTACTCACAAAACAAAAGTGGATATATCAACGACCCGAAAGATGTCTGCACAGCCTTAGGAGTAAGTGATCCCTACGATGTTCTGAAATCTGTAACCAATGCAAACGTGAAAGATACGGACGGTGACGGTATTCCCGACTACTGGGAAGAAGAATATGGTTTGAATCCCAAGAAATCTGCTGATGGAAAAGAAACGACTATTGACAAAAACGGGAAGTACACTAATCTGGAAATGTATCTCAATAGTCTGGTGCACGAAATCATGGTAAATGGTGCGACAGGTGGCAGTGTTATAGAATAATTTTAGTAAATTCAAACCCAAATGATAAATTAGCTGTCTCTTATACACATCTCCGAGCCC
>ENA-OYYP01000898-OYYP01000898.1-human-gut-metagenome-genome-assembly--contig:-NODE-898-length-14613-cov-7.831982_pt1 | contig 14613 bp, 14 predicted proteins | sample MGYA00244067_ERZ653456 | MGnify/ENA primary metagenome ERZ653456 (study PRJEB26926, sample SAMN06165101) | human gut metagenome | biome: ENVO:00009003; feature: ENVO:2100002; material: ENVO:00002003... | reverse complement strand
ATCTAGTACGGTCTCGTGGGCTCGGAGATGTGTATAAGAGACAGGCGGTATCCAGTATCACATAATCAAAATTCTTTTTCAACGTTTCAATCGCCTTATCCAAGCCATCACGAGCCAATAATTCTGTCGGATTAGGAGGAACCGTACCACCGGGAAGAATATACAAACTCTTGCTGACATCAGAAGCCTGAACGAGATCCATCAGATTCTTTTCAGGATTCGACAGATATTGAGTTATACCCTGTTCTTTTCGAGAAATATTAAAAACTTTATTCAAACCAGGTTTACGAATATCAAGACCGACAATAACCACTTTCTTTCCTAATAAAGAAAGACTGATAGCAAGATTTACTGATATAAATGATTTACCTTCACCACTGACCGTTGATGTCACTAATATTACCTTCTGACCGTTCCCCAACATAAACTGCAAATTCGTACGTACATTACGAAAAGTCTCACTCATCAGATTATTCTGATTCTCAAATACGGCTATGGAGCCGTTCTTCTCCCCTGTTAAAGGCACATCTCCTACAATAGGTAGACGAGTCAATTTCTCCACATCACCACGACCTTCAATCTTGAATTTAGTAAAACTAGTCAGGAAAATGATGCCGACAGGCAAACCTACTCCCAACACTAAAGCAATCATATAAATCATTTTAGGTTTCGGGGATACCGGGCCGCCTTCAGCTACTGGCTCATCTATAATCTTTGCATTATTTGCCGTAGCAGCTAACATAATAGCATTTTCTTCACGTTTCTGCAAAAGCATCAGATAAAGTCCCGCCTTAATCTCTTGCTGACGGGCAATACTTACATACTGTCTTTCCTGTCCCGGAGCATCACTGATACGGCGGGAAAAACGACTAGCTTCACGATCCAAATCAGCCTTGACTATAAGCAACCCCTGTAACGTTCCGTCAATAGCAGCTTTAACATTCGCCTTCATTGCACGAATACTCATATCCAGATTTATAATCATCGGATTGTTTTCAGTTGAAGTACGCAACAAACGTTTACGTTCGATAACCAGTTCATTATAACGTTCTAATTGAGTAGTCAGTCCATTGTCTGTTAAACCAATGTTACTAGGAAGCACCTCATATTCATTCAATGGATTATTGATATATTTCGCAAGGTCACGAACCAAATTAATCTGTGTACCATTCTCAACCCTTTTCTTTTCATATTCAGCATTTCCTGATACAGCTAATTGAGCATCACTGCTAATATCCGTCAAACCGGCATTCCGCTTAAATGTCTCCAGCTTTTCTTCCGTATTGCCCAATTCCTCGTCTATAATCTTAATACGCTCATTAATAAACTCTCTCGTCTTTTCAGCCACTTCATTTTTATCATTGTTCGTATTCCGGTTATACATTTCCATCAGTTTATTGATAAAGTCCTGTCCACGCTGTATATTCGTATTAATTAATGAGACTGTAGCAACGGAAGTTGCTTTAGAGGTTGGCGCAATCGTTAATGCCCACTGATACCCCTTTGCAACTCCAAACGGCTGGCTAACTACCGCACTAATATGCCGAACCTCCTTCTGGCCTTCGACCTGACCGTTTGACAACGAATCTCTCAATGTGAACCCAAAGGTTCCTACATTGGTAGGAAATACTGCCGGTAACTTATCAAAACGCTTATTATATTCATTCAAACCCACTTTTAGATTCACATCCAGCCCACCATCGGAAGCCAGTTTCATGTCAATCAAAGCCGCATTTGAAAGTTTGTCCGCTTCTTGGGCAGTCAAATTCACCACGACAGGAGAGGTCTTATACATCTCTTGCCTAGGAAATTCATCCTCATCATAATAAGTAATATAAAGTTCCAAGCTATTGACGACCTCCTTGAGTATAGTCTTTGAACGGAGTACTTCTATTTCATTATCAATGCTCTGCGCTGAAGTAATGACTCCTCCTAATCCCAAGTTTTCTAAATCTGCCGATCCCGAATTTCCTCCTTTCTTATCATCCTTTATTATGATAGAAGCAGAAACCTGATACACAGGGATCTGGAAATATAAATATCCCCAAGCACCTATCAAACAAATCAAAACAGAAGCGACAAACCAAGGCCAATGGATTATATATCTGAAAAGAAGTTCCTGATAATTGACTTTCTCTTCATCCAATTCATTCATATTATTTTCGTACGAGTTTTCTTTCATTTTTGATTAATTTATTTTAGTATATTTAATAATAGACTTGCTATTGACAACAAAACTGAAACACCGGAGAACCACAATCCCGTACTAGTTCCAACATCCGAATTCTTAGCCTTAGTCTTATTAGGTGTCACATAAATTATATCATTTTGCTGTAGCTGATAATAAGGAGACAATACCGTTTCAGCTTTATTCAAGTCCATAGTAATAATTTCCTGCTTATTATCTTGTCCAGTCCGAATTAACTTCACATTATCACGCATACCATAAACAGTCAAATCACCTGCCATAGCCAATGCTTCCAAAAGATTAATCTTTTCATTGGAGACCACAAAGCTACCCGGTTTATTAACCTCTCCCAATACCGAAATCCGATAATTAACAATACGCACAGTTACAAGCGGTGCTTCTTTCAAATAAACCTTCAACTTATCTATAATCAGATTTTCTATTTCCAGTTTAGTCAATCCACCTACATGGATCTCGCCCAATACTGGAAAGTTTATATTTCCTTGATTATCTACTAAATATTGCTGTAGAGCAGATGATGCAGTTCCTTGTCCTACCGTCTTTCCCTCCGTTCCACTAGCAGTACCCGAATTTACCAGATTGAAAGGTGCAGCCAGTTCCGGAGTAGAACAAGATACGGCAATCGTCAACAAATCCTTGGGCATAACCTTCACACCTGTCGGACGAACACTCTGTTCTGTATCATTCACAAAAGCCGTATCCTGCAAATAAGGCACTTTCTTATATGATTGGCAGGATACCAGCAAAAAAGCAAGTAACGCACCCAAAGTCAATCGTTTCAGTTTTCTCATAACCACCTACTCATGTAATTTTACAACTATTGATTTAATCTTTATTCAATTTCCAATTCCTCACCTAATAAGCCTCTTTATCCCCACGGATTACGTTATACACAGTTTTATACATGATATATAAATCCAAAAGAAACGTCCAATGCTCAATATACCAGATGTCACGTTGCACACGTCCTTCCATCTGCCAAAGCTCCTTCGTTTCTCCACGGAAACCTGTCACTTGTGCCCAACCTGTAATACCAGGCTTTACAAAATGACGAACCATATATTTATTTATTAAATGAGAATATTCTTCTGTGTGCTTCAACATGTGCGGACGGGGACCCACTAAAGACATATCCCCTTTCAGAACATTAATAAATTGAGGAAGTTCATCCACATTCGTCTTACGAATCAGATCACCGATTCGGGTTTTACGAGGATCATGTTCTGTAGCTTGTAATGTATCACATTGAGCATTTACCCGCATTGAACGAAACTTATAACACCAGAATTCACGACCATCCTCCCCACTTCGTTTCTGCTTGAAAAAAACAGGTCCAGGTGAACTTATCTTTATAGCCAGTCCCACAATGATGTATATAATCGGGAAAAGGGTACAAAGGAATAGTAGCGAGCAAATAATATCAAAGCCACGTTTCATAATACGGTTCTCCAATAACTCAAGTGGCTCACGACGGATAGAAAGTACCGGGACATTACCTAACATTTCAAAATACATTCTCCGTTTCAAATAGTTCCGGACATTGGGAACGCTAAAGAAACGAATCAGATGATTCTCACAATAGTTGATAATCGGCACAATTTCAGCACTACGGGCGGAAGGAAGACTACAATAGAGCTGGTCCACCTTTCCCGCATTACGGGTCAAATAATCAACAGCTTCACACGGCTGTCCCAAATAAGCTATGTTCATAGGATAGCGGTCTGACGGAAAATCTTCAAAATATCCCAATACACGATACCCGGATGTCGGATCATCCGTCATAGAATGATAAAGTTCCTGCATATTTTCATGGCTACCCACCAACACTACCTTTCGGACATTTTTCCCACTTTTGCGATAAAGCTCCAGAATAGATCGGAACGTCAGACGATAGGAAATGATAACGATAATGAGAACTATATAAAATACCCCTAACTGACGCAGATTGACACATTCAAAATGGAATATGTATGAAAGCCCAAAGACTATCAAGACAAAAGGAATCATATTCCGGGCCACCCGAAGCATAATTTGTTCCGGGCGAACCACTGGACGATGAAGGATCACTCCTGAACGGATGTTGCAAACCAGATAACATAAAGTCATCAGAGCCATGTTCTGGAGAAGAGGCATTGAATACTCAAATAGAGACCGGTTTTCCCAGATCGAAGTAAACATCCATAACAGCAAGTTCAATAAGATGATGTCCCCTAGAAGGACAAAAGATTTTAGGACTTTATTGAAACGTTGGACTTCCTGCATTATTTTATTATCAACTGATTAAATTTCTTTCCCATCACCCGTGTTTCTCACGATAATCAATATAACGGTCGACCCATTCAATTGCTTTGGTTCGAAATTCCTCTTTGGTATGACAGTCATAGAAGTAAGCCAAAAGACGGGTGAAATGGCTTAAACGAACGTCTCCCCTTTTATAACCTTTGCATAGTAGACAGCTTTGCCCAAGCCTATTTCAGCGCACATGGGAGCTATCTTCACACCTGCTTTCTTAAACTGCTCGGCGATGAAAAGACCGAGTGCTACATGAGAGTACTTTTTCATTTTTGTAATTCTGTTAATTGTTAAAGTTATTAAATAATACATGATTCTACCTATAACTGTTCTGATATGTCAGAACAGTTGATTTAAAAGCTATTCCTACCTTCGCCCCGCGTTTTGAAAATTCAAGGCGATAATCAAATAATTAGATACGTTATGACAAACGATTTTAGAATGTCTTATTTCATGCCTCCCATTGCGCCCATTAAAGACGAACACGGACAATTAGTTACTCCTCCTACGCTTATTCCCTGCTGCGAAGTCTCCGTAGAGCAAGTCTTTCAAATGATTACCTGCAACGAGAATCTCAAAGTTCTGACCGAACAAGTACGCAACTCCGAAGATATACGGACGGCAAAAGCATCACTATTACCATACGTGACTCCCTGTGGTACATTCTCGCGTCGCAGCAGCAAATGCCTCATAGATCCTTCCCTCCTAACAGTAGTAGATATAGACTATCTCACCTCCTATCAGGAAGCAGTGGAGATGCGTAAGACGTTGTTCAATGATCCTCTTCTCCACCCTGTGCTCACGTTTATCAGTCCTAGCGGACGGGGCGTAAAAGCCTTCATACCCTATAATCATTTACCCATGGCCGATGACGCAAACTGTATTACGGAAAAAATGAAGTTAGCAATGTTATACACTGTGATGATCTATGGTACAGGAACACCTCCTCCTTTCGGAGAAAAGAAAAAAGGTGTGGACTTTTCCGGTAAAGACATTGTGAGATCCTGCTTCCTTTGCCATGACCCGGGAGCATTATTTAGAGCCACCAACGAATAACCATAAATCATAAATCATAAATCAAAATAATGACTGATATTGAATCTTTACGCCGCCTCACTGAAGCGGTTGAAACTGCAGGAGCGGATATTGCTCCTACCTATGCTGAATATGTACAACTGGCGTTTGCCATCGCAACGGATTGCGGAGAAGCGGGACGCGAGTTTTTCCACCGTTTGTGCCGGATGTCCGCCAAGTACCAACGTGAACATGCCGAACGGATATTCTCCAATGCTCTCACTACCCGGCATGGGGAAGTACACCTGGGTACGGCTTTCCATCTTGCCGAAATGGCCAATGTGAAACTCTGTAATACGGAAGTTATGAACAACCGTAGAAATACAGAAAATACGGAAAATACACCATCCAAAGTTCTCACACACGCACACGTATATAATAAGGTGGAGAATGACGAACCGGACGAATCCGAAGAGCTGCTGAACGGTAGTGACCCGAACCAGCCATTGCCCACTTTCCCCGAAGCGGACTGGCCGAAAATCCTCTTGCTCATCATGAACTATGCCACCAGCCCTACCCAGCGTGACGTCATGCTGCTCGGAGCATTGACTGCCATAGGTGCCAGCATGGAACGATATGTGAGATGTCCATACGCCGGCAAACTCCAGTCTCCTTGCCTGCAAAGTTTCATCGTGGCTCCTTCTGCCTCGGGTAAGGGAATTCTTTCGCTTATCCGTCTGCTCGTCGAACCTATCCATGACGAGATCCGCCAGCAAGTAGCGGCAGAGGTCAAGGCTTACAAAAAAGAGAAAGCCGCCTACGACGTCATGGGAAAAGAGCGTAGTAAAGTGGAAGCTCCCCAAATGCCCAAAAACAGAATGTTTCTCATCTCGGGCAATAACACCGGAACAGGTATTCTGCAAAATATCATGGATGCCAACGGCACAGGACTTATCTGCGAAACGGAAGCAGATACTATCTCTGCTGCCATCGGCTCGGAATACGGACACTGGAGCGACACGCTCCGCAAAGCGTTCGACCATGACCGTTTGTCGTACAACCGGCGTACCGACCAGGAATACCGGGAAGTAAAGAAAAGCTATCTGTCCGTCCTGCTTTCCGGTACGCCCGCACAAGTGAAACCACTTATTCCCTCGACAGAGAACGGTTTGTTCTCGCGCCAACTGTTTTATTACATGCATGGTATATGGGCATGGATCAATCAGTTCGAAAGTGGCGAAGCCGATCTGGAAGCTATCTTCACAGACATAGGCCTGGAATGGAAAAAGCAACTCGACCTGATGAAAACACATGGAGTCCATACGCTCCGGCTCACCGACGAGCAAAAGCAAGAGTTCAACACTCTCTTTTCCGATTTGTTCTTCCGTTCGGGACTTGCCAACGACAACGAAATGAGCAGTTCCATCGCCCGACTGGCTGTCAACACGTGCCGTATCATGGCAGAAGTAGCTATGATACGTGCATTGGAATGTGATCAACCTTACCAATTCAAGAATTCTTCTATCCATCTGCTTACTCCTGATAAGGAGATTGCCACTGATAATATCAAAGACGGCATTATCACCCGTTGGGATGTAACGATCACCGCTGAAGATTTTAAAGCGGTTCTGGAGCTCGTAACTCCGCTTTATCGTCATGCCACGCATATCTTGTCTTTTCTTCCCTCCACAGAAGTCAAGCATAGAGCCAATGCCGACCGGGATGCACTTTTCGAAGCAATGGGCAACCAATTCACCCGTGCACAGTTGTCGGAACAGGCTACAATCATGAAAATCAAACCTAACACTGCTTTCGGCTGGCTAAATCGTCTGATTAAAAAAGGATTGTTTACCAACGCAGACGATAAAGGCATCTATACGCGCACGCACGTGTGCGTGTGTTAGGGAGACGGGGGTAAAAGTGTATTTCTTGTATTTTAATAAAGCATCGCTTTAGCGTTCGTAAAGCATAGGTTTAGCAACCATAAAGCACCGCTTTATCCCACACAAACCGCCTCTATTCCTCTCTCCATCTCCCACTTTCATTTTTCAACTCTCAACTCTCAATTCTCAACTCTCAACTTCTTCAAGGTTCTCCCAAAGCGTCCACAATCACTCTCACCTCCAACGGTGTGAATGAGCGACGCTTTGATTCGTACCCCAAGTCGTACAGACGTTGCAGAAGTCCGGGACATAAAGAGATCCATTTCTTCATTTTTCGATAAGCAGCAATGTCGGTAAGTGTCGGAGAATAAAGTTGCGCCAGTTCCATGCGCCCATAGGCACGTATTTTAAATTCGGTCATAATGGATAAAATTTTGATTTACAGTTACAAAAATAACAAAATAGTACCACATAACCAACGCTTTTCCATTGAATAAACGACCATTACGACATATAATTGACAACAATCGCGTGCAATCGCAAACAATTGATTTATCGATATTTCAGGGTAGTATCTTTGTATTGTCGGAAGAGGAAAAGAATCCCCGGACAATATGTTTAACCCTTTAATTTATTGTTTTATGATTCGTTACAAAATTTATCAGAACCAGCAGAAGAAAGGCTTGAATGCGGGTAAGTGGTTCGCCCGTGCAGTAAGCGACGAGACGTTTGATTTGGCAAAGCTTGCCGAACATATGTCGAAGCACAATTCACCGTATTCCGGTGGTGTCATCAAAGGTGTGCTTTCGGATATGGTAGATTGCATCAAAGAATTGTTGCTGGATGGCAAATGTGTGAAAATCGATGATCTTGCCATTTTGGGTGTGGGTATTCGCAGTAAGGCAGCCGATACGCTGGAAGAGTTCTCGTTGGAGAAGAATATTAGCGGCATGCGTTTGAAAGCCCGTGCCACCGGTAATCTGTCGACCAATAATCTGAAACTCGACAGCCAGTTGAAGCAGCAGGCGGAATATCAGAAACCGACAACTGCTGGAGGAGGTTCTGATTCGGGTGACAACCCTGATCCGAAACCGGATGGAGGTGGTGAAGCGCCTGACCCGGCTGCCTAAAAGATTCACCACTGACTACACAGATTTCCACAGATTATATTGAATTGGTAGTTGCTAAAGTAGTCGATTATTTATCTGTGTGAGTCTGTGTAGATCTGTGGTAAACCTATGGTAAACCTACAGTAAATCTGTGGTAAATCTGTGGTAAAAGAAAACTATTATTAATTTATTTAAAACCTGTTATTGTATGAGTAAATCATCATCTCCCCGCTCTGTATGGAGCTTAGTCCTCAAAATCGTTATCACTGTAGCCACCGCCATCGGAGGTGTGTTCGGAATACAAAGTTGCATGTAACCCCATGCGGACTATTACATTAATTATCATTCATTGCAGTGCCACGCCGGAAGGAAAGTCCCTTTCGGCGGAGGCTTGCCGACAGGATCATATCTTGCACCGTGGTTTCCGTGATATTGGCTATCATTTCTACATCACTCGTGATGGGGAGATTCACCGGGGACGCGCTTTAGAAAAGATTGGAGCACACTGCCGTAATCATAATGCCCATTCGGTTGGTGTTTGTTATGAGGGAGGACTGGATGCGAACGGAAAACCGAAAGATACGCGTACACTGGAACAAAAAGGAGCTTTGCTTGCTTTGTTGAGGGAGTTGAAAAGGCAGTTTCCGAAAGCACTAGTCGTGGGACACCGGGACTTAAATCCGATGAAAGGATGTCCGTGCTTTGATGCGGTGAAAGAGTATGCAGAAATAACATCCTTTTAGGTTTCCACCACTGGCTTATTGTATAAAAAATATCAACGATCTTCACAGACAGTTGGTATTTTTGGAAATCATATTAGTGCTAACACTAATATGAAGAGCGAGATTAGGACAATATCACTATATTGCTCCTAATCTACTAAATGTAGGGATTCATGTTTGTCACATGAATCTAGGGACCTACATTTTTCCATCTCATTATAAATGTTCAATTATAACATAACGTATTAAAAAGCACTTTCAGTACTTCCTATTCATTTCATCTGTTTTTCATCGTTTAACGAGCATAAGCTCCATCTTTAGCCTCAAAGATGACAGATGGTTCAATCACTTCCACAGTATGCCATGCACCCTTAGGTATCTGACAACCATACTTGGTTTCTGTAGGATTGAGATGGATACGCTGTACTTCTCGATACTCAACCTTACGAGCTACATCTTGTACATTTACCCCCTTCTGAAAATCATCCGTATCCTTCTCATACGAAACTACTTCCTCATAAATTACTTCGTCCAACTTACCACACAGGCAGATTACTGTTTCGGTAGTATCTTCATGTCGATGGATAGGCACCTTAGTTTCTGGCAACAATGCGTTTAGCATACGTTGACTGGTATCGGCAGATGAAGTGCGTAGGTCGAAGTTCTGACGCAAACGTGGATTCTCCATAGCTTGCTCAAATAACTTATCTAAAAATTCTTTATCAAATTCCATAATCGTTATTGTTTCAATGATATAAGATATTCTTCATGTAAATGATAGTTTTTTTTCATGAATAATATGTAAGCAACAGCCAATACAGCTGATACACCCACCAGATATAACCAATGAGCAATCACTGTATCGGGACAAAGATAGATAAATCCAAGAGAAATCACTAACTGCATAACCGTATACAACAATGCAACTTTTACATGCCCCACTTTCAACTCATTAGCCATAATCTGATAAGCATGCTTACGATGTGCCTCGCCCAAATTTTCGTGCAACATAATACGATGTACAATAGTCAGACAACCATCCACACCATATACCAACAGGAATATCAGCCAAGTAATATCCGTTGTCTCGATCATCACATTACCTAACAGAAACAGTATGATAAAAGCAATGCCGATAGAGCCGACATCCCCTGCAAAGCATTTCGCTTTACCCTTCGGACGGAAATTGAAAATACAAAACACCAATGAAGCAAGAATCGTTGATATGATCAAACTCTGTTCTACAAAAATATCATCCATATTCACCAGAGCCAACGGTATCAATACAGCCAAAGAGTATCCTGCTGTGATACCATTGATTCCATCCATGAAGTTTATTACATTCGTGGCACCGACATAGACTATTAGTGCTAATAGTATTACCCACCACATTGACCAATGCAATATGCCAAGCTGATAGAACGCCATTGCGGCAGCTGCAAATTGAGCAACCAATCTTACAGAGTCCGGCAGTGAATGGATGTCATCTACAAAGCTAATGCTTGCTACAAGTGTCAGGCCTAGTAGAAACCAAGGATATTGAAATCCGAAGAAGGCGCTCCAAATCCATACGCCAATCAAAAAGATTATACCTCCGCCACGCAATACAATCGTGGAGTGTGATGAACGTTCGTTGGGTTTGTCAATAATGTTAAAATGGTCAGCCACCTTGAAATAACATAACTCTAATGCCAATAGAATCACAAAAATAATTCCGTAAGTCAAGTATGCATTCATAATCATTCTACTGCTTAAAACTTCTAATAGTGTCCATCAATCCATCCTTCGCTCTTACCGGCATCCGCGTAATGCCAAGGGCAGCCTTGATCTTAGCATTACTCACTACATAGTTTTCTGTGAGTTTCTGCATTCGAAGAGGATTGAGCGGAAGATGAAACCAACCACCCACTTTTGCAACTCCGTTCATCAGACCTTTCGGAATGCACCATATATGAGCTTTCTTACCAAGAGCCTCACAAATAACTTGAATGAGTTCATTAGTTGAAAGAGCTTCATCGTCTCCCATATGATAAATACCTGAAGGTACATTCTTAGTTAAAAATCCGTCAATTACTACACAAAGATTTCCAATACTGGTAAACGAACGGCGATTCTCAAAAGCACCAAGAGGCCATGGAATCCCCTTGCTCACTACTCCATAAAGAAGATTGAGGTTACCCTTGTTTCCAGGACCATGAATCATACAAGGACGTATAATGTACACATTCTTCCCTTTTACAAGGGAATCGCTATCATCAAAATTGTGATAAGGACGTTTGAGAGCTTCAGGGGCAAAATGCCCGATTATGTAATCCTCCGCTTTAATTTTACTCTCTCCATAAGGACCTACGGGAGTGGGAACGCATTCTTCTGTAAGGCATTTGCCTTCCACTTTGTCAGAAGCACTCTTTACTGTAGAGAAAAATATAAACTTTTTTGCAGATTCATTGGAAAGAAACCAATCGAAAATACGTTGAGTAAGACCTGTATTTACCTTGAAATACACATCCGCTGCACTCTTGTTCCGAGTATCATGTGCCTTACCAGCAAGATGGATAACAGCATCAATCTGCGGCAAATCAATACCACCCAGATCATCCCATAAAAAAGTCTTTACTATACCTTCCTTCTCAGGAGCCACAATGTCCAGACCATATATTGTATTCTCAGGCGAGAGTGCTTTTACTAAATTTGAGCCGACGAAACCGTGGACTCCGGTGATGAGGATATTCATAACTAAAACTCTTTAACTAATTCAATATATCGGTCACATATCTGCGGCCATGTATAATTATCTTCGACGATTTGACGTGCAGTTTTACCTTGAACTTTCAGTGTGTTAAAATCCTTTTCAATCGCTATCATATTAGCGATCACTTCCTCCACATTCTTTACAGTACTCCAAAGCCCAATCTCGTATTTTTCAAGTACCTCTTGAATTGACGGAATACGTGTAACTACAGGAATCTTACCATATGACATCCCTTCTAACAATGCTATCGGAAGCCCCTCTGACGAAGACACAAGGCAATACGCCATACAATTTTTAAGCAATGCTATTTTAGCATCTCCATATACAATTCCAGGAAAAATAATATTTTTGCACCCCTTTGCACGTTCAACAATGGTACGACCATAAGCATTATTAATATCTCCACCGATAACCAACTGATAATTTACATGATTATGCCTTTTGAATGCATCAATCAGGACCTCATAGTTCTTAATCGGATCAATGCGACCGATAGTCAGAAAGAATTTTCCAACTTGTATTTCATTCTTTTCAAGAATATCCGTATTTAATTCTTTATTTATGGGCAAGAATACACCACAAGGAAGAACCTTACAACTTTTGTGATACCTGTTGTACACCTCTTTTGCTTTAGTACAGCTAACGGTAACCACATTTTTAGTGAAAGCCAAAGCTAACCTCATTGAAGCCATAAGAAGTTTCTTCATCATCTTTCCATGTTTCGGACTATCTTCCGCAAGGCTATGAATAATAGCACTTGATTTCATACCAAACAAACGTACAATCAGTGAAGGAATCACTGAAAATGTAACCGTTTGATACATTACCATATCTATTTCCTTCCTATGCTTGATCAAATATGGTAATGATTTTAGATACAAAACAGGAATACTGGTCATCGTATTTCCCCAAGTCCTATACTGCTTAATTTTCACCCCTTTGTAATCAGTTACCTTATTGCATGATCCAAAACTCATCACAAACGACTCAAAACCTCTTTTCTTCAGTTCAAGAGCCAAATTATAAGTATATGAGTTCACTCCGTTCGGTTCCTCATGTGCACCTATGAATACTGTTCTCATCTATTATTTTCCCTCTATCAAATCCAAATATCGTTTCTCGAAAATCTCCATAGAATAGTTCTCGCGAAGATTCTGATTGCTCCTCACTCCCATTTGATTCCTGAGTTCTACTGAATCAAGCAACTTACATAAAGAAGTAGTTAGTCCCGTAACATCACCAATTGGATGCAAGTAACCATTCACACCATCAATTACTAAATGATCATTATCTCCAACGTTAGTAGCAACCACCGGCAAACTCCAATTCAAAGCCTCCATAATACTATTGCTTGTACCCTCAAATAGACTAGTAGATATATATATGTCGGCATTACGTTCAAGTTCTGATACATTATTCGGTTTGATATGGATATCAGTTCTATCCTTGATGCCATACAGTTCAACCCATTCACGAATCTGCGCTTCAAGCACTCCATAGCCTACAATACAGAGGCGATAATCTTTTCTATCAAGCAATGAAATACTTTTAATAAGAGTTTCGTAATCTTTTTGAGGGTCGAAGCGACCAACTGTAATGATTGTCCTTTGAGAATGATTGTCTCTTATAATTGGTTCGGCAATATCCGGGAAGCAATTAGGAATGACAATATTCTTGTCTTTCCGAAAACCGAACTTCTCAAAATAATCAGCCCCAGAATAACAGTTGTAAATGGTCGCTGTAGCCCAATGATTATGAGCCCATTTCTCTATCAACATCTTACTCCTTGGAAGTCTTGAGTTACGTATACCATTATATACGCTTATTTTTAATCTCTTACCAAGAAATGAACCAAGAAGATCTGGCATTGTCAGATAGTTAAGAAGCACATCAGTATGAGATTCCTTCAAAAGTTCTCTAATCCGTATAGTCTTTAAAAGCATGCTGCCGTTCAGTCGATGAACCTTAACTGAGCTCTTGGTTAACAAATCTACATTTCCTTTATATTCAGTGTGACCGCCATAAAGCACAATCAGATTCACATCCGTATGCTTTGAAAGCTGAATCGCAAGCAATACAGCCTGCTTCTCTGCCCCTCCAGAATCTATTGTCGAAACTAATATAGAAACTTTCTTCATTATCATTTACGTATTAATGTTCACGAGCTTTAATGTACCTTGCTGGATTCCCAGCCCATACTTGATAAGGCGGAATGTCTTTTGTTACTATACTTCCTGCACCTACTATTGCTCCCTTGCCAATAGTTACAGAATTACAAATGACAACATTTACACCTATGAACACATCATCTTCAATATGAACTTCACCGATACGAAACATTCTTCCTGAACGCGATGGATCAAGATAGTGAGTTAAAATTCTAGTACCAGCAGTAATGGCAACATTGTTACCTATAAATATTTTATTTGGCGCAACAGTATCAATGCCTACACCACCATATATCAATGCTCGACCTAAGACATTTACCCCCCCCATTTTCAGCAACTTAGCTCTATGTTGCGGTAACATAGGAAAGCAAGCAAGCCCCAGCCATATCTTCCACCACATACGTTTAGGAGAATATACTACCTGTCTCTTATACACATCTGACGCTGCCGACGATATGCAGTGT
>ENA-OYYP01000885-OYYP01000885.1-human-gut-metagenome-genome-assembly--contig:-NODE-885-length-14859-cov-7.025669_pt1 | contig 14859 bp, 17 predicted proteins | sample MGYA00244067_ERZ653456 | MGnify/ENA primary metagenome ERZ653456 (study PRJEB26926, sample SAMN06165101) | human gut metagenome | biome: ENVO:00009003; feature: ENVO:2100002; material: ENVO:00002003... | reverse complement strand
GAGATCTAGTACGGTCTCGTGGGCTCGGAGATGTGTATAAGAGACAGGTTTGATAAGGAAGAAGAACTGACCGAAAAAACAAATCGGCTCAATGTCCTTAATGGTCTGCTTAATGTGGATAAGCGAGAAAATGAGTTGGTGGACGGTGCGCCGGACGAGGGCGACAGCGTACCCACTCCAAAGGAAAGAGCCTACGAGCGCTAATTCTTTTGCGGTATGGGAGAAATCTCATACCGCCTTTACATAGTAAGTTCTCTGAACTGCTGTGTCAGTAAAAATAGAACTGTGGTTTCCTTGTGCGGGCAATGATTTGTCTTTATAATATGAGACATCATACAAAGAAAAGAGGTAAAACCCGATGGAAGAAATCTGTTCTATCAAACTGTTTGAAAGCGATCTTGAAAGTATGCTGTCTCAGGTAATCGCTAAAGCCCGTTCCCGTGATGAAAAATTGAAGGCTGCAAAGGAAAAGGCAGTAGAGCTTAAACATCAAAACGAGAAACTCAATGCTGTTTTGGATTTGGAAAAGCCATCTGCTCTTACCGAAGAAGAATGCAAACTTTTAATTCAGTATCTGCTTGCAGAAAACAATGTTGTATTGGAAGAATACCGCATTTGTTATATGCGAGGGCTGATGGACGGAATGGAAATCAAAAAAATTGTAGAGTGAAAGGTTACATAGCCGCTTGGTTTTACAAAAAATCAGGCGACTATATCTATCACGGCAAGGTGGAAAAAGACATAGCGCTGTGATATAATAAAGTGGCTTTTTGAGAGTCAATGTCAAGAAAACTGAGGTTATTTGCCTATGAAAAATATTTTGATTCACGGCTTGGGACAAAACAGTAAGGATTGGGATACCATTAAAAACGAGTTGGAAACGAGGGGGATTTCCCCTATCGTTCCTGATTTATTTGATCTTACAAAAGGCAGGGAATTAGACTATCCCACAGTATATCAGGCGTTCAGCGAGCTGTGCGAGTCTTACAAAGACAAACTAAATCTTTGCGGGCTTTCCCTCGGCGGTCTGCTTGCGCTCAATTATGCTATCCAGTATCCGAAAAAAATAAACTCTCTTGTATTGATCGGAACGCCGTTTGAGATACCGAAAGGACTGCTGAAATTTCAAAACTTCGTATTTAAGCTTATACCCAAATCTGCATTTCAAAGTATGGGCGTAAGTAAAAAAGACTTTATTCGTTTGAGCAAATCAATGGCGGAACTGAACTTTATGGAGTCGGCGGCAACGCTCGATTGCCCTACTCTTATTCTTTGCGGCGCAAAGGATAAAACGAATATGGAGAGTGCTAAGCGGTTTCACGAAGCAATGAAAAACAGCAAGCTGGTCATCGTGGAAGATTCCGGTCACGAAGTAAACAAGGATAATCCTCGAAAGTTAGTTAGTATTTTGCAAGACTTTTGGGTAGATAATTGATGAAGTAAATCCTGAATGGAGACAGAAAGATGAAATATGTAGTAGACGATAAAAAATTGAACGCAGCAACTTTTATTGCTTTCGTCAATCAGGTATGGCAAGGCAGTTACGATGTTGAAAAAACGCAAGGTGCATTGTCTAAAACAATCAATATTACCGCTTATGATAATGAAGTGCTGATTGGTTGCTTGCGTATTCTTACAGACGGATATTATTTCGGCACGATTACAGAGTTGCTCGTCCTTCCTGAATATCAAAAACAGGGAGTAGGCAGTAAACTCTTGCAACTTGCAAAGGATAATACCCCTACTATGCTGTATTTTGGAGCGCAGCCGGGGATAGAAAAGTTTTATGAAAAGAATGGTTGCAAAAGAAGTTTGCAATCCTATGCGATTGAAAAAGAACGGTCATAACGAATATTTACGAGGTGTTTAGTGTGGAAGTCAAAAAAATAGATGATACTCAAATTACAAATGCCATTGACTTGATTTGGCAAACTTTTTTACAATTTGAGGCTCCCGATTATTCTGAAGAAGGAGTTAAGTCGTTTCAGGAGTTTATTGAGAACAAAGAGATCGTCAAAACATTAGAATTTTGGGGCGCTTATGACGAAGAAAGACTAAAGGGAGTTATCGCAACAAACGAAAACCGGAAGCATATCTGTTGCTTTTTTGTGAAAGCACAGTATCAAAGACAAGGCATTGGCAGAAAGTTGTGGAACTTCCTACGAGAAAATAGTTCAAGCAAAACCATTACAGTAAATTCTTCTCCGTATGCAGTTCCGGTCTATCATAAACTGGGTTTCATAGATACCGATACGGAGCAACTTTCGGACGGTATACGATATATACCTATGAAGTTTGAAAAATAATCATTTTTCACTGTGATTTTTTATTTCACATAATTAATAAAGAGATTTTAGATTGCACAGGGCTTTAGCAACAGCGAGTTGCTTGTTTGGTAGATTTATCTGCCTTATAATTTGTTACAAGGAGGTGATTTGTAGTGGAGACAAAAGATGTCATACTTGAACTCCGGACAAAAAAAGGACTGTCGCAAGATGAACTTGCAGAAAAAGTTTATGTCACAAGACAAGCAGTGTCTCGTTGGGAAAATGGAGTTTCCCATAGTTAAAGATACCACACCAAATATGATGAACCCACGCTTATACACTACCAGCTATAATAAACCGCAAGGACAGCAATTTGATGATACTGCTGTCCTTTCTTTTATAAAATTGCAGTACACATAAAAAAGCTGTAAAATGATAAATATATTTGTCCTTGTAACAATTCTCGGACATTTGCCTGTTATACTATCTGCAAAAAGAAAAGGAAGTGATAATATGAAGCATATTTTAATTGTCGAAGATGATAATCTTTTGAATAAAACGCTTACTTATAATTTGGAATTGGACGGTTACACAATAACTTCTGTTCTGAATGCAAGGACAGCCGCTGAATCATTAAAAACAAACATTTTTGATTTGGTATTGCTGGATATAAATTTACCAGACGGAAATGGTTATGACCTATGCCGTCTTATCAAGCCAGAGCATCCTGATACAGTAGTTATATTTCTAACTGCCAACGATCAGGAAAGCAATCAGATACGGGGATATGAAGCTGGTGCAGTGGATTATATCACGAAACCTTTTTCGATTAGTGCTTTGCAGCGAAAAATCAAAGCCATGTTCGCTATGTTGGAGCATCACAAACCAGCTAAGGATATTTACGAGGATGGTAGCTTGTTTCTGGATTTTTCGGAACAATTTGCAAGTTTGAACGGGAAACCATTAGCACTTTCTGCGATGGAATATAAAATGTTGAACCTATTTCTTAAAAATCCGAAGCAGGTACTTACTCGCCAACAATTTTTAGAAAAACTGTGGGATGTTGATGAAAAATATGTAGATGAACATACCCTTACTACTTCTATCAGCCGTATTCGCAGTAAGATTGAAGCAGATGGCGACACATATATCAAAACGGTTTATGGTATGGGGTATCAATGGACAGGAGGCGAAAAGAAATGAATCTGAATAACCTTTCTGCTAAGAAAATTTGTAGACTGGTTAGTGCTGGCATGGTTTTCTCTATGCTGGTAATTACCGGTATTTTCGGCGGTATAATGCAGGATATACGAATTTTTATAGTGGGTGGAACATTGACACTCTGTGCGTTTTTCTGGATTTGGCTATTGGTGCTGATTTTTGGAAAACGCCTTTCTCATTTTACTTCTAATTTGTGCCGGACGCTGGACAACATGATTGATGGAAACGAGGAATTACAAAAGTCAAATGATAGTGAAACTCTTTTTGCCCGTATCAACCACCGCTTAATTCGGTTGTATGAGATTATGCAGAAAAACCGGCACAAGGTAGACATGGAACGACAGGAGCTTCAAATGCTGATTTCTGATATTTCACATCAAGTTAAAACGCCTGTCAGCAATTTGCAAATGGTAACGGACACACTTTTAACAAAGCCTGTTTCAGAAGAAGAACGGATGGACTTTTTACAAGGCATACGTAGTCAGACTGATAAACTGGATTTTCTGTTCCAAGCACTGGTTAAAACGTCCCGGTTGGAAACCGGAGCAATACGATTAGAAAAGAAAGACAGCAGCTTATTCCATACGCTTGCACAAGCCATGAGCAGTATTGTATATGCCGCAGAGAAAAAAGAAATTGCTGTATCCGTGGATTGCCCGGAAAATTTGATAATCTCCCATGACAGCAAGTGGACAAGCGAAGCCCTTTTCAATCTGCTGGACAATGCAGTAAAATACACTCCGTCAGGTGGAAAGATTTCTGTATCAGTGGTTCAGTGGGAAATGTACGTAGAGGTCAAAGTGACCGACACCGGCAAGGGCATTTCAGAAAGCAATCAGGCTGCCATCTTCCGGCGCTTCTATCGTGAGGAAGAAGTACACGATCAACAGGGTGTGGGAATAGGTTTGTATTTGGCTCGTGAGATTGTAACAAGGCAAGGGGGCTATATCAAGGTCGTTTCAGAGCTGGGGCAAGGCTCAGAATTTTCTATTATGCTTCCTGTAAGGTAAGATATAACCACTTTTTTTGAAATGTCCGAGCGTTGTAACATTTCACTCTGATTTTCGATAAAAATTTTTTCTATCTCGGACATTTGTGTAACATTTGTGGTTTACAATGGCTTTATCAACAGATAGAAAGCCTTGAAAGGAGCATTTGAATATGAGCATTTTACAAACAATCGACTTAAAGAAGTATTACGGCACAGAACCAAATATTACTCGTGCCCTTAATGGTGTAAATTTTACTGTGGAACAGGGAGAATTTGTTGCCGTAGTTGGAACTTCCGGCAGCGGTAAGTCTACATTGCTTCACATGATGGGAGGACTTGATACCCCCACTTCCGGCAGCGTGATTGTACGGGGAGAAGAACTCGCAAAAAAGAATGATGATGAATTGACAATTTTCCGCCGTCGTAACATCGGATTTATCTTCCAAAATTATAATCTGGTTCCGATTTTGAATGTATATGAAAATATCGTCCTGCCTGTGGAACTGGATGGCGATACAGTAGACCAGAAATTTATGGACGAAGTTGTGTATATGTTGGCTTTAGAAGATAAACTGGAAAATATGCCGAACAATCTTTCAGGCGGTCAACAGCAACGTGTAGCGATTGCACGAGCTTTAATTACGAAGCCTGCGATTATCCTTGCTGATGAACCGACCGGAAATCTTGATAGCAAGACCAGTGCAGATGTGTTAGGGCTTTTGAAGCATACCAGCGGAGAATTTAATCAGACCATTGTAATGATTACTCACAACAACGAGATCGCTCAACTCGCAGACCGCATTGTACGGATTGAAGATGGTAAAATTGTTGGCTAAAGGAGGTGGGAATTATGAATTATCCTTTTGAAAATGATACCAGTGCAGTAATTAAAAAATTAGCACGAAAAAGTGTGCGTTTTGATAAGAAGAAAAACTTATTTTGCCTTTCGGCAATTATTGTAGCCGTTGCTATGATAATGATGTCGTTGCTCACAGTGCAAAATATCATTTATCAAAATCAGAAAGAAATCGAAGGATTACATCAAGGGATTTTCTTTGACATTACGCAGGACAGTAAAGAAAAGTTGTTAGCAAACGAAGAAGTAAAAAGTGTAGGACTTTCCTGTAATATCAAAACAGTGAAAGAAAATTCTAAAGAACTGTCTCTGATTTATTATGATGATGACATGCTTAGTTTGATTCCTGCCTTTGACGGAAAATATCCAGAGAAAGCAAGTGAAATTGCTGTTACAGATGCCTTTTTTGCCAGTGAAAATAAGTCTCCGGAAATCAACGCCATAGTTCAGTTGAATCTGGATGGTACTTTGAAGAATTATACTATTGTTGGTATTTATCATGATAAAACTTCTACCGCTTATCCTGTTTTTGTTTCACTTGAAAAATGCCGGGAATTACGTGGAAATAACCTGCTTAATGGATATGTTTGGCTTGAAAATGCAGATACCCTTACAAAAGACGAAGCAACAGAAATATTATCTCAAATTTCAGAGGAGACTGGACTGAATAATTGGACAGTCAGCAGTTACTATGATTATGTAAATACAACTTTGTCCTTCAGTAATTATGCGGTATATGGTGTAGTTGCTGCCATTTTGTTTTTAGCTGCCGCACTTGTAATTTACAGCATTTTCTATATTTCGGTTGGACAAAAAGTTGCTGAGTTCGGACAGCTTCGGACAATAGGGGCAAGTAAAAAGCAAATTTATAAAATAGTTCTTAAACAGGGTTATATGCTTGCAGTTCCGGGGATTTTAATTGGTAGTATCATGGGAACGATCATCAGCTATTGTCTGCAATCAAAAGGCTGGTCAGTATTTGCATTTATTGTTTCTCTATGTGGCGCATGCCTTTTTGGAATACTGCTTGTTTATATTAGTGTTCGTAAACCAGCAAAAATTGCAGCGAATACTTCTCCAATTTCCGCCCTGAAAAATCCAGTGGGAATTGTAAATTACCGCACTCACAAAAGACATCGTATTACGCCTGTATATTTAGCGAAAATCAGCTTTTCCAGAAACAGAAAAAAATCTCTATTGACCATTTTATCATTGGGACTGTGCGGAGTTATATTTTTCCTTGCAGCAAGTTATCAGAGTTCTTTTAATGCCGAGAGTATGGCTCGTTATTGGGATATGAAGTACGGAGATTTCAAAATCAGCATTGATTTAGAAAACGAAAGTGAAAATTTGGATGCTCTCTTGCAGAAAGAATATTTTTCTGATTATGTAAAGCGTGTTGGAGATATAGAGGGAGTTAGCAATATATTTACTTATGCTACCGTACCAGTTGATTTCTCAACAGACAATGATATTTCAGATAGCACCTTGATGCTCGGCTATAATGAAAAGGATTTGGCGTCGCTAAATGCAGCGGTTTTGTCTGGAAATATTACTGATGATACAGAATTAGTTGTAAGTGATCCCGAACGTATTTATGATGTTTACCATTGGAAACCTCAAATTGGGGATACTGTGACCTTTAATTTCAAAAATCATAGTGGTAAAACAATAACAAAAGCATTCAAAATTGGTGCAATCACTTCCAGCAATGATGGAATGGGTGGCTATATTTTCAGAATGCCGGAAAATATGCTCAAAGAACTTGCAGGTTATGACTGTACATACGCAATCGAAATACAAGCAGAAGCTGAATATCAGGAGATAATCGAGCAAGAACTCAAATTACTCGTTTCTGACAATAGGGATGTTCGCTTACAAACCCTTCAAGATTTTATTGTAGAACACCAATCAGACAATCGTGCAGGTTTTACATTAGCTTATGCGATTGCAGCCATCTTGTGGATATTTGCGGTCATCAATCAAATCAATCTTACTGTGACAAATCTTTTATCACAGAAACAGGAAATGGGCACACTAAAATCTATTGGTATGACAAATAAGCAGTTGAAGCAAGCATTTATGATGGAAGGTCTTTTTACTACTTTGATTGCATTGCTTATAACTGCTGTTGTTGGAATCCCCGGCGGATATGCAATCGGTATATTTTTGAAAAATGCAGGCATGTCTACGGGATTTGTATTTCCGGTTGTTGCTTTTACTCTTTTTGCTGTTGCTATGTTTATGCTTGAAAGTTTGATGACAATATTGCTTATTCATTCATGGAAGAAGCAATCTGTTATTGCAATAATGCGAAATTGATGATAGAAAGCTTTTCATATCTCGGTCAGCTCCACAATTACATTACTCTGCTGATACAGCCAGTCCGTAAATTCTTTCGGGCTGGCTGTTCCTGTTTTTACAGCCTTTTTTCTCTGTAATACTTCTTTTCATACAGTAAATTTTCACTAGGCTGGTATGGAGTAATTTTACTGTCTATACAGTAAGTTGAAAATACTAATATGGTCTTTTTTCTAACCAAACTTTAAGATAACATCTAATTCCAACATATGCGCCCTGCGAAAGTACGAAAAGCAATAGAAGATTTACTGACAGTACTTTTTTGATTGATTCTCCAAAATAAATGACAATAGCAACACTTGTCAGTATCATTAGTAGAGTAATAACATCCCAACAGTTTTTCTTATATAATTCTATAACCTTTATTTCTATCAGTATTGCCAGTATCCCTGTCCCTGCCACACATATTCCAACAACCAATATCATCAATAACCAATATATGATTCCGGCTATAATCTCATTTGGAATTTTTGTGCTGATTTGTGCCACAGATTGCCCGGCATCAATCGTCCAACCGATAAAAGTTTGTATGAATGATGCTGCATCATGGAAGAATGATTTGCAATCGGAAAGGAACACATCTGACTGTACTGCCTGAAAAAGAGTGGTTGTCAGCGAATACCATGCAAGAAGGAACAAGGTTGTTTGGAACATTACCGTTTTTGCTTTATATTGTCCTGCAAGTTGCTCTTTTTGTGTTTCGTATCTTGCTTTTGCATTCTGATAGGCTGTCCGGTCACAGGCTTCGCATTTTTTATAGAGTACCGGCTTTTCTACCGGTATCTCTACGATTTTCTGATGTGTCCGGGCATAATCCCGTTGTTGTGTTAAGCATCGTATTTTATCTTGACATTCCTCTATCGTGACGTTTGCGCTTCGCAGCTTCTCTTTCTCGCTCCGCAATGCTCTGTCTGCCAGCTTCAAGTCGTTCTTTAATGCTTGAATATTCCCGGCTCTGTTCTCTTTGTTTAATTTCTCGTTCAAGGTCAGAGATTCGCTGAGCTGCGTCTTCAGTTCCACGATAAGCTGGTCTTTCTGTTCCAGTTCTTCTTGTATCTCCTCGGTCAAGAGCAGAAGTTCTTCCAACTGTTCGGCGTTCTTTGATTCTCTGGATTCGTTCATCTATATCACGTCCTTTCTCTACCTGCTGTTCCAGTTCAGCAATTCGGTGTTCTGTTTCAGTAATAAACTGTTTTCGCTGTTCAGCTTCTGTGCCAATTTCTGCCATTGCTGATTTTCGTTTTCCAAAAGTTCTATCTTCGTTTTCTGTTCTTCCATCTTGGAAAGCAGTTCCTCGGTATTTGGCAAAATGTTGAGCAGCTCGGATAACTCGCTGTTTAATTTTTGCAATTTCTGATTCTGTTCCTGCATAAGAGAGAGTTGGGTGTCCCGGTTCTGCATTTCCAGAAGCATTTCTGCCATTAAGGTCTGCTGTTCTTCGATTTGCCCAATCATGGACTCCATTAAGGGTATAATTTCCCGGCTTTCTTCTAATGTCATTTAATCGCTCCTTCCATAATGATAATGCACCCGATACTTTTCCAAAGGTGTCCAGTATCTTTTGCAATAACGTGTTTTGTTGTTTTATGATTTGATTTTCCGCTACTTTCCACGAGCCTTTTATTTCCTGCCCGGCAAGAAACTTTTGTTCAATCTTTCTTGCGTCAGCACCTTCATGGATGGTAGGAATCTGGAGTTTTCCCTGCTTTTCATAAGAACGGTGATCAACCTGATTATGCAAAGGCAGATGTTCGTTACACACCTTTGCCCATTCACTCCGCCACAGTTCACAGTTTTTTGGATTGTTCCATCCAGTAGCATCGGTCAGCACCCGTTTCCATTGCAGGCGGTTTCTTGCACCAATCTTCTGGATTCCGTTTTCATCTAATACAGGGATACGGATTCCATGACGGTCAGGGTTTTTCTTATCCTGCCACCAGTTCGGATGGGATTCATCAATCACGATATTTCCGTTTTTATCTCTGACAAAATCCCAATCCTTGACTTCTTTCTTTCCCCAAGAATGATCCGGGTTAAAAGGACGCATAGTCAGAAGCAGATGGACATGGGGGTTGCCATCCCCTTTATCGTGGATACTCCAATCAGCACACATTCCCTTATCCACAAATGTTTTTTGGATATAGTCGGCTGTGTATTGAATCTGTTCCTGTCTGCTCCATTCTTTGGGGAGGGCAAATTCAAATGACCTGCCAAGTTGGGCATCTGCACTTTTTTCAATCTTCAATACCTCATTCCATAACCGTTGTTTCTGAAATGTGATTTTAAATTTTTCTAAAGCAGCTTCTTTATCTTCTGACCTTTTGTATCGGACAGATTTTTGAAAGCGTTTTATATTTTCTTCTGGTACTATCTGCCATTCAGGAGGTGCGTTTTCGCACATCATCAGACTGGTGTAGACCACTTCTTTTTTAGAAGTGTAATAACTGATTCGCCCGGTTTCCTCGTTTTTCATCACATCCCCATTGAGATATGCGGAAGCGGAGATAACAGATTTCCCTTTACTTCGTCCGACTATTTTGATTGTGTAATGAAAAATCGCCATGTCTGGATTCCCCCTTTCTGCACATCCGGCATAGATTTCCGGCAACATTGCTTTCAGTTTTAGAAAAAGCAGTATTGCCGGAACGCCCTCTGCGTAAGAGTGCCCTGCGCATAGCAGCCTGCATGGAATGCGCCCCTCTGGCGAAGAGTGCCTCCTGCGGCATGAGCAGGTCTGGCTGAAAGCCCCGCCGACGGAACGAGCCCGGCAAGCGTGAGCGAAGACCGGTTGCCACTTGTGGCAAACTTATTGGGACGACCTCTGGTTGTCCATAAGTGCGCCCTTCATGAAAAAGCAATGAAGGGAATGAAAAACTCATCCCCTCCGCCATTACACTTCCTCCATATCGGTATTTGTTTCTTTCTGCATTGCCTTTGAGAAAAATTTCCCGTTGGCTTCCTGCTTTTTCAGAAAACCAATCAGCTTTGGGATGTCTTCTTCCTCAATAGGCGAACCAAGAACGGATTCCACCGCACCGCCAACCTGACAGAGCCTATGGGTTCGTTTTTTACTTTCTTCGGCTTTCTTTCGTTTCAGAAGTTCTTTCTTCTGTGCTGCATATCGTTTTGCTTTTTCAAGGCTTTCCTGTTCCTTCTTTTCCATTTCAAGCATTCGTTCTTCATAACTTTTTGTTGATTTTGCCATTATTACATTCTCCTTTCTCTTGCAAACATAAGTTCTTGGTTGCGTATCAGAAGAAGCACATGGTATAATCTTCTTGCGTGTAGGTATATCATGGCTTCGGTCTGATAGAACCTTTGGCGGTTTCTTTGGAAGCCGCCTTTTTAATTTGCCGCAGTTCTTGTTACGGCTTTTACATTTCCTCTATCCCTCAAATCACGACCTTCATTCGCTTCCATAAACATTTCCAGAATATCGGTTTTAATCAGGACTTTGCGACCAACCTTTAATACTGGAAGTTTCTTCCATTCTACAAGCTGTCTTAAGGTGTTTCTGCCGATTCCCGTATAGTCAGCAGCTTCTTCGATGGATAATGCAATTTTTCTTTGCGTCATATAATCACCTCCTTATAAATTGCATTATGCAATTCTTGTGATGTAAGTATATCCTTTTCATATCTTTTTGTCAAGCGTTACGAAATATTAAAAGCAAATATTGTATTGCATATTGCAATTTTGGAAAAACAATGCTATAATTCATACATACCGAAAAAGGAGGCAGTCAGCATGAAAGATAAAGAACTACGCAAGCTGATAGGCAGCAGAGTAAAACAGCGCCGTCTGGAATTGAATCTGACACAGCCTTATGTCGCAGAAAAGATGGGTGTTACCGCTTCTACAATCCTGCGTTATGAGAATGGTTCGATTGACAATACGAAAAAAATGGTGCTGGAAGGTCTTTCGGAAGCACTCCATGTATCTGTGGAATGGCTCAAAGGGGAAACAGATGAATATGAAACCGACATTACGGATAAGAGAGAGTTACAGATTCGTGATGCGATGGGAGATATTCTGGAACAGTTACCGCTTGCCCTTACCAAAGAAGAAGATGCTTTTTCAAAAGATTTATTACTGCTGATGTTAAAACAATATGGTCTGTTTTTGGATTCCTTCCAGTTCGCCTGCAAAAACTTCAAGGGAAATGCTGGTCAGACGGATATTGCCAAAACAATAGGGTTTGAATCGAATGATGAATATAATGAGATTATGTTCTTAAGGGAAATCACTCCTACCATCAATGCTTTTAATGAGATGGCAGACGTTGTAAGGCTCTATTCCAAGAAACCAAAAACAGCAGAACAAAGGCTTGCAAATCTTTTATCAGAAGTCTTATACGAAGATTCCGAATCGGTATAGTAAGACAACCGGAGTTATGATATACTTACACGCACGAAGCATTTCATCAGTTCCGATTGTCTAATATCGAAAGGAGACATACGATTATGGCAAAAGGATCTGTAAGAAAAAAAGGAAAGAAATGGTACTACCGCTTCTATGTAGAGGACGCAAGCGGCAATCTTGTTCAGAAAGAATGCGTTGGAACAGAAAGCAAAAGTGAAACTGAAAAGCTGCTCCGTCAGGCAATGGATGATTATGAGAAAAAGAAATTTGTTGCCAAAGCGGAAAATCTCACAGTCGGACAACTTTTGGATGTGTGGGCAGAGGAGGAATTAAAAACAGGTACGCTCAGCAATGGTACGGTGGAGAATTACCTCGGAACAATCCGAAATATCAAGAAACACCCATTGGCAGAACGGAAACTGAAAAATGTAACCTCTGAACATTTGCAATCCTTCTTCGATTTGCTTTCCTTCGGGGGAGTTCATCCCGACGGAAAAGAGAGAAAGGGTTACAGCAAAGATTATATCCATTCTTTTTCCGCAGTCATGCAGCAGTCCTTCCGTTTTGCAGTATTTCCAAAGCAGTATATTACGTTCAATCCCATGCAGTATATTAAACTGCGGTATCAGACGGACGAAGTTGATTTGTTTTCGGATGAGGACATGGACGGAAATATCCAACCAATTTCACGAGAAGATTATGAAAGATTGCTTGCTTATCTGCAAAAAAAGAACCCAGCCGCAATACTTCCAATCCAGATAGCCTATTATGCCGGGCTTCGTATTGGAGAAGCCTGCGGTTTGGCATGGCAGGACGTAAATCTGGAAGAACAATGCCTTACCATAAGACGCAGCATCCGATATGATGGCTCAAAGCGCAAATATATCATCGGACCAACCAAGCGGAAAAAAGTAAGGGTTGTTGATTTTGGAGATACACTGGTAGAGATTTTCCGTAATGCCCGGAAAGAGCAGTTAAAAAATCGAATGCAGTACGGAGAACTTTATCACACGAACTACTACAAAGAGGTCAAAGAGAAAAACAGAGTGTACTACGAATATTATTGCTTAGACAGAACAGAGGAAGTCCCGGCAGATTATAAAGAAATTTCTTTCGTCTGTTTAAGACCGGATGGTTGTCTGGAACTTCCAACTACTTTGGGGACTGTTTGCAGAAAGGTGGCAAAAACATTAGAGGGATTTGAAGGCTTTCATTTCCACCAGTTACGTCACACCTATACAAGCAACCTTTTAGCAAATGGAGCTGCCCCAAAAGATGTGCAGGAATTGTTAGGACACTCAGATGTAAGTACCACAATGAATGTCTATGCTCACTCCACAAGAGATGCTAAACGAAAATCGGTTAGGCTTCTTGATAAAGTGGTAGGCAATGATTAAAAAAATTCCCTTATTTCCCTTGTGATTATCTCATAAGGGCAAAAATAAGGGAAACTACATATCATTTCACTAATGGACAGGCGGGAAAGCCTATAAAATGGGGAAAGTTAGAGGAATAATTATATAAATTCCAGTTTGTCAATTACAGGTGACATTGAAAGAGTCAGCCCATTCAAGGTGCTGGCTCTTTCAAAAATTCCATTCTAATAAATTGCATGATAAGTTAGAGTAAAAATGAATACCCATTAGCCGGAAATGAATAGGAAATGAATAAAAGTGTGGTGTTTCGTATAATTATGAGTTAGTATGCATCAGACACACTTTTGTAAAAAGGGAGAAATATTAAATACGGACTATTTGGAAAGAGCAGAGTTTTATATCAGGGAGCATCAGGACAATATCGTGATTGCAAAATTAAAGACGAACAAGCCTCTGACAGAAAACGATATTGACAGTCTGGAAGAAATTCTTTGGAAAGAAATCGGGACAAAACAGGATTATGAAAATGAGATTGGGAAAAAACCGCTGGGAGAATTTGTCCGTGAAATTGTTGGACTGGATATGAATGCGGCAAAAGAGGCGTTTTCTGCATATCTGTCTGATACCAATATGGACAGCAGACAAATTTATTTTGTCAATCAGATTATTGAATATATTGTACATAACGGAATGTTAAAAGACCTTTCCGTATTGCAGGAATCCCCGTTTACCGATCAGGGCAGTATCGTCGATATTTTCACTGATCTGTCCGTGTGGATGGGGATCAGAGGAGTCATCGATCAGATCAACGCAAACGCAGCCGCATAAGGGTATCACAGGATTTCATATTACAAAAAATACAGACACAGGAGAGGAACAACATGGATAAACACAATTATTCCGCACCCGTTTCGCTGAAAAACATTCAGGTGACGGACACCTTTTGGAAAGGGGAAATGGAGCTCGTACGCAAGGAGGTGATCCCGTATCAGTGGGATGCCTTAAATGACCGCGTGGAGGGCGCGGCACCGAGCTTCTGTATGCACAATTTCAAGGCTGCAGGAAAGCTGAACCGGGAAAAGAAAGAAAAAGGAAACACATTTATTGCGCCGAAGTATACCTATCGCGGCTTTGAGGTGTTACCGGAGGATCCGAAGCAGTTAAAAGATGACGAATTTTACGGGTTTGTGTTCCAGGACAGCGATTTTTCGAAATGGATCGAGGCGGTTGGTTATTCTTTAACGCAGCATCCCGATCCGGAGCTGGAAAAAATCGCGGATGGCGCGATCGATATCGTCTGCGCCGCACAGCAGGACGACGGATATCTGGACACCTACTATATTTTAAGTGGTCGTGACGCGACCTTTACGAATCTGAAGGACCCTGTCTCTTATACACATCTGACGCTGCCGACGATATGCAGTG
>ENA-OYYP01000883-OYYP01000883.1-human-gut-metagenome-genome-assembly--contig:-NODE-883-length-14890-cov-6.997371_pt1 | contig 14890 bp, 12 predicted proteins | sample MGYA00244067_ERZ653456 | MGnify/ENA primary metagenome ERZ653456 (study PRJEB26926, sample SAMN06165101) | human gut metagenome | biome: ENVO:00009003; feature: ENVO:2100002; material: ENVO:00002003... | reverse complement strand
GAGATCTAGTACGGTCTCGTGGGCTCGGAGATGTGTATAAGAGACAGATCCATAACAGCTCAAGCGCGGAAAAGGGTGCCGCAAAGCCTGCTAAAATCGAGGCCAGGACAACTACAACGGATGACAGGTTTACCGTAAGCTGGAACTGGATAAAGCGCTGGAAATTATCGTAAATTCCCCTGCCCCACTGGACCGCTTTAACGATTGTGGAGAAGGAATCGTCAAGCAGCACGATATCGCTTGCTTCTTTGGAAACCTCCGTCCCGGAGATGCCCATCGCGATTCCGACATCCGCGTTTTTGATGGCGGGCGCGTCGTTGATGCCGTCGCCCGTGACGGCAACGACGTTGCCGCACGCTTTCAGGGCGTTTACCACGCGCATTTTTATTACCGGCGTACTGCGCGCGATGACGCGGATTTCAGGTAAGCGTTTTTTGAGCGCTTCGTCTGAAAGTGGTTCGAGCTCCCTCGCCTCGACTGCTATATGGTTCTCATCGAGGATACCAAGCTCCTGTGCGATTGCCTCAGCCGTAACGATGTTGTCGCCTGTAAGCATTTTAATATCGATTCCCGCGCTCCTGCAGCGGCTGACGGCCTCATAAACTTCTTTGCGCAGCGGGTCGGTAATCGCGACAAAGCCGTCGAACTGCATCTGGCATTCAATATCTTCACGATGCCCTTTGAAATCCGAAATACCTTCCACCTCTTTGTGCGCAAAGGCAAGGACGCGGCAGGTTTTCTCCTGGAAACGGATGATTTCCTTCTGCACACGCTCCTTTTCTGCCGCGTTCATGGAGCACATCGCGATAATCTTCTCCGGGCTGCCCTTGGTATAAGCGACGGCGGAGCCGTTTTCGTCTATTATGGTCGTCATGTTCTTCATTTCTGATGAAAACGGAAAACAGCAAAGTGTTTTTACGGCGCCGCGCTCTTGTTTATAGTCTCGTCCGGCCAGATGCGCCGCCGTAATCAGCGCGCATTCTGTAGGGTTCCCGACAAAATCGGGCACGCCGTTGTCAAAGCTTACATCCGCCGTACTGTTGACGCAAAAATTTGTGAGCATCGCCCCGCTTTGGAGCTCCTGCGGCTTGCACAGCGCGCCATTTGCGTAAACATCCACGACCGTCATACGGTTTTCCGTAAGCGTTCCCGTTTTGTCCGAACAGATAACGTTGACGCTGCCCGCCGTCTCGCAGGCAATCATTTTTTTGACCAGCGCGTTCTGTTTAGACATTTTAATTATATTGATGGCAAGGGAAACAGCCATGATGGTCGGCAGGCCCTCCGGTACAGCCGCGACAATCAGGACAATGCTGGAAATGAACGCCTCGGAAATTGTATCGAAACTCGCGGTACCGTTCGATAAAAAAGTGAACAGCTGAATGACAAACACGACAGCTGCCGCGGCAACGCCGAGGATTGCAATCCGTTTGCCCAGCTTTGCCATTTTTTCCTGCATCGGCGTGGAGCTTTTTTCCGTAGAGGATAACTCTTTCGCGATTTTCCCGAACTCCGTGCGGTCGCCGACGTCTGTAACAACCATTTTGCCGCTGCCGCCTGTAATAAAGCAGCCGGAATAAAGCATGTTGGCACGCTCGGCGACCGGCGTGCTTTCGCTGTCAAAAACCGCAAGCGCGTCTTTTTTGACAGGTGCGCTTTCACCTGTGAGCGCAGATTCATCCGCCATTAACCCTGTGCTTTCAAGCAGCCTGCCGTCCGCAGGGAGCTTGTCACCCGTTGCTATGACAACGATGTCGCCGACCACAATGTCCTTCTGTTCAATTATCTGCGTTTTTCCATCACGCACGGCTTTTACCAATGTCTCGTCGCCTAGCCTGCTCAGCTCCTCAAAGGCTTTTGCGCTGCGCCCCTCCATTGCCACCGTAATGACGACGGATAGGGCGATTGCGGCCAGGATACCCACACATTCGATAAAATCCGCTTTTCCGCCCGTGAGCTGCCTGACGAGGTTCACGCCAAACGCAATGACGTCCGCCAGGATTAGCATGATAATCATGGGCTCGCATGCGGCCTCCCACAAACGCCGCCACAGTGACACCTTTTTTGCCCTGGTAAAACTGTTTGCTCCGTACTTTTTCCTGTTTTCCTCTGCCTGTGCGCAGGTAAGCCCTGTTTCCCGGTCGACAGACAGCGCTTCGAGCACCTCGATGCCTTTCTTCAGATAGGCGTTCATAAACATTCCCCCTGTAAGGATTTTCGCAATAAAAAGACCCAGGCATGGCTTTCGCTATACCTGGGTAAACCGTTTCATTACGCAGACCATGTATAGCCAAAGCAGGCATACATGAGTCTGGTTATTTAAGACAAGCCAGACCGTTTCCGGCCAGGATGTTGACTTGCCACGCACAATCGCGCTAACTACTCCCTCATGGGTATTTTAAATTGCAATGCTATTATAGCCCATATTTGCATTACTGTCAAGCTTTTCCTGTTAGCGGCCGATAAAAGGCCGGACGCCAAGTAGGCCGTCAGCTCATTACCGCTATAAGGGATTGAAGAAGATTCACGTCTAATAAATTGATATTACCGTCGTTGTTCATATCGGCAAGATACTTCTGGCTTTCGTCCAAGATGACAGCCTTGCCGATATAATTCTGCAGCAATAAAACGTCGCTTGTGCCTATCGTTCCATCAAGGTTCACATCACCCCGCTGGTACCCAACTGGATCAAAATACCATTGCAGCCTGTCTGGAAAGCCTGCATATGACCAAATTGCCGGACTGCTTGACTGCTGAGTATTCTGCACAGTAAGCAGGCTTTCCGTTCCGGGCGTGACAGAGTCGGCAAGCTTGATGCCATACGCATTGTCAAGTCCATTTGCAAAATAGTATATAGATGGGCTGCCCGTTTCATTTATAACGACCTGATTTCCACTTCCCGCTTTGGTCAGGCTTCCAGAAACAACAGAGGAGTTTGTTTTGATTGTAAACGGGTTTGTTCCTTTTTTGCTGGAAATCCATTGCTGGTTCCTCGCTCCATTAAAGGGTGCCTGTTTCACCTGTCCAGTGGATTCGTCAACCGTAAGATATGAACCGCTTTGCCTGTGACGGATATAATAAATCCCCTCGGGATAATCGGTTCCAGTGAGGTTTTCACCGAAGGTCATTTTGTCTGTACTCCAAGCGTAACCGAAACGCACCGTCTCGGTATTGGCTGTATCGTATTTACTGACCTTGATTTGGTACTGCATTCCTTGTCCTGTAAGCAACGGGAAATACGTCATTTCTGTTGAACTATTGGAATTCGTAGAAGAACCAACAACTGAGCCGTTCCGATATACACGCAAGTCGAGGTCATGTAACGTGCCGACCGATGCGCTTCCGCCAGCATGGTTTGAAGTGGAAACAGTATTATCTATCAACCATGCAATACTGACATTCATATAAGATGCACCGTAATATGGCTGGATAAAATTTCTAGTTTCCTGCGAACCGGATATTTCCCCATAGCCATATTGCCGCCGCGAAATAATGCTGATTGCGTTCCACGCGTCAACCGCTCCCGCGCCCTGTTTATTTGTAAGACCCTGCCCCATGCTTTCCGCTGGAGTAGAAATTACTTTTCTTTGACAAGACGCCAATAAAATTGCCTTCAGAACCTGCGGCTGATACTCCAATGACGGTTTCAATTGCAGCAACAGTGCGGCAATACCGGTAACAACAGGTGCGGAGCTACTTGTACCACCTCCGAGAATATTAGCTGGCGCAACCACATCGGGCTTTAAGCAGCCGTCACCATTGTCATAGCTATACGCAAAAAGAGTATCGTCATCTTTTGAAGCAGTCTCTTTGTCGTTATATCCGCCAATTGCAAGTGTGTTATAAGCCATCGCAGGTGATAAAATTTTTTGGTCTGCATAATTGCCCGCTGAACATATCATTAGGATATTATGCTGATTAGAGATGTGGTCTATCCACCTGTCTTCGTTATTATAATATGTATTTCCTGTACCGGAAAACCAGGAACTCATATTTATTACCTTAACTCCCTGGTCGATTAACGTTTCTAAATTTGCATAAGAAAAGCTATCATTATAAGGTTGTCCGCTTGCAGCAAAAAAGAGTAATTTCCGGCGCCATACCGCTTTTGCTTCCCATTATAATTGCCGCTGTGTTGACTGCATGCCCACCAGGCGACGGACTGTTTCCAACTATGGTAATGTCAGAAAGATTATATTCGCTTGACGATTGCGGGACTGCCTGTTCAAACATTCCAACCTTTACGTTTTTACCAGTTAATGCTGTTGTTTGGTAAACACGATTTAAACCAATCGTTTCTTTAATCGAGTTTGGCGTACAGTCCTGCATTGTAATTTCTTCACATAAAGAAACTGATTCTATTTTTTTGTTACAATTTATTTCGTTGATTTCTGAAACTGTCCTTTCCACAATAATGGCTGGCGAGTATCGGCTGGTAAAAATGATATCATTTTCATCAATATTTAACTCTTCGATGATAGAAGCGCCTTTTTCCATATATTTTTCTCTGGAAATTTCACGTCTTGACATAATATAATAATCGGCACGCTGCGCTTCAATCTGTCTTGCCACGGTGGTCCGTGAAAGATAAGCTTGCATTTGTTCTTGACTTCCAGGGACTTCATTCTCTAAATTATTAATTAAGGTTGGATCCGGCATGCTGAAATCAACTGCCAGGCTCTCCGCTGTCAGACCAGTCTGAATTTCCGTTTCGTTGTCCACCTGCGCCTGGTCGATATCCCGGTACCAAATCCAAACTGGGATTTTATGACCGGATAAATCTGAATTCTGCTGTTTCAGCTTCTTTATTTCCGTTGATAGGGAATCGGATATCTTGTCTTCGGGAACCATTATATTCTTTTCCACTGCAAAAGCACTGACCTTGAGCATGGTACAGCATAAAACCAGCATAAGAGAACTCGCTAAAATTTTTATTGCACTCCTTTTCATACAAATCATCCCTCTCCACATTTCTACAATACATTTTTCTTAAATCATCCTTTTGTTACTTTTGCAATAAGGTTCTGCATTCCCAAAACGTCCGCTACGTTAATCACTTTGTTTCCATCGAAATCGCAAAAATTAAACGTACTGACATATGGTTCCATTTGTTCTATCTTTGCTATTACTTTTTGCACATAGAGTACGTCACTAACCGAGACGGCGCCGTCCATATTAATATCCCCCGGCGAATAAACCTCAGGGAAAGATTTTTCGTGCGGCTCGTTACACCACGCAGCGATTTCGTCCAGGTCGATTAATTCCTTTTCATACGCCTCGCTAAGCGGCACTACCTCTCCGTCTTTTTCCGCATAAATCCCGACCGGATATAGGATTCTCCAGCTCAATGTGAAGAAGACATATTTACCAATCCGCTCCGAGGACGGCACAGGATCCCCTCCCAATTCCCAAAAAATATTCCACTCCTTTGAAACAAGCATAAACGCAGTCAGCCTGTAGGGTGTTTCCGGGTCAACGGGATAGCCCTTTTCACTTAAATAATTCCGGAAAGCCTGTTCAATCCTGTCCTCGTCCGGTTCTGCAGCCGAGGCGGGAAGCATTATAATCCCGCCCAACAGAAGCATCGATAAGAAAATACATAACACCTTTTTGCACATTTCCATAAAGCAATCCTCCTTTTTGTCACCTGCCAATTGTAAACAAATACAAAATGAGATTTATTTGTTTGTAAAATTATTATAGCACATGCATTTCTTTTGTTTGTAAAATTTATCTAAATTAAATTTAAAGCATATTTATATTTTATTGTTATCGCTATTTTTGTGTGCAAAAATGTCTTCTCGCAAAGCTGCTTATAAGCAAATTGGCGGCGCCATGCGAAAGCACAGCACCGCCGTCATTTTTTATAAATTCATTTAGCCATCCGAGCTGGCGTGGGAAGGTAGCTTTTATTTGTTTTACATTCCCGCCAGCTGGTTCTGCAGAAGCCTAACATCCGCTAAGCTCACCTGGCCGTCGTTGTTCATATCGCCCAGATAAAGCTGGCTCTCGTCAAACGTGATTATTTTGCTGATATAATTCTGCATCTTTAAAACGTCGCTTGTATTAATCACTCCGTCGCGGCTTACGTCGCCGCGGCGATAGCCCAAAGGTTCAAAATACCATTGAAAGCGTTCCGGCACGCCAACATAATTCCATATGGCTGCGCTGCCATCCTGTGAATTCTCTATGGTCAGCAGGCTCTCAATGCCGGGAGTGACAGGGCTTGCAAGCTTGATTCCTAACGTATTATTGAGCGCATTGCCGGCATAGTAAACGGACTGGCCGCTCCCTGTATCTACAACTACCTGGTTTCCGCCGGCCGTTTTGGTCAGTCCGCCGGAAACGGCATCGGAATTCGTCTTGATTGTAAACGGGTTCGTTCCTTTTTTGCTGGAAATCCACTGCTGGTTTTTTGCTCCGGTAAAAGCGGATTGAACGACTTCTCCCGTGGCTTCATTAACCGTAAGATACTGCCCGCTGTCCTTATGGCGGATATAAAATACGCCCTCCGGATAATCGGTTCCGGTCCTGTTTTCCTCATAAGCCATTTTGTCCGTGCTCCATGCATAGCCAAAGCGCACTGTTTCTGTATTGGACACATCATTTTTGCTGACCTTGATTTGGTATTGGTTCGATGCCGATGACAATGGGAAATATGCCATTTCAGTAGAGCTGTCCGTATTAAGCGATTCTCTAACAAGGGAATCGCCGCGGTAAACGCGCAAATCAAGATTTTGCTGCGCTCCGACCGCAATGCTGCCGCTCTCATGGCCAGCTGCTGAAATGGAATTTTCCTGCAGCCACGCGATGCTGACGTTCATGTTCGCCGCACCGTAAATCGGCTGGACAAAGTTTCTAGTTTCTTCTGCGTCGGATATCTCTCCATATCCGTACTGCCGCCGCGAAATAATGCAGACTGCGTTCCATGCGTCTACCGCTCCCGCGCCCTGCTTATTTGTAATGCCCTGCTCCATTGTTTCCGCAGGCGAGCTGAATACCTTCCGCTGGCATGACGCAAGTAAAATTGCCTTGAGCACCTGCGGCTGAAAGCTTAAAGACGGCCTTAGCTCCAACAGCAGGGCCGCGATTCCCGTAATAATGGGAGCAGAGGTGCTCGTCCCACCGCCCAACAGGTTTTTAGGGGCAAGAATATCCGGCTTGGCACACCCGCCCTTGTTGTTATACCTGCTGTAATACTCCAGATTATCGTCAGCAGGGTTTGCTCCCGTTTCCTTGTTATCATACGCGCCGACGGCAAGCGAATTGTAAGCCATCGCGGGGGAAAGAATCGGATAATTCGGGACCGCGCCGTTTTCGGCCAGATTATTTCCCGCAGAACAAATAAAAAGGACGCGGTGCTGTGAGCTGAGATGGTCGAACCATTTATCGATTGAACTATAAGGCGTTTGATATACTCTCCAGCCAAAGCTCAGGTTGATAATTTCAACGCCCATATCAAGCATCTGCTCTATATTGGCATAGCTGGAATCCGTCGCATATAAGGCGGCATTTGGCGCAACCCCGTTCTGCGCACCCACAATCGTCCGGGCCGTATTTGTGGCATGTCCGTCCTGCGGCGCGTTTCCAACGGGAATTACGTTAATTTCATCATGAGGCTCAGGCGGGCCCGATTCAATCATTCCTACCTTGACGCCCTGCCCGGTCAATCCGGTTTTGGAATAGGCCCTGTTTAAGCCCGTGGATTCGCTAACAGACTCAATTCCGCATTTTTCAGCCTTTTCCTCTTCATAAAAATATAAGGCTTCTACCTCGTCGGAGTCCGCTAATTCCTGAATTTGGGACATGTCAACCTTTGCAATAATAGCAGGCGCGTATTCGCTCCTGAATATAATATTGCTTTGCTTCAACGAAATATTGTCCAATAACTGTGAACTTTTCTCACAATATTGGGTACGCGAAATTTCCCGCCGTTTCATCACATAATTTTCGCATCGCTCCTGCTCCAGCTTTCTGCCTACCGCCGTTTGACGCAGGTAGTCCTGCATCTGACGGGCGTCTGGCTGTTCATTTTGCAGGGCGCTGAGTAACGCTGAATCCGGCATTTTATATTCAACCGGGAGGGTCTTCTCTGTAAGGCCTGTTTGTTTTTCCGCCTCCTGAGTGACCCTTTTCTGGTCGATATCCTTGTACCAAATCCAGACGGGAAGCGATTGTCCGTCAGTACTTTGCAATCGAAGCCGGTCTATTTCCTGTAAAAGGGGGACGGATATTTTACCTTCCTGTAATTCGGGCTCTGTCTGCGCATACGCTGAAGCAGGAACGCCGCACAGCAGGAATATCAGCAACGCTGCCGTCATTCTATTCAAAAAATTTTTCATCGTATCCGCTGCCCTTTCTCGAATGCATTTTTAGTTATGAAAGCTTAGCCAGTTGCTTTTGAAGCGCCAAAACATCTTTTAAATCAATCGTTCCATCCGCGTTGAAATCATAAAAAAGGAAGTCACAGCAGCCCTTCCCAATCTCTGTCATTTTACAGATGGCCTTCTGAATATTCAAGACGTCCTTAACTTCTATGCCGCCGTTTTTATCGGTATCCCCCGGGGCAAAAACCTGCAGGTATTTTGAGGGAACCCCGGCCACCTTTTTAATATCCAGGCCGCCTGCGTCACAGGCCTCCTTCAAGGTATAGATTGTTTCGTCCTTCTCCGCATAAATCCCGATGTCATAGGGGTCGTAGGCATTTGTTGACAAAAGCACATAATCCCCAATTCTGTCAGACGTGAAAACAGGCAGCTCAAAGCCGGGATGTCCAAAAAAAATTGTCCATCCGTCAATATCCGCAATCAAGTCTACGGTTGCCATTTCTTCACCGGAGCCGTCCGGAAACTGATGGCCTACTCCATTGGCGTCCAGGTAAGAAATAAAATGTTGGTGAAGCGCCGCCGCGCGCCATTCGTTTGGTTCCTGAGCGGCGGCAGGCAGCGCCATACAAAGAACCAAAGAGATTGCCAAACATATACAAAGCGGTCTTTTCATAAAAAACCCTCCTTATTGCACGAGGTATATTCCTAACTAATGGATATGAAACAATTTTTAATTTATCTTACATATTTATAATATCACACCAAATTATTTTATTTGGATATTTTATCCAATTTAGATTCATTATAAATTCATTATTTTGAAATATTTGTCCGCTCACATTCTATTTTATGTCATTCGGCACGCTTATGGAATGCGTTTTTATCAAATGTTCCCTTTCTTACATGATAGTCTACCCCTGTCCCCATTATGACAAAGCGGCGCCCGTATTTTCATACAGGAGCCGCCTTTATATGTACCGCCCTATCGGGCGGTTTTATCTTGGATAGTTAATCGCAGCCACAGCCGCAGGAGGGCTCCGACCAGTCGTTGCCAAAGTCGTTCGCATTGTTAAACGCGTTATTGGACGGAATCTGGCTGATTATTGCCCTTTCGTCAAAGAGGTTCGGGGTAATCTGATAGGTGACCGTTACCGGAACTGTCGCCGTAAAACAGCCTGTTCTGCGGCAGCCGGAACCGCCCCTGTTTCCCTGATTACAGCCACAGCCGCAACCACAATTTCTGCAACTCATATATATTAACTCCTTTTATAGATGTTCAGGGACAACCCTGTATTATAGTGTATGTTCCAGGGGACAAGTTGGTGCATAGCTCGGTGATAAAACTCTGAACATCGCCCGCCGTGTGGCGGGCGATGTTCAGAGTTTTAAATCGATGACGTGTTTTACGGGGTAAATGGAAACGGAAATCTGATAATGCAAATGCTCAACATTGCTCCAGTCGTCTCCTTTAAATTGCTCTGATGTAAGCAAATAGGGCAAAACAAGCGTTTTCTTAGAGCCGGCCTCCATTTCCATATACCCGGGGCCCGTTTCTCCCGGATTAAGAAAATGGAACAGCTCAAGATCCATGCCATTGCTCCATGTTTCGGTCTGCGCCTGCAGCATGGCCGGAATAGCAAGCTCCTGCTTGCTATTGGAATTGTTATGAAAAAGAACGGTAATGAGCAGGAACCTGAACTCTGTATTCCCGGTATCGTCGGACAGGGCTATTTCATAGTCCGGCGCAGCTTTTTTCACATCTTCCACAGAAGCGAGCCTGCATCCGGTTGCACGAACCGACGCCGCCCCGCCGTCGATTTCCTCATTCATCTTATGCCGTACAACCATAGTCTGCGGATACCGTACATTTATATTATAAATTTGCACGGCTGACAAAATTACGGCGCTGGTTAACGCCAGAACAAGTAACGTTGCCAGAATAGTTTTACGCTTCATGCTCTTCTACTTCCTTTTGTATAACGTTATGGTCGGTTATTTTCCCTTCGTACATTACAAAAATTTCGTCCGCCAGGAGTTCAAGCTCTTCCGTATCATGGCAGGCTACTACAATAACAGCGCCGCGCTGCTTTGCTTCCTTGAGCAGGCCCCTTACAAGCAGCACGCCGTTTTCATCTAACGCGTTGATGGGCTCGTCAAGCAATACGATATCCGGGTTTTCCATCACCGCACAGGCAATACCCAGCCGCTGTTTCATCCCAAGGGAATATTTGCGGTAAGTCCGCTTGTCGTCGGGGTCAAGGCCTACCGCTTGAAGTGTTTGCCTGATTTTTTCATCGTCAATTTTGTTTTGTATCCCGGCAAGGATTTTCAGGTTTTTAAAGCCGGTATATTTTGTAAGGAACGCAGGATTTTCAATCAGGACGCCAATACTCGGCGGGAACGAAATTTCTTTTCCAAGCTCCCTGCCGTCTATTAAAACCGAGCCGGACGACGGTTTAATCAGCCCGCACATTGCCCGCATGAGCATTGTCTTTCCCGACCCGTTCTTTCCCTTTAAGCCGTACACCCTGCCGCCTTCCAGCTTTAAGGATATGCCGTCGAGCACCTTAGCCCCTTTTATTGTTTTCGACAAGCTTTTCATCTCGATATACATTTTGTTCCTCCTAGTCTTTTTGCAGGATGTCATAACGCCTGAAATATATCAGGCCGATAAAGAATGAAGCGCACAGAATCGCAACGTCGGCAAGAACCGCGTAAAGAGTATCGACCCCGCCGGCAAGCGCGATTTCGCTGCGCAGCAGCATAGAATAATTTCCCGGCAGGAACGGCGTATTATAGTATGCCGAAGCCAAAAAAACGGCGGTAACAATCATATAGCCATATACCGGGCGCAATACAAAATTGAGCATCATCTGAAAAGCGGCCATGGCCGCGGAAGTTAGAAAGGGCAGAATCAAAACTACAGCAAGCGTCTGCGCATAGTCCGCGCTGCTGCTAAATTCGCTGACAAACAGGGTAATTTCCTGGTGAAAGGCAAACGACCCGTCGCCCAGCAAAATGGAAAAAATGAACGCCACAAAAATGCCTATTAAATAGAACAGCGCAACACTTAAAATATTCCATATAGATTTAGATATCCACCATACGCCCCGTTTTCTTGTGCGCACAAGGAACTGCATACCATATGATTCCAAATCCTGCGTCGGATAGCTTAAAATTAAAAACGAAACAACAAGCTGCAGCATCAGCCAAACGACAGGGATTGGAAACGGGTTCTCCCCTGTCGGGATATACACCTGCATCCCGCGGTAAAAATAAATCAGGCAATCCAGAGTTGAGCCGCTGCCCCCGGCCATTCGCGCCGACTGAAAAAACATGACCGCCGCAAAAGCAAATACAAAAAGCGCAAGCAGGTATTTCAGGATATTTCCTTTCAGCCCGACGCGCAGGTCATACCTGACGCATTTATTAAGCGTTCTATTTCTCATGCAGAAACTCCTTATACTTCAGGCAGGCTTTCCCCGCGTAAAAAACCGCCGCACAGGCCGCCGCAAGGCCAAGCAGTGAAAGGTAATGGTAGGAAGGGACGAAATCCCTGTACGAGGCCCCAAAACGGGAAACAATGCCAAAATTGCCGTACGAATCCAGCAGCCCAATCAATAAAATTATGATAAAGCATATAAAATCGCGCCCAAACAGCCAGCGCAGGGCAATATACAGCAAAAGGAACAAAAAAACACATAAAAAGCCGTAAAGGAAGGTTAATGCCAGGACGCCGAAAAAAGAAACACTGCTGATTTGCGCGTCCGTATAAAAATAAAAGGCGCTGTTTGTCTGACTGAAATTAATCAGAACGGGCGTATGGAGCGCCGCTACGCCCAGCGTCACGATAGTTTGTACAAGGGAAACGCCAAACGCAAGATAACCAGCGGCACAGCAGTGCTTTGCGTATAGCGTACCGATGTTTTTCTGTCTTACTATAAAGTTGATTTTAAAATTGTTTTTTATTATGCGAAACAGCAGAAATACGGATACAAATATATTAGCCAGATAGAAAAACAGCGGCTCCTTCAAAAGCAGGAAATAATCCGCAATGCTTACAACCCTCTGTTCGTTTTCCACTGTATGGACATTAGGAACCGGAAAAGAGAAGGACAGAAAAATCAGCAGTAAAACGGTACCACAGAGCAGTATTTTATGTTCCCGCACAAAGAAAAACAGTTCGCGGTGCAGGGATTTAATATGTTTCATCTTTTTTCACCCGCACGCAGTAAATTCCCAATACAATCAGCGCCAGCAGCAAAACCTCCGCACCGGCCTTAACGGGTTCAATCGGGAAATACTGCTGCGGCATCAGCCATTGCTGCATATCGAGTCCTATATCTGAAACAAATCTTGACAGGAAGGTAATCAGCTGGTAAACGATAAAAGGAACCAGCAGCACAACAAACCGGTATTTGACAAAAAAAGTCGCGGCGAGCGCGACCGTCGCAAGCAGGCCGGAAACAATAAAAATCATGGCACAAAAGATTGCCGTATAGAGATAGGGCTGCGTATAAAATTGTTCAGCCCACAATGACGCGGCGTTGGGCCAGAAGGTTCCCGCAACCGGGTCGGGCGTAATACTTGGCAGCAGCATTGCGGACAGGTACAAATTCCAAAGCAGCGGCAGGACTGCCGCCGCGCCGCCGGATAAAAAAACAGAGATAAATTTTGCCGTATAATACGACCTTCTCTTCCCGCGCGTAAAAATATTTTTCACATAGCCGCTGCGGCGGTCCGCGTGCAGGCTGTCGGCAAACGGCAGCGCCGCCAGGATTGGGAGCAGCGCAAAATACAGCACCACCCAGTAGGAATTCCCGCCGCCAATCCACTTGCTGAAAACGCCGTGCGGATACACGTCTGACTGCATGAGCGATTGCTGGTACTGCTGCATGGGCAGTACTTCGGCAAAAATTTGAATGGTGCAGACGGCAAGCCCAATGAGCAGGCTTGCGGCAAACATGCGGTTTAAAAACGCGCGTTTCATTTCAATTTTAAAAATACGTTTCATAAGCGCTCCCAACCTGTTTTTGGTTTGTCTTAATTTATTTTGTATGCCTTGTCTTCTTCAAATTCAAAATTGGCTTCTTGTCTGTCACTGTCTGTATAATAGCCTTCTAGTATAAAATACAAATTTGTGGCATCAATAACTTTATCATTCACTATAGTGGCAATTGTGTATACAGTGGATTCCCTGGGTTTGAAATACTGCATATAGTAATTTTTTTTATCTTTTAAAGAACTTAATGGATTATTACTTCGATAGATAGTAATTATCGAGCAACCTTTATAGGATAGCTCTTTATCTAGTTCTACAACTCTTATCTGCAACGGGACCAACAATTCTTCATTTGTTTTGTTGGTTATTTGCGTTGTAACAAATAGATATGTATTATCATCAAGTATGGAACCATCTTCACCAATACTTGCTTTCATTCCATCGTTCATATAGTCTACATCTTCTTTTTTTATGCCATATAAAAGTTCTTTAGATTTTGCAATTTTAATATTTGAATACTCAACATTTTTATATGAAATCGGGTCACTACCCTTTACAATATTGGCTTTTTTTATATAATTTCTGTAATCATCAGTAATTATCGGAAAATTATCTTCATTCGGCTCGAGTGACGGTTTTTCTGTTTCTTTTGTCAATTGCAGTTCTGAAGGAACAGAAACCGCAGGCTCCTGTGTACAGGAGGAAATTAAAAGTATGCCAGCAGATACGGCACATAGAACTATTTTTCTTAACTTCAAACTATCTTCCTCCTTTTAAAAGGCGGGAGCCGTATAACGGCTCCCACCGAATTAGCACCTAAATATCAAATACTGTCGGGACTCCAGTAGAATTCTACTGAAAAAGAATTTATTCCGCCCGTATTACCCGGATAGCAAGCCATTCCTGCCTTTGTAGTATAAGAGGCTGATGCCCAATAATTTTCCCATACATAGTTAATCATATAACGCGCAGTCCCCGCACGGAATGAATAGGTATTTCCGTTTGAGGCATTATATTTTGCTCCGCCTACCCTTATGCCGTACACATAAGAATAGTATGGCAAACCTGATGAAGATACACATCTCTGATAAGCTGAAGTACTGTCATACTTTTGGCGTTCCGATGTCGTATAAGAAGTTTTAGAAGTACTTAGAGTAAGCTTTTGAAAAGTATCTGAGGTATTTGCCGCCCCCGTATTTACCGCGAACAGCGAACAGGCGAGCAGCACGCAAAGCGATATGCTCAAGATTTTTTTCCGCATAGTTGATCCCCCTTGTTTTTTAATATTTCCTGTTTTGTGCACAAACAGATTTCAGATAAATAAAATATATATAATTTATTTATCTACAATAATTTAATCATATTATTTATAACTTGTCAACATAAAAATTTGTCTAATCACTTCATAATTCTACATTATTTTTATAACACATAAAGCTTTATTCAAATTATAAAATTTAAAAATACCGTATCACCAGGAAACAAGCGGCATTTTGCGGATTGGTACAAATACTGTCTCTTATACACATCTGACGCTGCCGACGATATGCAGTGTGTAGAT
>ENA-OYYP01000873-OYYP01000873.1-human-gut-metagenome-genome-assembly--contig:-NODE-873-length-14982-cov-7.286528_pt1 | contig 14982 bp, 10 predicted proteins | sample MGYA00244067_ERZ653456 | MGnify/ENA primary metagenome ERZ653456 (study PRJEB26926, sample SAMN06165101) | human gut metagenome | biome: ENVO:00009003; feature: ENVO:2100002; material: ENVO:00002003... | reverse complement strand
AGTAATGGAAGGATTTCTCGCCTCTCGTTTCATGGATGAGCTTGCCGTTTAAGTATTGGTAGGTGTATTTTTCCCCATTGACCGTCTTCGTCGCGCGCACGCTTCCTGCATCATATGTATAGGATACCGCAGTGCTGCCTTTTTGTAAAGTGGCAAGCTGCCTGCCGTTCTGCCACGTCATCGTCATCCCACGGTAGGAAAGCGGGTTGCCTATCTCATCATATGTAATCGCTTTTCCTCCGTATGACGTCAGCTTGTCCTTCCAGTTTGTGTCCGTATACGCATAGTTTGTATCCTGTGTCGTTACGACCGCGCCGCTTGACGAGTAAATCGTAAGATGCTCTTTGAGCAGGTTTCCACCCGCGTCATACGTGTACTCGCGCAACTGGCGTGCGGTATAGTCCATGTCGTATACCAGTTGCCCCAGCTCATCGTATTCGTAAGCAGCAACAGGCGTTGTATATCCTACTTCTGTCCCGTCGGCGTGATACGTCATTTTCTTGATACTTGTTATATTACCACGGTCGTCGTATTCGTAAGCAAGCTTTTCGCTGCCGATGGTTTCTTCCTTGATTTTCGTCGTCCTGTACTGGTCGCCCCCGTCCGTGTTGCGCTTGGAGAGCCAGTAAACGTAACCCATGTCGATTGGTTTCGTCGTCGCAATCGATGTGCTTTTCAGGCGGTTCAGCGTATCGTATACATAGGTCACGTTCCTGCTGCCGTCTATCGTGTATTTCTCCGGCAGGTTGTCCTTGCCGTACACGTATTCATTCTTTGCCGTTTTCCCGTTTGCGATGTTTACAAGCTTTGATACGTTGTTGTTCAGGTCGTACCCGTATTCCAGCGCGTAGAGCCGGTTTCCGCTGTTTTCCGTGCTTACCGCGCTCTGGCGCACAAGGCGGCCCGTTACGTCGTAGTCGCTGTCGTACTGGATTCCGTTTATTAAATCTTGATGGCGCGTGACAGCGCCAGTCCGGTCGGAGAACCACTTGAACGCTGTTGTCCCATTGTAGCTTTGCGTCGCGATGTTCCCGAACGCGTCATAGGTGAAGCCCACGGATTGGCCGGTTCCGTATGTCTGTTTTTGCAGCAGCCCGTTGTTCGCCCCGTACGTATACGTCGCGAGCGTCTGGCTGCCTACCATCGTCTTCGTCTTGTTTCCGAAGGCGTCGTAGCTTATTCCGTAGTTCGTACCGTTGTGTCCGATACGAATAAGGTTTTTGCCGGTCGCGTCATACACATACTGATTCATTACGGTCGTCAAGCCGCCGTTTATGTCCTTCGACACGCTCTTGAGCAGGTCGTTGTTTGCGTCGTACGTGTAGTTGACCGTACCGGAGCTGTCCGACGCGCTTTGCAGCGTGCCGCGGTTCTGGTCGTAGGTATATGTGGCCGTGTTCCCGTCCTGGTCGGCCGCCTTGCTCACATACGCCTTATTCGCCGTATACGAAACGGTTGCGAGCAGGGAGGCGCTCTTGCTCGGCGTATGCACCTCAAGCTGCGTTGGTACGCCGGTATCGTTGTCGTAGGTGTATTCAGTAATCATCCCACGCTGGCTCGTCGCCTTCGTCATGTTGTGCTTTTTGTCATACTCATATGTATACGCGTAGCCCTTGGAGTCGATGGATTTGGTCAGGTCGGCGTTCGTATACTCCATCGTTCCCTTTTGCTCGGCGTCCTTCTGTACGGTGATGACATGGCCGTCCTTGTCATACGTATAGCTCTGCGCCACGTCCTTGATCAGCTGGATGTTATCGAAGATTGCCGTGTTGATTTGGTTGCTGTAGTTGATATAGACCTCTATTTTAGCCGGTGTTTTCTTTGCGCTTGTCCCGTCGCTCAAAGTAAACGCGCTCGACGTGAACTGCCAGTCGGATACCGCGCTGTTGAAATCCGCCGCGCGCTTCCAGATACTTGTTCCGTCACTGTATACTACTTTTACAGACAGCTTGAACTTCTTGTTGTTCCCGTCTTCCTCCAGCGCGGCGTTTCCCTTTGCCCAGCCGCTGACGATGTAGGTGTCTTCCTCCGAGCCGGTCACGTTTACGCTCTGGTACAGCAGCTTTTCCTTTGAGGGGTCGCCCGTAATCTTGAACGCATAGCTGCCCGTGCGCGCGTCCGCCGTTTTTACGTCCGGCGAGGTCAGCCCGCTCCCTGTCCAGCTGGTGGGCAGCGCGCCCGTATAGCTTTCGAGGCTCGGGTTTTCCAGCATATTGTAGGTGTTTACGATGTTATACTCTTCCAGCTGCACCGCGTCGAAATACGCCGTGCCTGTCGTGCCGCGCAGCGCGAGGTTCAGCCTCACCTTGACGGAATCAGCAGGCACCTTGAAGGTCAGCGTCAGCCGTCTCCACCCGCCGTTGATTGAGGTATCCGTCGCGCTCTGAATACGCTCAGAGTAAAAATCGGTGGCCACATTGGAAGAATTGAACGACGTCGCGCCAATCAGCGCGCCTGTATTCGCCGCCGTTGTATTGAACCCGGTCGTCTTGACATACGCCGACAGCGTATAGGACGTGTCCGGCTTGAGCACGACGTCCTGGTACACCCTGCCGCTCGACGTGCCGGTTACCGCCGTCGTGTTGATTTTCATCGACTGCTTGCCCATGTATTTCTGCTCGGCCGTGTTTGCGGCTGTAAATGTAATCGGCGCGCCGCCCCATACAGCGGAAGTCCATGAGCCTGTGGCCTCCATGTTGTGGTTCTTCAGCAGGTTGACCGCGTGGGAGCCGAGGTTATACTCGTTCGTCACACGGTTGATCATGCTCAGGTTGCTTCCGTCCGCATTGGGTTCACCGCTCGTGTACTGGCAGCCGGCAGCCCCCAGGTCATGGTTCCCCGTCTGGCTCTTGATAGACATCGTCCTGCCGTAATCGTCGAACTGCTTGGTCGTTTTCAGGTCATCGGTGTTACCGTAAATACCATCCACGCCGGACGTCTGGACTACGGTAGAATTTTTTCTGGTGCGGTCGAACGTCACCTTCTGCCCGGCCTTCCCGTCCGTGCCGTATTCCTGCACCGCTGTCACCTGCTTGCCCGTGGCAGCCGAGGAATAGCTGAAGCTCACCTTGTAGCCGTCGATGTCCGTGACGCTTGTGAGCGAGCCGTCGTTGTCATAGGTAAAGTATACGCTCGTGCCGTCCGCGTTCTTGATCTGGCTCATATACCCGGAATGCCCTGCTTCCGTTGTATAGTAGAAGATGCACTGACGCCCCGCCGGGTCGGTCATGCGGCTTAAAGAGCCGGAGCCGCTTGAATTCGGTACAAAGGTGATTTTTTGGCCCGCGCCGTCATGCACATAGAGGATGGTCTTATCGTCTGTGTCATACTTTACATAGATGAACTTTCCGTTGGCACTGATGATTTTCCGCAGCAGCCCGTTTTTATGGAACTCCATCTTGTTGTCTTTTTCGTCCGTAATGACGTACCGCGCGACGGTGCTCGACGTATTGACGGTAAGCTTCAGTTTCAGTCCATCCTCATCTACATATTCCGTCTTGCCGTCTGTTGTCTTTTTATAAAAATAGTGCTCGGTTCCGTCGCTGTCCGTGTAGACATACGGGTAGTTTTTAGCCGCGTCCCCTGTCAGCCCAAACTGGCTCGACGGCTGTACCGTCTGCTGGATACTGAGTTTCCAGCCCTTGCCCGTAAGCGGCGGCGCTTGGGTATACGTCACATTCGCCATGTAGTTGTTGAACACGTGGCTGATGGAAAGCGGCATTAGATCGCCGCCTGTGGAAGCGTCGTTGTGCACGAACACGAGGTTGCCCGTATAGTCGTTCACATACGCGGTTCCAGCTGTACCGGCATTGAAGCTCGTATATGTCCAGTAATCTTCGAGCCCCTTGTTATTACGGTATATGATTGTAAAAACCGGGCGGGGAATTGTAGAATCTGGATAATTTGAAGAATAAAATTCCGCGCACTGCTCGTTTTCATTCTGTGCCTTGAGCATGATGCCGTAATTACTCTCTCCGTCATACCACCTTTTTACATTAGATGTGATATTCCACTTTCTCCAGACATTGCTTTCGTTCTCAGGTGTTATGGAATCATAATCAGAAATTTTGGATTCATAGCGATCAGAGCCAACCGCCCAATTCCAGTTTACCGTACTCTGCGTCCAAGAGGACGTAACCTGATGCGCATTGATTACCATCGGCTGGTGAAATCCGCCGCGATGCAAATGCATATTGAGATATGAGGCGACCACTATATCTCCCTTATTTAATTGAGGCAGGTTTTTCATCCTGATAAACGTCCGGTATTTACCGCTTCCAAAGGTACCGACGTTTACAGTACCTGTATATCCTGTGGCACTGCCGTATCCAAAAGACTCTGTTGGTTTGGAGCTGTCCACGTAAGCGCAATCAACGGTCTGCCATTCTTCTCCCTTTTCGAATACGGGGTCGAGCGTAACAGGGTACTCTCTTTTTGCGTCGTCCAGCCAAGCTTCATCCGCGGAGAGAACAACCGTCAGCTTATGGTTCTTCTGCTCCTTAATTACCATCTGGAGCTGCGTGCTCTTTTCGCCCTTGCTGTCCGTCATGAACGGCGCGTAGATTTCATAGACGGCTTCGCCATCCTTGTTTTTAAGAACGATGGTAAAGTCGTTTTTCTTTTCTGCCGTCAAGCCATTTATCTTATATGCAATCTCAAATTCAGTTTGCGCGTCCTTATTTTTGAGAATCATATTCTCTTTGATACCGGCCGGCGTGACAAAATACTGCAAGTCCACGTTCGGGAAAGCGTCCTTGTACAGCGCCTCCTGCACTAAATTCTTGCGCGCGAGGAACCTGTCGTTGCCGGTAAGCTGCTCGTTGTTTTCGATGAGCTCAACCTGGCTTTTGCTGACGCCGGGGAAGCCCCAGCTCACCTGATACCCGTCGCCCTTGATTTTGACCATATTGCCTTTCTTGGCCTTTTTTGCAAGGCGGATATCAAGGTCGCTCTTTTTGTTTTCATACTCTACGTTTTCTTCCGCGTCCAGGGAAGCGGGCTCGGCAGCGTCCGTCTCAGCTTCTGTCTCCCCTATTGACGCTGCTTCCGTTTCATCTTGTGAAGCCGCTTTATTTTGCGGTACGGCGGAATCATTGGTTTCAGCCGGTGTTGTCCCGGATGCTGTAACAGCCTCCGTTTGAGCTGCTGTTGTCTCTACGGAGTCCGTCCCGGCTTCGGTTACATTTTCAACCGGTACTTCCTTCATGGTGTTGTCGTAGTCCACCCATTCTCCATCTTTGTTCTGGAAATGGACGGGGTACTCGTACTGCACCGCCATGAAGCTTCCGTCATCCATACGGAAGTGCTTGGTGTATTGGTCGCGGTCTTCTTCCACCTCGGCTAATATCTCCGCCGGTTTCGTCTCTTCTTCCTCAGCGCTGGTTTCATTGTCTCCCTGTGTGCCAAAAGCTTGATTTTCCGCAGCAGAAGGCGCAGGCGGAACAATAGCTCCCGCCTGTACGGGGATTAGGGCGGCCATCAGTGCCGCAAGCACCATAGCCGTCACTAGCCGCAATTTCTTAAATTGTCCTGTCATGTTCTCCATCCTTTCTCTTTCATCAAAAAACATCGTACCCTTTAGGAAATATTTGGAATATTCCCTTAATCATATTATGGTTCAAACACTTACAATTGTCAATCGATTGTTTAGAAAAACGACGGAAATTATTAGATATATTTTAACACTTCAGTGTGTGTAGTCTACAAATTTCAGCAAGGAATAACTTATTAGATACTTTTTCTTACGATATTTGTTTTATCATCTGTGTTTTTTATTAAAACAACAAGGCCACAAATGAAAACGCTATACAACACGAGAAAGCAAATGCGGCTAAGGCGCTCGGCGACTTTAAATATGGGTATTGCTCCTTTTCTATCAAAAATTATTCTTTTCGCACATTTCACCAGACCTGACTAATAATATATAAAACCAGCTGTAAAATCAGATAATATATTCCTATAAACATTACAGCAAACAATAAGGAGGCTATCGTTTTAGCAATAATATTTACTCGTCTGTTCTTCTGTATTTGCCCTTTTACTCTTTGCGGCAAAATGCTATTTCCGATTTTTATAAAAAGCTCAATTAATGCGTTTAATAAACCGTCCATAAGTTTTTAAACCTTTCCATAACCCTGTGTCTTTGTATTTAGAATAATGCCTCCATATCTGTTTGTAAAGTGAGTGTTTCTCACCCCAGCTCCTCCCAAAAATGCAGTAAAAGGCCGCAGCTTATTCCGCTGCGGCCTTTTAAAATATTTATTTTATTTTGCCGATGTCCCGGCGGTAAAACGCACCTTCAAACGTAATCCTTTTGACCGCGCTATAGGCTTTGTCAAGCGCGCCTTCAAGAGAAGGAGCCGCAGCGGTAACGCCCAATACCCTTCCGCCGTTCGTATAAAAATCCCCATCTTCATATACGGTGCCGGCATGGTATACGGTTGCGCCTTCCACCTGTCCGTCGTCATTAAGGCCTTCAATCCGCAGGCCCTTTTTATAGCTGCCCGGATAGCCGCCGCTTGCCATAACGACGCAGGCGCATGCATCTTCCGACCACTCAATTAAAAGCTCGGAGAGCTTTTCATCGATGACCGCATCGCATATATCGAGCAAATCTGTTTTAAGGCGCGGCAGCACAACCTGTGCTTCCGGGTCGCCGAAACGCGCATTATACTCGATGACCTTCGGCCCGTCCGGCGTGAGCATCAGCCCAAAATAAAGGCAGCCCTTAAACGGGCAGCCTTCCTGCCGCATGGCGGCAATGGTTGGCTCAAATATTGTTTTTTGGCAAAGCTGCGCCATTTCATCCGTATAGTATGGGTTGGGGCTTATCGTACCCATACCGCCCGTATTGAGGCCCTGGTCGCCGTCAAGCGCACGCTTATGGTCTTTGGATGAAACCATCGGCTTTACACATTTTCCGTCCGTAAAGGCCAGCACGGAAACCTCGGGCCCTGTCAGGAATTCTTCAATCACGACCCGGTTGCCCGAAGCACCAAACTTTTTGTCTTCCATGATGGCGCGCACCGCCTCGTGTGCTTCTTCGAGCGTCTGCGCGATAATAACGCCCTTGCCGAGCGCCAGCCCGTCCGCCTTGACAACGACGGGCGTTTTGCCCCGCTCGTCAATATACGCGATTGCCGCATCCGGGGAATCGAACACCTCGTATCCCGCAGTAGGGATGCTGTATTTCTTCATCAGGTTTTTGGAAAATACCTTGCTCGCTTCAATCTGCGCCGCTTTCGCGTTCGGCCCGAATGCACGGATACCCGCCTGCTCAAATGCATCGACCATACCAGCGGCGAGCGGGTCGTCAGGCGCAACAAACGCAAGCCCGATTTTGTTTTCCTTAGCGAACGCAACCATTTTCTCTTTATCCATTACATTGATATCGATACACTGCGCGTCGCGTGAAATTCCGCCGTTGCCCGGCGCGCAATAGAGCTTGCCTAACCGTTTGCTTTCGTTGATTTTGCGGATGAGCGCATGCTCGCGGCCGCCGCCGCCAATCATCAGAACGTCCATATCCAGAATCTCCCTGCTGTATATTATCAGTGGTGGAACAGGCGGATGCCCGTAAAGCACATTGTCATGCCGTATTTGTCGCACGTATCGATTACGTTGTCGTCACGGATGGAACCGCCCGGCTGGGCGATAAATTCCACGCCGGAGCGCTTTGCACGCTCGATATTGTCACCAAACGGGAAGAACGCATCGCTTCCAAGGGATACGCCGCTCAAATTCTGGAGCCACTGCTTTTTCTCTTCCCTCGTGAGCGGCTCGGGCTTAACCTTGAAGAACTGCTCCCATACGCCGTCCTTAAGTACATCCATATAATCGTCGGAAATATAGACGTCTATGGTATTGTCGCGGTCGGGGCGGCGGATATTTTCGGTAAACTGCAAGTTAAGAACCTTCGGGTGCTGGCGCAAAAACCAGATATCAGCTTTGTTTCCGGCAAGGCGCGTACAGTGGATTCTCGACTGCTGCCCCGCTCCGACTCCGATTGCCTGTCCGTCCTTCGCGTAGCATACGGAGTTCGATTGTGTGTATTTAAGCGTAATAAGCGCTAAAATAAGGTCGCGCTTTGCGTCTTCGGTCAGTGTTTTATTCCTTGTCGGGATGTCCTGCATCAGCATGGCCTCATCGATTTTCAGCTCGTTGCGCCCTTGCTCGAACGTGACGCCGAATACATCCTTATATTCCTTTTCGGCGGGTTTATAGCCTTCGTCGATTTTTACGACGTTATAGGTGCCCTTACGCTTTGATTTGAGTACCTCGAGTGCCTCGTCCGTATAGCCGGGCGCGATAATACCGTCAGAAACCTCGCGCTGGATAAGCCTTGCCGTCTGCACGTCGCAGATATCTGAAAGCGCTATCCAGTCGCCGTAGGAGGACATCCTGTCGGCGCCGCGCGCCTTTGCGTACGCGCTTGCAAGCGGGGAAAGCTCCAAATCATCGACAAAGTAAATCTTTTTGAGCGTATCGGAAAGCTCTGTTGCGACCGCTGCGCCCGCCGGGCTTACGTGCTTGAAGGACGCCGCAGCCGGAAGGCCGGTCGCCGCCTTCAGCTCGCGCACGAGCTGCCAGGAGTTGAACGCGTCGAGAAAATTAATATAGCCCGGCTTTCCGTTTAACACGGTAATCGGCAGGTCCGACCCGTCTCGCGTAAAAATCCTCGACGGCTTCTGGTTTGGGTTGCAGCCGTATTTTAACTCTAGCTCATTCATGTTATGATGCCTCCGTATCAAAAACTCTTATTTGTTTTTATTGATGATTCTGCTTTCAAAAGCGCCCGATTGTATATCGATATAGCGGACAAAAAGCGAAACCTTATTGTCCGCATTGAGCGCGTCCCAAAGAGCGGCTGCAAACGTATCTATGTCTTCGTCCCCAAGCCCAACGCGCTTCGGTTCGCCCTCAAAGCTCGGAAGCGGGCTGCCGTCGCACCTGTAAGTATGGATAAAGCGGCCCTCGCCTGCAAGCGGCGTATTGTACGAGAAGGTGTACCGTTCGCAGGATTCGGGATTTCCGCCAGCGCTCTTTAAAATGGAAATGGCATAATTGAAATCACCGTCCGAGCATTTTACCACGCCGGAAATTCTGGGCGTGTAGTTCGGCGCGTCCGGCTCAAAGGTACGGGTGCGGAGCGCCTGCTCAAACGTCTGCTGCTGGTTCATCAGGCTGTAGACCGTATCGGTCTGGTCGCCGTTTGTGACAATCGTTTTATTGCCAAGCACGCGTACCGGCGCATAAATAATCAGCGACGGGTCCAAGAGCTTGCTATCATCGAACGCCTGTGTGCGGATTCCCTGTCCATCCTCGACAAATATACGGTTACGGCTGTTTTCGCTGCGTCCCATAATAAAATAAGCAATCACCGCTTTTTTGCCGTCTGCGCTCTTGCCAATCAGGATGCCGCGGCCCGGGTAAGCGTTTTGGCGCAAATCCTCATACAATGATATCATTTCCATTAAAAAGCCCCCTATGATTTTATTGCGAAATAACGGTTTTTCCGTCAACGACTTGAATTTTATCTTCACAGAAAAGAGATACGGCTTCCGGGAGGATTTCCCACTCGGCCTCTGTCATGACGCGCTTCTGTAAAAGCTCCGGCGTGTCGCCGTCTTTTACCGCAACCGCCTTTTGCAGGATAATCGGCCCGCCGTCGCAAATGCCGTTTACAAAATGTGCCGTTGCGCCCGTAAGCTTAACCCCGCGCAAAAGCGCCTGCTCATGCACGCGCAGTCCATAAAAGCCCTCTCCGCAGAACGCGGGAATCAGGGATGGGTGGATATTGATAATCCTGTTTTCAAAGGCTTTGATTACCTGCGGGCCTAAAATCGTCAGGAAACCCGCAAGCACTACAACGTCCGCCTTTACCTCACGGAGCAGTTCTGTCAATGCCCTGTCATATTCTTCAAATACTTTGTAATCCTTTTTTCGGATGACGCGCGTATCGATTCCATTTTGCTGCGCGCGCGTAAGCGCATAAGCGTCCGGCCTGCTTGAGACCACGCAGGAAATCCGTCCGTTTTTAATCGTTCCGTTCTTCTGCGCATCGATTAGCGCCTGCAGGTTTGTCCCGCCTCCGGAAACAAGTACGGCGATGTTTTTCACAGTACGCGCCTCCCCTTACGCAATGATTACGCCTTCGCTGCCATTTACAACCTCTCCGATTACGCAGGCCTTTTCCCCCGCCTGGCTGAGGATTTCGATTGCCTTGCCTGCGTCTTCCTTTGCGACTGCCGCAATCATCCCGACTCCCATATTGAAGGTATTGAACATATCACGCTGCGGAATATTGCCCACCTTCTGGATGACGTCGAAAATTGGCAGGACGGGAACAGACGATTTTTCAATCCTGGCTGTAAGCCCTTCCTTAAGCATACGCGGGATATTTTCGTAAAAACCGCCGCCTGTGATATGGGATACCGCCTTGACGTTCACCTGCCTGATAAGCTCCAGCATCGGCTTGACGTAAATCCTCGTCGGGGTAAGAAGCGTTTCTCCGAGCGGCTTATCAAGCTCCGGATAGGTATCGAGCACTGTTTTTTCATCAATGCCGAACACCTTTCTTACGAGGGAAAAGCCGTTGGAATGAACGCCCGAGGACGCAAGGCCAATCAAAACGTCGCCGGCTTTAAGCGCGTCGCCGTCTACCATCTTATTTCTATCCACAATCCCGACCGTAAAGCCCGCAAGGTCGTATTCGTCCTCCGGCATCATACCGGGGTGCTCCGCCGTTTCGCCTCCGACGAGCGCACAGCCGGACTGCACGCAGCCCTCCGCAATGCCGGAAACGATTTCCGCGATTTTCTCCGGTATATTCCTGCCTGTTGCGATATAGTCAAGGAAAAACAGCGGTTTTGCGCCGCAGCATATAATATCGTTGACACACATTGCAACACAGTCGATGCCGATGGTATCGTGACGGCCAAGTAAAAATGCAAGTTTTAATTTTGTGCCTACTCCGTCCGTTCCGGAAACGAGGACGGGCTCCTCCATCCCGGCCAAATCCGGCGCGAACATCCCTCCGAAGCCACCGATACCGGAAACCACGCCGTCTGTTTTCGTCCTTGCTACATGCTTCTTCATCAGTTCGACCGATTTATAACCCGCCGTAACGTCTACGCCCGCCTCTTTATAGCTTTCACTGAAGCTCTTCATATCAGTGTACCGCCTTTCCTTCAAACAAATTATCAAACCGTTTCAATTTTTCTCGCGAACTTATCCTCATAAACGGCTGTGGGAACCTCAGCCGGATAATTCCCGGTAAAGCATGCGTCGCAAAAGCCGACGTTTGCTTCCTTTGCAATCTCCCTAAGGTGCGTAAGGCTTAAATACCCAAGAGAATCCGCACCAATTTTTTCCCGGATTTCCTCTGCCGTCATTTTGCGGCCGATTAAGTCGTCCTCGTTTTTAATATCCGTGCCGTAGTAGCACTGGTTTAAGAAGGGAGGCGACGAAATGCGCATGTGAACCTCTTTTGCGCCCGCTTCCCTCAAAAGCCTTACAATATGCGCGCAGGTCGTCCCCTTGACGATGGAATCGTCGATGATTACGATACGCTTGCCTTCGACCGCTGCCTTGAGCACGTTGATTTTAATTTTGACCAGCTGCTCTTTAAACGCGTTCCTGTGGCCGGCAAACGTCCTGCCGATATATTTGTTTTTGATAAGCGCCATCCCGTAAGGGATTCCGGAACGCTCCGCATAGCCGAGCGCCGCACTGACGCCGCTGTCCGGCACGCCGCAGACCAGGTCTGCTTCCACCGGATACTCCTCCGCTAAAAAGGCGCCCGCGCGCTTTCTGGCATTATGGACCGAAACGCCGTCAATGACACTGTCGGGCCTTGCGATATAGACGTATTCAAACATACAGACAGACGACTTGCCCGTGCAGTTTTCCTTATAGCTGTGCAGGCCGTCCTCGTCGATAACCACAACCTCGCCGGGGAGCACGTCGCGTATAAACTGGGCGCCCAGGCTTTCGAACGCGCAGGATTCTGATGAAAGCACATAACTTTCACCGATTTTCCCAATGCAAAGCGGGCGGAAACCGTTCGGGTCACGCACGCCGATGAGCTTGCTCGGCGACGAGAGCACCATGGAGAAAGCGCCTTTCAGCTGCTTGACGGCACTTAGTACCGCGTCCTCAATAGAAGCGGTCACGACGCGCTGGCTTGCGACCACGTAGGCAATCAGCTCCGCGTTGCTGTTGGACTGGAAAATCGCGCCGCCCTGCTCAAGCGTTTCGTGCAGCTCGGAAAGGTTTGTAATCGCCCCATTGTGCGCAATCGCAAGCGACCCCTTGATATAGCGCATGACCAGCGGCTGCGCCGCCGCGCGCACGATGGCGTCGCTTGCGCAGTAGCATACATGCCCAATAGCGATTTTACCACCCCCAAGCGAGCGAACCGCCTTTTCCGGCAGCGCCTCCGGCACGATTCCCAAATCCTTGGCGCAGCAAAACTCACCGCCGTCGTTGACGGCGATTCCCGCGCTCTCCTGCCCCCTATGCTGCAATGTATAGAGCGCTTTATAGGTTTCTTCCGTTACGTTGAGCTCTTCGTCGTTTTTATAGATGCCGAAAACGCCGCATTCTTCCTGCGGGCTTTCGTTAAACGGCATATCGAAATTTTCTGCCTTTATCACAGCTCATTCACCTTATCCTGGACAGCCTTGTCCTTCTTTATAACGCCCGCCTTCATATCCTCTTTTGCCTGTGCAAGCCTTGAGGCAAGCTCGCCATTTGAAACCGCAAGCATTTGTACCGCAAGGAGCGCCGCGTTTACAGCGCCGTCGATGGCGACCGTCGCCACAGGGATTCCCTGCGGCATCTGGACGGTGGCGAGCAGGGCGTCGAGGCCGTCGAGCGTGGAGGATTTGACCGGAATTCCAATCACCGGAAGCGTCGTATGCGCCGCGAGCACACCCGCGAGATGCGCCGCCTTGCCCGCCGCGGCGATAATCACGCCAAAGCCGTTTTCCCTCGCGTTTGCCGAAAATTCAGCTGCGCGCTCCGGTGTCCTGTGCGCCGACATTACGTGTACCTCGACCGGCACGCCATATTCCTTTAAGGTTTTAATTGCACCCGATACGACCGGAAAGTCGCTGTCGCTGCCCATGATAACCGCTGCCTTTTTGATTTCTGCCATTTTTTGAACGCTTCCTTTCTAATGATGCGCGGACTTGTTCCGCGCAAAAAATAACGGGGCCGCGGCCATAGGGCCGCAGTCCCGTAAATTTTACAAAATACCGATTGTACGCAGGTGTCCCATAGTACCGGATTTTACAGCGTATGAACATTCAATATCCAGCAAAGACATATCAGAAGACCTCCACTACAAAACGATACCCTTATTTTATTTCATTTTTACATGAAATTCAATAGCCCGCGGCTGCGGATGGCTTATTTTGTATTAATATGGAAGGAAAGCTGATTTTAACACCATATTTTGTATATTCTGCTCATTACTGCTTGACGGGCTTATCGTCCACGACAAGCTCCTTAAGCGTTGTGGCAAGGCCCGCGAGCGACTGCAGCTCAGACGGGATGATAATCTTCGTCGCCCTGCCGTCGGCAGCCTTTTCAAACGCTTCAAAGCTCTTGAGCGCGATGACCTTATCGGACGGCGCCGCTTCATTAAGCATTTTCAGGGAATCTGCAAACGCCTTTTGGACGGAAAGGATAGCCTCCGCCTCACCGAGCGCCTCCCTTATTTTCGATTCCTTGACAGCGTCCGCCTGGAGGATAGCCGCTTCCTTATGGCCTTCCGCCACGAGGATTTCGCTGCGCTTTTCGCCCTCCGCGTCAAGGATTCTGGCGCGGCGCTCACGCTCCGCCTTCATCTGCTTCTCCATAGCCTCCTGGATTTCACGCGGAGGCAGGATATTTTTAAGTTCAACGCGCTTGACCTTGATGCCCCATGCATCGGTCGCTTCGTCGAGGATAATCCTGATTTTTTCGTTGATTGCGTCACGCGAGGTCAGCGTATGGTCGAGCTCCAAATCGCCGATGATATTACGCAGGGTGGTCGCCGTTAAATTTTCGATTGCGAAAATCGGCTTTTCCACACCGTAGGTATAGAGCTTCGGGTCGGTAATCTGGAAATAGACGACCGTATCGATTTGCATAGTAACATTATCCTTGGTAATAACGGGCTGCGGCGGAAAGTCAACGACCTGCTCCTTGAGCGTGACCTTTTTCGCAATCCGGTCGATAAACGGAATTTTCAAGTGAAGCCCCTGTCCCCAGGTGCCCTTGTAGCCGCCGAGCCGCTCGATGACATACGCGTTCGATTGGGATACGACTTTGATATTCGCAACGATGACCCAGATAACCAGAATCACAATTGCCGCGATGACAACAAGAGAAATTGGATCCATAATTTACCCCTCATTTCCTGATAAATCTTTTATTTGGCAGCCGCTGTTTTCTGCGGCACAACCATCATTTTAACACCCTCGACAGCCTGGATTATGACTGGCTCGCCCGACGGGATAACAGAGCCGTCGATTGTTCGCGCCATCCAAATGGTGTCGCCGATTTTAATTTCGCCCGTACCCTTGTCGTTGTTGATTTCCGTCAGGACCCGGACGGTCTTGCCGATATTCATGTCTACATTCGTGTACTCCGCCTTGTTACGCTGCTTGAAGCGCTTGACAAGCGGCCTGGTGGCTATGAGCGCCGCGAGTGAAATCACGACAAAAACCGCAAGCTGGATTACAATATTGTCGGTAAAAACACAGGTGACCGCCGCGCCGATGGCACCGAACATAAACCAGATGGATACGAGCTGTGCCGTCGTGGCTTCCAGTATTCCCATCAGTAAAGCGATGCCAAGCCATATAAAAGGCATATACTGCTCCATGGTGTTTCCCCCTTATCTTTGGTTAAAATAACAGTATCATACAAAAATATCAATGTCAATCTTTTGCAGATTACAAATCATGACAAAAACATAACGGTTTCTTTACC
>ENA-OYYP01000859-OYYP01000859.1-human-gut-metagenome-genome-assembly--contig:-NODE-859-length-15207-cov-8.693836_pt1 | contig 15207 bp, 9 predicted proteins | sample MGYA00244067_ERZ653456 | MGnify/ENA primary metagenome ERZ653456 (study PRJEB26926, sample SAMN06165101) | human gut metagenome | biome: ENVO:00009003; feature: ENVO:2100002; material: ENVO:00002003... | reverse complement strand
GATAGATTGAAATGAAAAAGCAATTACGCAGTTCGTTTAGTACACAAGGCCGTCGCATGGCGGGAGCCCGCGCATTATGGGCAGCCAACGGCATGAAGAAAAATCAGATGGGAAAACCCATTATCGCTATCGTCAATTCGTTTACACAATTTGTTCCGGGACACGTGCACCTGCATGAAATCGGGCAGTTGGTGAAGGCGGAAATTGAGAAGCTGGGATGCTTCGCTGCGGAATTTAATACGATTGCTATTGATGACGGTATCGCTATGGGACATGACGGAATGCTTTACTCGCTTCCTTCCCGTGATATCATAGCGGACAGCGTAGAATATATGGTCAATGCGCACAAGGCGGATGCAATGGTATGTATCAGCAACTGCGATAAGATTACCCCAGGGATGCTGATGGCTGCCATGCGCCTGAATATCCCTACCGTATTTGTATCCGGTGGACCGATGGAAGCCGGAGAGTGGAACGGTCAGCATCTGGACTTGATCGATGCCATGATTAAATCGGCGGACGACAGTGTAAGCGATCAGGAAGTAGCGAATATCGAACAGAATGCCTGTCCTACCTGCGGATGTTGTTCCGGAATGTTTACGGCAAACTCGATGAACTGTCTGAATGAAGCTATCGGCTTGGCTCTTCCGGGAAACGGTACAATCGTGGCTACGCACGAAAATCGTACGAAACTGTTTGAAGATGCTGCCAAACTGATTGTGAAAAATGCAATGAAATATTATGAAGAAGGTGACGAAAGTGTACTTCCTCGCAGCATAGCTACCCGTCAGGCATTCCTCAATGCCATGACGCTGGATATTGCGATGGGCGGTTCTACCAATACGGTGCTTCACCTGTTGGCCGTGGCACATGAGGCAGGAGTCGATTTCAAGATGGACGACATCGATATGCTGTCACGCAAGACACCCTGCCTGTGTAAAGTCGCTCCGAATACTCAAAAATATCATATTCAGGACGTTAACCGTGCGGGTGGCATCATTGCTATCCTGGCAGAGTTGGCAAAAGGCGGTCTGATTGATACTTCCGTTCTCCGTGTGGATGGCATGTCGCTGGCGGAAGCGATCGATCAATATTCAATTACCAGCCCGAACGTTACGGAAAAAGCAATGAGCAAATATTCAAGTGCGGCAGGAAACAGATTCAATCTCGTACTTGGTTCTCAGGGAGCTTATTATCAGGAATTAGATAAAGATCGCGCGAACGGATGTATCCGTGATCTGGAGCACGCCTATAGCAAGGACGGAGGCCTGGCGGTACTGAAAGGAAATATCGCTCAGGACGGTTGCGTAGTAAAAACGGCGGGTGTAGACGAAAGCATCTGGAAGTTTACCGGACCTGCCAAAGTATTCGACTCACAAGAAGCAGCCTGTGAAGGCATCCTCGGAGGCCGAGTCGTCAGCGGCGACGTTGTCGTCATCACGCACGAAGGTCCGAAGGGCGGTCCCGGTATGCAGGAAATGCTTTACCCGACTTCTTATATCAAATCCCGTCACCTCGGCAAAGAATGTGCCTTGATTACCGACGGACGTTTCAGTGGTGGAACTTCCGGATTGAGTATCGGACACGTTTCTCCCGAAGCCGCTGCCGGAGGTAATATAGGAAAAATAGTAGATGGAGATATCATCGAAATCGACATTCCCGCCCGAACGATTAACGTGCGACTAACAGATGAAGAACTGGCTGCCCGCCCGATGACTCCCGTCACCCGTGACCGTTACGTGCCGAAGAGCCTGAAAGCATACGCCAGCATGGTAAGCTCTGCCGATAAGGGAGCAGTGAGATTAATAGACTGATCCACTTCATTATCCATTATGAATCATCCATTATCCATTAAAGAACTATGAGTAAGGACTTAATAACAGGCGCAGAGGCAATGATGCGCTCTCTGGAACATCAGGGAGTGACTACCATTTTCGGTTATCCCGGCGGTTCCATCATGCCTACGTTCGATGCCCTGTACGACCATCAAAATACATTGAACCATATCTTGGTTCGCCATGAACAGGGAGCTGCCCATGCGGCACAAGGCTACGCCCGTGTATCGGGTAAAGTCGGTGTTTGCTTGGTGACAAGCGGCCCCGGAGCAACCAATACGATCACAGGTATTGCAGATGCGATGATAGACAGTACGCCTATCGTTGTCATTGCAGGACAGGTGGGAACAGGCTTTCTTGGAACAGACGCTTTTCAGGAAGTCGATCTCGTAGGTATCACTCAGCCAATCGCTAAATGGAGCTATCAGATTCGCCGTGCCGAAGACGTAGCCTGGGCGATAGCACGTGCTTTCTACATTGCCAGTAGTGGTCGTCCCGGTCCGGTGGTACTCGACTTTGCCAAGAATGCGCAGGTTGAAAAAACAAAATACGAGCCGACGCAGCAGGAGTTTATCCGCAGCTATGTTCCGGTTCCCGATACAGACGAAGAATCAGTAAAGGCTGCCGCCGAACTGATCAATAACGCCGAACGCCCGCTTGTCTTGGTAGGACAGGGAGTGGAACTGGGAAGCGCTCAGGAAGAACTGCGTATCTTTATCGAAAAGGCGGATATGCCCGCAGGTTGTACCTTGCTCGGACTTTCCGCATTGCCTACCGACCATCCGTTGAATAAAGGAATGCTGGGTATGCACGGAAATCTGGGACCGAATATCAATACTAACAAATGTGATGTACTGATTGCTGTCGGTATGCGTTTCGACGACCGTGTGACCGGTAATCTGGCTACTTACGCCAAACAAGCGAAAGTGATCCATTTTGACATTGATCCGGCGGAAGTAAATAAGAATGTAAAGGTAGACATTGCCGTTTTGGGCGACTGCAAAAAGACGCTGGCTGCTGTGACCGGACTGCTGAAAAAGAACCGGCACACCGAGTGGGTCGATAGTTTCAAGGAATATGAAGCGGTAGAGGAAGAAAAAGTCATTCGTCCCGAACTTCATCCTGCAACGGATTCACTGAGTATGGGCGAAGTGGTGCGTGCGGTAAGCGAAGCGACCCGTCACGAAGCCATATTGGTGACAGATGTAGGTCAGAATCAGATGATCTCTGCCCGCTACTTTAAATATACCAGGGAACGTAGTATCGTTACTTCGGGTGGACTCGGCACGATGGGTTTTGGCCTTCCGGCAGCTATCGGAGCTACTTTCGGCCGTCCCGACCGCACGGTATGTGTATTTATGGGTGACGGCGGACTGCAAATGAACATTCAGGAGCTGGGTACGATCATGGAACAGAAAGCTCCGGTGAAGATTATCTGCCTGAACAACAATTATCTCGGCAACGTGCGCCAATGGCAGGCTATGTTCTTTAATCGCCGTTATTCATTTACTCCGATGCTGAATCCGGATTACATGAAAATCGCTTCCGCCTACGATATTCCTTCCAAACGTGTCTTTTCACGGGAAGAATTGAAAGCGGCCATCGACGAAATGCTCTCGACAGACGGGGCGTTCCTGCTCGAAGCCTGTGTGGTAGAAGAAGGCAATGTCCTCCCGATGACCCCTCCGGGCGGTTCAGTCAATCAGATGTTGCTGGAATGTTAATCCTTAATTTAGAAAGTTATGAGTGATAAGACATTATATACGATTATAGTTCATTCTGAAAATATAGCCGGATTGCTGAATCAGGTGACCGCTGTATTTACCCGTCGGCAAATAAACATCGAGAGTTTGAACGTTTCTGCTTCTTCCATTAAAGGAGTACATAAATATACGATTACAGCGTGGACTGATAAGGACACTATCGAAAAGGTGGTGAAGCAGATCGAAAAGAAGATTGATGTGATTCAGGCGCACTATTTTACGGAAGACGAGATTTATTTCCATGAGATAGCCTTATATAAGGTATCTACTCCTGCTTTTCAGGAGACTCCGGAAGCATCTAAAGTGATCCGCAGATATAATGCCCGCATTGTAGAGGTGAATCCGGTATTCTCTATCGTCGAGAAGAACGGCATGAGTGAAGAGATTACTTCCCTTTACGAAGAACTTCGGGCTTTGAAATGTGTGCTGCAGTTTGTCCGTTCGGGCCGTGTGGCTATTACTACCAGCTGTTTCGAACGTGTGAATGAGTTCCTGGACGGACAGGAAGCGAAGTATAAGCAAAGTAAAAAGGAACAGGAGTAATGAGTGAAGAAAATAAAATAGGGACTTATCAGTTTGTGGCAGAGCCGTTTCACGTAGATTTTAACGGCCGTCTGACCATGGGCGTGCTGGGAAATCATCTGCTGAATTGCGCAGGTTTTCATGCCAGCGACCGTGGATTTGGTATTGCTACGCTGAACGAGGACAATTACACATGGGTGCTTTCCCGCCTGGCTATCGAGCTGGATGAGATGCCTTACCAGTACGAGAAGTTCTCGGTTCAGACATGGGTGGAGAATGTCTATCGTCTCTTTACCGACCGTAACTTTGCCGTCATTGACAAGGATGGAAAGAAGATCGGCTATGCCCGTTCCGTATGGGCGATGATCAATCTGAATACCCGTAAGCCTGCCGATCTGTTGGCATTGCATGGAGGAAGCATCGTCGATTATATATGCGATGAACCTTGCCCGATAGAAAAGCCTTCGCGTATCAAGGTGACAAGCAATCAGCCTGTTGCGACGCTGACGGCAAAATACAGTGATATCGATATTAACGGACACGTAAACAGTATTCGTTATATCGAGCACATACTTGACTTGTTTCCGATAGAACTGTATCAGACGAAACGTATCCGCCGGTTTGAAATGGCGTATGTGGCTGAAAGTTATTTCGGAGATGAACTCTCTTTCTTCTGTGATGAGGCGAATGAAAACGAGTTTCATGTAGAGGTGAAGAAAAACGGCAGCGAGGTAGTATGCCGTTCCAAAGTGATATTTGAATAATATAGAGTATAACATCAATTAATAACAGATGGCGCAAGTCATCAAAACAAAAAAACAAAAAAAATGGCACAGTTGAATTTTGGCGGAACTGTAGAAAATGTAGTTATCCGTGATGAATTTCCATTGGAAAAAGCTCGTGAAGTATTGAAAAATGAAACAATCGCTGTAATCGGTTATGGCGTACAGGGTCCTGGACAGGCACTGAACTTGCGTGATAACGGTTTCAATGTAATCGTTGGTCAACGTGAAGGAAAAACATACGATAAGGCAGTAGCAGACGGATGGGTTCCGGGTGAAACTTTGTTCGGTATCGAAGAAGCTTGTGAGAGAGGTACTATTGTAATGTGTCTGTTGTCTGACGCAGCAGTAATGTCAGTATGGCCTACTATCAAGCCTTACCTGACTGCCGGAAAAGCTCTTTATTTCTCACACGGTTTTGCTATCACTTGGAACGACCGTACAGGTGTAGTTCCTCCTGCTGATATCGACGTTATCATGGTTGCTCCTAAAGGTTCGGGTACATCTTTGCGTACTATGTTCCTCGAAGGACGCGGCTTGAACTCTTCTTATGCTATCTATCAGGATGCTACAGGCAAGGCTTACGAAAGAACCATCGCACTGGGTATTGGTATCGGTTCCGGTTATCTGTTCGAAACAACTTTCCAGCGTGAAGCTACTTCTGACTTGACAGGTGAACGTGGTTCATTGATGGGTGCTATCCAAGGTTTGTTGCTGGCACAGTACGAAGTATTGCGTGAAAACGGTCATAGTCCTTCTGAAGCATTCAATGAAACAGTGGAAGAACTGACACAGTCATTGATGCCGTTATTCGCAAAGAACGGTATGGACTGGATGTACGCTAACTGCTCTACTACTGCTCAACGTGGTGCTCTCGATTGGATGGGCCCATTCCACGATGCTATCAAACCGGTAGTTGAAAAGTTGTATAATAGCGTGAAGACTGGTAACGAAGCACAGATTTCTATTGATAGTAATTCACAACCTGATTATCGTGAAAAGTTAAACGAGGAGCTCCGTCAATTACGCGAAAGCGAAATGTGGCAGACTGCTGTAACTGTTCGTAAACTTCGTCCGGAGAATAATTAATTAGACCAGATTATACAAGTTTTAAAAGAAGGAGAGAGCTTTTTGCTTTCTCCTTCTTTTATTAATAAGATATTTAAAAATGGGTAGGTGAAGCGTGCAGAAACTTTTTTTTGAAAAATATATCAATAATGTGATTAAAATATGCAAGTTTATGTTTATATTTGCACTATCAAATAAAATGAACGAGAAGTATGATGTGTTTTAACTTACCCCAAAGAATGATTAACATTGCTAAATTAGCATGTGTTATCAGTGTTGTTTCTGTTGCTTTCTCAAGCTGTTTACAGAAAGATGTATATGATCCTGCTAATTCAGGAGATAAAGAAGAGGAGGTTACTTTAGATAACTATTTCGACTTTGCTACTACTAAAAATATTCAATTGAATATTGATTATGGAAAGGAATGTCCTAGAGCTTATTTTGAAGTTTATGCTGAAAATCCGCTTTCTTATGTGGCAGAAGGCGGTCAGATTATAAAGAAAGCAGGGGTGTCACGCATTGCAACCGGATTTACAGATATACAAGGACGTTATATCAAACCGGCTTCTTTCCCGACAGCAGTTTCAGAAGTTTATATTTATTCTCCGGATTTTGGTGTGCCGACTTTGTATAAAACTAAAGTTGTCGGTTCGGATGTCAGCGCAAAAATAACCTTCGAGAATGTTCTTGATGTTACTCCTGTGGATTCATCAACGAGAAGTGCACAAACAAGGGCTGCGGTGAAATTTATTACAGATGTAATCCCGAACGTATTAGGAACTTGGAATGCAAATTCAGGTAAGCCTGACTATTTGGATGCTTCTAAGAAGATCAACGTGGATGCAACTCTCAAGAGTTATATAACGACATATTTTCCGGAAGGAAAGAATAATGTAGGAACTAATTTAGTCTCTGATGATGCTGATATTCTGATAAAAGAAGATGCGAATGTCGTTGTCAACTATTTCGGAGGAGATACAGGTGCGCAAAGTGTGTTTGCTTACTATTGTTATTCGGAAAATGCCAGTATTGATGAAATAAGACAAGCTGCAAAGCATGCATGTGTAATCTTCCCTAATGCACATAAAAGTAGTCTGGGTAATTATAGTGGGGTTGCGGTAAATTTGAAATATATAAATGAGACAGGCAGCTTTCCGGAAGAAGAACCGGAACGTATCCCAGCAGGTACAAAGATTGGTTTCCTAATTTGGAATGACGGTTGGAGAGGTGTTAAGGCCAATGGAAATATGTTCTATTCGACTAAATCTTTGAATAGTGACAAAATTTCTCACACTGCAATTTTTGCAGCAAAAAATAAAGCAGGTGATAGAGTGAATGTTATCACTATGGAAGACTGGAAAAACGGTGAAAATGACTATAATGATGTTGCTTTCGTTATCTCTTCTAATCCTATTGCTGCTATTGAAGTTCCGGATGTTCCTAATCCGGGTGATCGACAAGGAACAGAAATGTATTCTGGAGTGCTTGGCTTTGAAGATAACTGGCCGGAACAAGGAGATTATGACTTGAATGATGTAGTCATGAAATATCAGTCAAGCGTTGATTATAATATAGATAATAAGGTTCTTAATATTATTGATAAGTTCACCTTGGCTTGGACGGGAGCTAATTATAAGAACTCGTTTGCTTATGAAGTTCCTTTCGATTTGAGTAAAGCTTCTAAAGTAACGGTTAATGGTAGTGAAGCTTCTTCCTATTCAGGTAATGTGATAACATTATTCAAGGATGCTAAAGCTGAATTGGGAGTATCCAATGTGAATGCGGAGGATATGATTAATCAGAATATTCAAGAGAAGACATATACGGTATCCATACAATTTAATAACCCTACTCTTGATAAATCAGTGGTGGTAGCTCCTTATAATCCTTTTATAAAAGTATTCAACTCTGCCACAGAAGTCCATCTGACAGATCATAAGCCGACGACTGGTGCGAATAATCGTTTCCCTTCCGGAGCTGATATTTCTCGTGGTGATGTAGATGGTACCTATTTCATTTGCAAAGATGGTTTTCCGTTTGCAATTCATGTAGATGCTCGTTTGGATGCTTCTATTTTGAATTTAGATCTTAAAAAGGAGAATCAGCGCATTGATAAAACATATCCTAAATTTGCAGAATGGGCAAAAACGCGCGATCCGCAAATAAAATGGTGGAAATAGTTGGAGTGCATTAGAATAATCGACTATCTTTGAGGATGAAAAATTAAGAATAGTACTGATGTAAAATATTGTTTGTTTTGTTTGTGTTAAAAAAAGTGTGGTTTCGGGAGAAAGTGTGCTTTGTTAAAAGGAGGATTAAGTATTTAATCCTCCTTTTTAATGAATAACATCAATCTTTTATAGAAAGGATGTTTGGTAAGGGTGGAGGCATCTCCTAATATAACAAGCTTCATTCGTGCCCTTGTAATCGCTACATTCATTCTTCGCAAATCATTCAGGAATCCAATCTGTCCATCCTCGTTGGCACGTACAAGACTGATGAAAATAACGTCTCGCTCCTGTCCCTGAAAGCCGTCTACCGTATTTACGGTGATGAGGCTGCGGAAAGGGCGTAAAAAGCTGCTTCCTTTTATTTTTCCTCTCAAATATTGCACTTGTGCCTTGTATGGCGAAATCAGACCGAAATCAATTCTTTCATCCAGTATTCGCTTTTTGCCGATACGTTCGATGTAAGTTTCCAGTTCTTGCAGTAATAGGTTAGCTTCCTGCTTATTGATGCGTCCGAAACTTTCGCCTACAAAGTCTTCGTGAAAGTCCATCTCTGAAGTATCGATCCAGTTCATGGGAGTGTCGAAATCAAGAATCCCCCGATAGCGTACTTCCGGAGCAGCTTCCAGTTCTCCATGATAAAACCAGTCGGAGGGAAACTGCATGATGGCTTCATGCATTCTGTACTGTACTTTTAGTAAAGAAACCGCAGAAGGTTTTTGCTGAACGACTTTTTCCATTAATGTATGATCCAATCCTCCACGGGAGGCTTCTATACATTTGATAGTCGGCGGAAGTTGACAATGATCTCCTGCAAGGATGACCCGGTCTGCTTTGCGGATAGCGATCCAGCAGGCAGCTTCGAGGGCTTGTGCAGCTTCGTCAATGAATAAAGTCGAAAAACGACGTCCGTTGAGCAGGCGGTGGTTGCTGCTGACTAGGGTAGAAGCAATCACGCGGGCACTGTCGAAAAGATCGGCATTGATTTGTATTTCCAACTCCGTGGCGCGGTCGCGGAGACGACTCATGCGATTACGCATTCCTTCCCGTTCAGAATAACTACCCCGGCGCATCCGGCTACCCATTTCGCGGATAGATTTACGGATTCCCCAAAGCTCCGGATAGGCAGGATGACTTTCGAACCGGCGTTCGTAGGTGGATGAAAGCATTTTGTCGTTGACTCGGGTTGGATTTCCAATGCGGAGCACGGGTACTCCCCGGTCTACCAGTTTCTCACAAATCCAGTCGACAGCCGTGTTGCTTTGCGCACAGACAAGCACTTGTGATTCCCGGTGTAACGTTTCGTAAATCGCTTCGACAAGAGTCGTTGTCTTTCCGGTTCCCGGAGGACCGTGAACAATAGATACGTCACGCGTACAGAGCACCTTATTAACAGCTGTTTCCTGTGTACTGTTCAGCCATGGAAAGCGGACAGGATATAATTCGCGGAATCCCGGCTTTTGGGTACCCAGCAAAATGTCGCGCAGTTCCGCCAGGCGGTTGTCCTTGGCACGTATCGTGTCTTCCAGTGCCTCGAACATGGCCCGGTACGATGTTTCGTCAAAATAAAGTTGTACCCCCAGTATACCGTCAGTTTGCAGTTCCGCTAAAGCTCCCGCTCCGGGGAGTACAACGACCATTCGTTCTTCGTCGGCAAAGCTGACAGTAGCGATGAAATTCATGTACTTCACTTTTCCTTCGAATGACTGGTGGAAAAAGCAAACAGGACGGCCGAACTCAAAGGAATGCTCTATTTCTTTATTTTCGGTCCGTGTAATATCTATTACAAGCTGATTCAGCGAATTGTAGTAACTTCGGCCAAGAGAGACAGGATACCAGCAGAGACCGCGCTTCACTTTACGGGCAACGCCCATTGTTTCGGTCTGCCGCTTAAATTCTTCCTTCTCATATTCATACTCCATCCGCAGGAGGAGTTGCTGTTGCTGAAGATCTATAATGGGACTTTTCGGATTATTACTCATAATAGGCGCAAAGGTAACAAATCTTCGTTCCGGGTAGAAAAAATATTTCATTTTGTTAAACATTACTCGAACGTCGTTCGTTATTTTAATAGATAGACTAAAAAAACAAAAAGCAATATGGTATATGATGTGACTATGTTAGAAGCTTTCTACGCTGCTTATAAAGGAAAGGTAGAACACGTACGGGCTATACTGAAACGCCCTTTGACGTTGGCCGAGAAAATTTTGTATGCTCATCTGTATGATGTAGCCGATTTGAAAGATTACAAACGGGGGGAGGATTATGTGAATTTCCGTCCCGACCGTGTGGCTATGCAGGATGCAACTGCGCAGATGGCTTTGCTTCAATTTATGAATGCAGGTAAGGATCAGGTGGCTGTGCCTTCGACAGTACATTGCGATCATTTGATACAGGCGTATAAAGGTGCAAAGGCGGATATTGCTACGGCAAGACTGACTAATGAAGAAGTATACGACTTCCTCCGTGATGTATCTTCCCGTTATGGCATCGGCTTCTGGAAACCGGGAGCAGGAATTATCCATCAGGTGGTGCTCGAAAACTATGCTTTCCCCGGCGGTATGATGGTGGGAACAGACTCTCATACGCCTAATGCAGGCGGACTGGGCATGGTGGCTATCGGTGTTGGTGGTGCGGATGCCGTGGATGTGATGACAGGAATGGAATGGGAGCTGAAAATGCCGAAGATTATCGGTGTCCGTCTGACCGGAAAACTAAGCGGTTGGACCTCTCCGAAAGATGTAATCCTGAAATTGGCCGGCATCCTTACCGTAAAAGGAGGAACGAATGCTATTATCGAATATTTTGGTCCCGGAACTGAATCCCTTTCTGCTACCGGGAAAGCTACCATTTGCAATATGGGTGCCGAAGTTGGAGCTACTACCTCTTTGTTCCCCTTTGACGGACGCATGGCTACTTATTTGAGAGCTACCGGAAGAGATTGTGTAGTCGATTGGGCTGAATCTGTTGGTGCAGACCTTCGTGCAGACGACATTGTGACCAACGAACCATCCAACTATTACGACCGTGTAATTGAAATAGACTTGTCAGAACTCGAACCTTATATAAACGGGCCATTTACACCGGATGCCGCTACTCCTATCTCTGAATTTGCAGAAAAAGTGTTATTGAACGGCTATCCCCGTAAAATGGAGGTGGGCTTGATAGGTTCATGTACCAATTCTTCTTATCAGGATTTGAGCCGTGCAGCTTCTTTGGCAAAGCAGGTGACAGAAAAGAATTTGAGCGTTGCTTCTCCGCTGATCGTCAATCCGGGTTCGGAGCAAATCCGGGCTACTGCCGAAAGAGACGGTATGATTGAGGCTTTTGAACGGCTGGGAGCCACGATTATGGCAAATGCTTGTGGACCTTGTATCGGTCAGTGGAAACGTGAGACGGACGATCCGACACGGAAAAACTCAATCGTCACCTCTTTTAACCGTAATTTTGCCAAACGTGCTGACGGTAATCCCAACACCTATGCGTTTGTAGCTTCTCCGGAACTAACGATGGCGTTAACGATAGCCGGTGATCTCTGTTTCAACCCGTTGAAAGACAGATTGGTGAATCATAACGGAGAAAAAGTGAAACTCTCCGAGCCTGTAGGAGATGAACTTCCTTTGAAAGGTTTTGAACAGGGAAATGAAGGGTATATTGCCCCGCACGGAGCAAAAACGGAAATCAGGGTAAAACCGGATTCCCAACGTCTCCAGCTTCTGACTCCTTTCCCGGCATGGGACGGACAGGACTTGCTGAACATGCCTTTATTGATTAAAGCACAGGGAAAATGTACTACCGACCATATCTCTATGGCAGGTCCATGGCTCCGCTTCCGGGGACATTTGGAGAATATTTCTGACAATATGCTGATGGGAGCTGTCAATGCTTTCAATGGTGAAACGAACCGTGTTTGGAATCGTTCGACAAATACTTATGGAACAGTTTCCGGTACGGCAAAGATGTATAAATCCGAAGGTATTCCGTCTATTGTTGTTGCCGAAGAGAATTATGGAGAAGGTTCCAGCCGTGAACATGCAGCCATGGAACCACGCTTCCTCAATGTACGTGTCATTTTGGCTAAGAGTTTTGCCCGTATCCACGAAACAAACCTGAAAAAACAAGGAATGCTTGCTCTTACTTTTGTAGATAAAGCAGACTATGATAAAATTCGGGAACACGATCTTCTGTCCGTATCAGGCTTAGTCCATTTCGCACCGGGGCGCAATCTGACGATTATTCTTCATCACGAAGACGGAACGAAAGAAAGTTTTGAAGTGCAACATACCTATAATGAACAGCAGATAGCCTGGTTTCGTGCCGGTTCTGCCTTAAATGCAAGATAAAAAATGAGCAAAATAACCATGCAAACAGATGGTACGTTGTTGGTACCCGATGTGCCTACCGTACCTTATATTACCGGCGATGGAGTAGGAGCCGAAGTGACTCCTGCCATGCAAGCCGTAGTGGATGCAGCTATCCGGAAAGCATATAGTGGCAAACGTCGGATCGAATGGAAAGAAGTGTTGGCGGGAGAACGTTCCTTCAACGCGACTGGTTCCTGGTTACCGGATGAAACAATGGAAACCTTTCAGGAATACCTGGTAGGAATCAAAGGTCCGTTGACAACTCCTGTCGGAGGTGGAATCCGTTCGTTGAACGTAGCACTGCGTCAGACACTTGATTTATACGTCTGTCTTCGTCCGGTTCGTTGGTATCAGGGAGTACAGTCGCCTGTCAAATCACCGGAGAAAGTGAACATGTGTGTGTTCCGTGAAAATACGGAAGATATTTATGCAGGTATCGAATGGGAAGCCGGAACTCCGGAAGCTGAAAAGTTCTATCAATTCCTGAAAGACGAAATGGGCGTGACAAAAGTCCGTTTCCCGGAAACCTCTTCTTTCGGTGTGAAACCTGTATCACGTGAGGGCACGGAGCGTCTTGTGCGTGCTGCCTGCCAGTATGCGCTCGACCATCATTTGCCTTCCGTAACGCTGGTGCATAAAGGGAATATCATGAAGTTTACCGAAGGTGGTTTCAAAAAATGGGGCTACGAACTGGCGCAACGTGAATTTGGCGATGCTTTGGCAGATGGCAGACTGGTGATAAAAGATTGCATTGCGGATGCTTTCTTACAAAATACACTCCTGATTCCCGAAGAATATTCCGTGATAGCCACCTTAAACCTCAACGGAGACTACGTTTCCGACCAACTGGCGGCCATGGTAGGCGGTATCGGCATTGCTCCGGGAGCAAATATCAACTACCAGACAGGTCATGCCATCTTTGAAGCGACTCACGGAACAGCTCCCAATATTGCGGGAAAAGATGTAGTGAACCCTTGTTCTATAATCCTTTCGGCAGTAATGATGCTCGAATATTTTGACTGGAAAGAAGCGGCTGCTCTGATAGAGAAAGCCTTGGAACAAAGCTTCCTGGACGCTCGCGCTACACACGATTTAGCCCGTTTTATGCCGAATGGAACCTCCCTCTCTACTTCCGCTTTCACTCGTGAGATCGTGGAAAGAATTGAAAAACAAAAGTAACGAATAAAAAACGAAGAAAGATGAAAAAAGAGTACTTGATTTACAAGCTTTCCGAGGAAATGAAGGAAGCTACCCGGATTGATACAGAATTGTTCTCCAAGTTTGATGTGAAGCGCGGATTGCGTAATGAAGACGGCACAGGTGTATTGGTAGGTTTAACCAGAATCGGTAATGTAGTAGGATATGAACGTGTTCCGGGTGGTGGGTTGAAACCAATACCGGGAAAACTGTTCTATCGCGGTTATGATGTAGAAGATATTTCTCACGCTATAATCAAAGAGAAACGCTTTGGCTTCGAAGAAGTGGCTTACCTATTGCTTTCCGGGCGTCTGCCGGATAAAGAAGAATTGCTTTCTTTCCGTGAGTTGATTAACGACAATATGCCGTTGGAACAGAAAACGAAAATGAACATCATCGAGTTGGAAGGAAACAACATCATGAATATTCTTTCACGCAGCGTACTCGAAATGTATCGTTTTGACGCAAATGCGGATGATACCTCTCGGGATAACTTGATGCGTCAGAGTATTGAACTGATTTCAAAGTTCCCCACTATCATTGCTTATGCTTATAATATGCTTCGTCATGCTACTTTCGGACGTTCTCTGCATATCCGCCATCCGCAGGAAAAGCTCTCTATTGCCGAGAATTTCCTGTATATGCTGAAAAAAGACTATACCGAACTGGATGCACGCACCCTCGATTTGTTATTGATTCTTCAGGCAGAGCACGGTGGTGGTAATAACTCCACTTTCACCGTTCGCGTAACTTCTTCTACCGGAACAGATACTTATTCGGCCATCGCCGCTGGTATCGGTTCGCTGAAAGGCCCGCTTCACGGAGGTGCCAATATTCAGGTTGCCGACATGTTCCAGCACCTGAAGGAAAATATCAAAGACTGGACAAGTGTAGATGAGATAGACACTTACTACACCCGAATGTTGAACAAAGAAGTGTATAACAAGACCGGACTGATCTATGGTATCGGACATGCCGTTTATACCATCTCCGACCCTCGTGCTCTTCTATTGAAAGAACTGGCTCGCGACCTTGCCCGTGAAAAAGGCAGAGAAAGCGAATTTGCTTTCCTCGAACTGCTAGAAGAACGTGCCATCGCTACTTTCGGACGGGTTAAAAACAACGGAAAGACAGTGTCCAGCAATATCGACTTTTATTCGGGCTTCGTGTATGAAATGATCGGTTTGCCGCAGGAAATCTTCACTCCACTGTTTGCCATGGCACGTATCGTAGGCTGGTGTGCACACCGCAATGAAGAATTGACTTTCGACGGTAAACGGATTATCCGCCCGGCTTATAAAAATGTACTTGATGATTTGGCTTATATCCCAATTAAGAAACGCTGATAAGAACAAATCCTTTTATTGAATAGATAAGTAATCCCGGATGTGTGCCCGATCTGTCTCTTATACACATCTCCGAGCCCACGAGACCGTACTAGATCTCGT
>ENA-OYYP01000833-OYYP01000833.1-human-gut-metagenome-genome-assembly--contig:-NODE-833-length-15642-cov-61.264451_pt1 | contig 15642 bp, 15 predicted proteins | sample MGYA00244067_ERZ653456 | MGnify/ENA primary metagenome ERZ653456 (study PRJEB26926, sample SAMN06165101) | human gut metagenome | biome: ENVO:00009003; feature: ENVO:2100002; material: ENVO:00002003... | reverse complement strand
TACACACTGCATATCGTCGGCAGCGTCAGATGTGTATAAGAGACAGTATTTATTGGTTCTAATTTTAGTAGTTTCATTTTCATCATGTACAAATTATGATGAAAAAATGAGAAAATTTGATGCTTCATTTACAAAGATGCGTAAAATTACTTCTGCGAATGTCTTAAATCATGAATTAATTTTAGGGAGACCATATATTATTCATTATGCTGATTCATCGGTTGTTATCTATGATGATATAAATGATAGTATATTTACATTAATAGATTTAAGAGATAATAATTCTGTATATCATTTTGGAAAAAGAGGGGAAGGTAATAATGAATTCCTTCAGGTTTTTTCTTTGTGCTCTTTGTATGGAGATTCGTTAATTGGGGTATATGATGTTTATAAGCGGAACCTAGTGGAAATGAATCTACGGCAAATTAAACAAGGAAACATTCAATTTCCAGTGTTGATGCAGGATAGTCTGATGAGCTTAAATATATGCCCAACTCAATATGATACATATTTAGGATTAGGGTTTTATGAAAATAATATGTTTAGTCTTACTGGTAAGCATATTGGAAGTAGGTATTACTACGAGTATCCTTATCGTGATAAACAAGAAAAAGAAGTTAAAAATCGTTTAAGAGGAATGGCTTATCAAGGAACGTTATCTTCTAATAAATCATTGAATCGATTTGTCTTTGCTATAGGGTCAGCACCTATATTTTCATTGTATTCTGTAAATAAAGATAATATAGATAAATCATTTGAATTTGTAGGAGGATACCCTGAATATAAAACAGAAGATACAGGTACAACTAGGTCGGCCCCAATGAGTGTAGCTAATAAAATGGCTTTTATTAAAGCTTATGCTACAGAGAAGTATGTTTATCTACTGTATTCAGGAAATAGTTATAAGGAAGTTGGTGTAAAGGCTTTTAATGGAAAAATTATTTATCAGCTAGCTTGGGATGCCACTCCTATATGTAAGTTTGTCTTAGATTTTCCAATTATGAATTTTTGTGTATCAGATTCAGATGATACAATATATGCTTTAATGGATAAAGAGGAAGTAGAATTGGTTAAATATTCGTTGAATTTGTAGTTATGAATCGTATTTTATATATTTCTCTGTCAGTTATACTATTTATTTCTTGTGGAAATAAGGATCGAGAAATACTCGTAAAGTTAATGCAAGAGTGGAAAGGACGTGAAATATTGTATCCTAATGATATGCATTTTTTTATGCAAGGTCGAGATACTTTGAATGCAGATTCCATATGTATGTATAAGATAATAACCTATATAGATTCGATAGGTTGTATGAGTTGTAAATTGGGTTTATCACAATGGCAAGATTTTTTAGTAATTCTGGAAGACTTTTATAACCTCCTTAGACATAGGAGATTCGGAAGAAAGACAAAAAATGAGGTAATGACTTGGCAACCGTACCGATTTCTGCGTATTGCTGTGAGTTGCTTTCATTGTCACTCGTCTTAGGACAAAGGTAGCAATAAAAATTGGAATACCTCAAATTGCAATGGAGTTTTTCTCCAATTTGAGGCATTCTCTGTTTATACCGTTATTGATGTTTCTAAATTGACGGCTAATACATATATTCGTTTGCCCTAAACAATCAGTTTATACAATCGTTTATTTTGGAAGCAAGCTCGATTTTTTTCTAGGAGACCAATCACCCCAAGGCATCTTTCTTTTTTGGGGGTAACAAATATAAAGATGTCTTTGAGCTCTAGTAATTGCAACATATAGGTTATTTTTCTCTTGTTGCATTTCAATGCTATTGTTCCCTTTTTTAATAGCACGATAATCGGGGAATGTACCTTCATCCATACCCACAAGGAATACTACTACTGCTTGTTGACCTTTCATAGTGTGGACTGTGCTCAATGTAACCCCTTCTACATCCAAAGAAGCAACTGAGGTTTGTCCCAACGACATTGCATTACGAAAAGCAGACAAAGAATAGTTTGTTACACTCTTAGCATAAGAGCTCCAATGATGTTTTAATAATTCAAATTCATCAAAAACAGCCAAAGCTTCATCTGTTGATTTAAATTCCGAAGCATTAGAGGCTTTTAAAGTATTCAATACAGATTTGATGGTTTGATACATATTACTACCATCATCTTCCAATAGTGAGGCTTGCTGCACGACTTCTTTTAAGAATGCATCGCTAATACTTTCTACGACTTGTTCTAATGATTTGCAATGGCTCACGCCTACTATAGACTGCAACATATCAAGATGCAGTCTATCATAGGGATTGGTTCGTACTACCATAGCCAAATCAAAGGCTTTAGCAGCAGTGGATGCAAATTCCAGACCTGCTCCCGTAGTTTTATAATGATACGGCAAGTTACTACTCTTTAATTGCTCTTCAATCTTTCCAAGAACGAATTTATTTCTAGCAAGTACTGCAATGTCAGAATAGCTCAATTTCCCGTCATAACCTTCTATTTCAGTACCGACCAATGATTTTATACCACTTACCACTTCTTGCGCTTCCTCACATGGTGTATCATAAGCATATTCCTTACAAACGCCCGTATAAGGTAAGGTTACATCTAAGGTGTCATCATGCACTACCTTTTGTGCATAATCCAAAATCGCCTTAGCACTTCGATAATTCTCATTTAGGTTATATATGGTCGGGGTGTAGTCATTCACAAACCAATCATCCATATATTTGCTGCTTGAACCATTAAAGGCATATATGGATTGTTTGGTGTCGCCAACCAGCATTACGTTCTTATGCTCGCCACCAGTAATCGCACGAAGAACCATGTATTGAGCCTTGTTTAAATCCTGTGCCTCGTCCACACAAATGTATGTAAAACTTCTTCGATATAAGTCTGCGATTCTTGGGTTATGTATCAGTAATTGGTAAGCATTAAGCAACAAATCATCAAAATCAATTGCGTTTAGCGAATCCATCTGCTCTCTATAACTTAAATATAGATTACGCATCTGTTCATCTTTAATAACCTTAGACAGTTCATCATCTAAAATCACAGACCGTTTTATAAGACTGATATTATCCAATGCCCGATAAAGAGTTTCCCTACGCTCTTTATCATTCAGCCCCCTATACCACTGGCTCAATGATGGAGTTTCTGTAATTGTTTCTTCCAAAATTTTTTTTCTGTCATCATCTGCAAAGATTTGCGGCATTGTCACAAATCTTGTAGCGGCGATATGGCTTTCAATGATTGACTCACACAGACCATGGAAAGTTGCAACAAAAACATGTTCCAGCAGATTTTCATCCACTTCCGCAAGTCTTGTTCTAATCTCCTCACAAGCTTTGTTGGTAAACGTAATCGCCAGAACCTTACGTTTAGTCATACCAGCCAACATCTTTATACGCTCAACAAGTACTCTTGTCTTGCCACTACCAGCACTTGCACGTACTAAAATTGCGCCATCTTTCAATGATGCAATTTCTTGTTGTTTAGAAGATAACTTTATCTTACACATGGCATATGTCCTTTTTTATTCCATCAAATAGTTTAACTACCAATGGAGGTAATGTTTTTCCGCTTTCAATTATGCTATTTGCCAACACCGGACCTAACTGGGCCTTGTTTTTCTCCATTATATCATCCAAAGCTGTCAGTCGGCCATCTTCATTATCATATATTCGTTCTATATCAACAAAAATATTCTGATGACAACTTTCACACACTTTAGAAGTCTTTTCTCGTTTCTTAGGCTTATGATTATTTTCTCTAATGAATTTATCAATATAGCCTTCTCCTTTCAACTGTTCTATAGCCTTTTCTATTTCATCTTTATACCCATCATCAAGGAGCATTCCTTCAAAATCTTTTTCAGAGGAAATGATGAAAATATTATTCTGTTCCGCCAGTTCCTTATCTTCATTGTAAGTCCTCTTCAAAAGTTTTTTAAGACTTTTCTTGGTATCTTTTTCTCCATCGGAGAAAATATACCAAGGTATCTGAAACGCTTCAGCAAGGGCTACAAATGGATAATAATTACCACATCCCTTTGCATCGATAAACGACAGGCCGGACTCAACTGGAGTCAATCCCCAATGTTGTTGACAGAAAATAGGTAAAGCTTGTACTTCTGTTTCACCTTCGCCCAGCACAATTGCTTTGGCAAACAACAGTTCGCCATTGCTAGTCAATACAGCTTGCCTGATTTTTCTTTGTTCCTCTGAAGTTAGTTCTGTAACGGGTAAACTTCCACAAACTGTATTCTCAGCGGCTTTATACATACCTCTCAACTCTGATAATTCCGCACATGCAGCCACATACGGAGAGTGCGTTGAGATTATTTTGATGCCCGGCATTTCGTACATCTGTTTGTAGAGTTGCTTCTGTGCATTCGGATGCAAATGTGCTTCAGGTTCTTCTATAGCTATAATCGGCAAAAAAGCCTCGTCTTCTGGGTTCTTGCTGTCGCACATTTGCTTTACAAAAGCCCGAAACGACAACATGGAAGACCAACTTCTAGTACCCATACCATGATAGTCCATTGTAAAACTACTATCCTCCGTTCCATAATGGATAGTCAAGCTCTTGTTCAAATCTCGCAATTTCTTAGCAAAAGGTGACACATAGACTTTACCCGAAGAGTCCATTGTAGCGTCAATCCCTTTTAGTGATTCCTGAATATTTTTAAGCACATCACTCTTTTCTATGGCTTCTGCATTTAAAGAACTTATTTTTTGTTCTAATTCAGCAACATCTTTCGGGTCATAATTGCTAACTACATCACCAAGCATTTTACCTAAATAAGAGGTTCTGGCTTTTAAATCATCCTGAATATCCCGTTTGGCATCCAGATAGTGAAACTGAAAATAATCTCCCTTAACAGTGGATTTTTTACCTTTCAAATCTTGCCAAGCGATGCCTGCAGAGTCCCATTCATTCAGGATTTGCATATCCCTATTAAATGAATTCTGAAGTGTTTGAAAAGTGTATTTAACACGCAAAGGCACATAGGCGTGTTCTTCAGCATCCATTTTTATATTATCCGCACCAAATGCAATTTCCCATACTTCTGAGAAATTTGCAATACGTTTTCCATCATTATCAATTGCTACTATTTTGGCATCAACAATGATACAATTTGATTTGCCGTTCTTGTCAATGTGTAAATCTTCTGTTGAAAGGAACGAGCTGTTTCCAAACAACAGCTGTAGGGCTTTTAAAACAGAGGTTTTCCCGACATTATTCATGCCGGTCAGTACCGTAGTTTCTGAAAGACTCATTTTAAAATCTTTCAATCCACGGAAGCCATCTATTCTAATTTCGTCAATCAGTATCTTTTGCATAAGAAGACAATTAAAATTGTTATGTGCAAAGGTAATACTTTTATGGCAGAAAATGCCCGTTTACCAAATAAAATTTTGTACTTTTGCATTCGTTAAACAAGATAGTGCGTGTATGAACCGAATAAAAGAAGTGCTGGATGCAAAGGGTATCAGCCAAACAGAGCTGGCTAATAAACTTGGAAAGACCTTTAATATGGTCAATCTATATACGACAAACAGAGTCCAGCCACCTATCCATGTTCTATATCAAATAGCCGAGATATTAAATGAAGATGTTCGTTCACTTCTTATTCCTAATGAATTAAAGAAATAAATTATATGGCAAATACCAACTTGAAAGAAGCTAAGGCAGCTAAAAATGACGAGTTCTATACGCAATTTCACGACATTGAAATTGAAATGAATGCCTATCTCGAATACAATCCTGATGTATTTCAAGATAAAACAGTGTTGCTTCCTTGCGATGACCCCGAATGGAGTAACTTTACCCGCTTTTTTGCAGCGAAGTTCGATGAGTTGGGGTTGAAGAAACTGATTTCTACAAGTTATGCGCCAGTTGCCAAGAAAATGAAATTATTGGCAGAACCTTCTTTATTTGAGATGGATGCTCCTCAATTTGACCCAACAAAAGCACAGACTAAGGGCAAAATATTCATTCTCGATAAAGATTTAACGGGTGATGGGAAAGTTAATATTGCCGACCTGCAATGGGAATATCTTGAAGGAGATGGGGATTTCCGCAGTAAAGAGGTTACAAAACTTCGCAATGAAGCAGATATAATTATCACCAACCCTCCGTTCTCCTTATTTCGTGAATTCTTGGCGTGGATTGTAGAGGCAGATAAAAAATTTATTATTATTGGCAACATGAATGCCATAACGTATAAAGAAGCATTTCCATTAATAAAAGAAAATAAAATGTGGCTGGGATATTCTATTCATAGTGGAGACAGAGAATTTGAAGTCCCTAATGAATATCCGTTAGCAGCAGCTGGATGGAGAATAGATGAGAGTGGACGTAAATTCATTAGAGTAAAAGGTGTACGTTGGTTTACCAATATTGACCACGGACGCCGTCATGAACCATTACCTTTAATGACTATGGCTGACAACCTTCGTTTTTCAAAACATAAAGAACTGAAAGGTAAAAGCTCTTATGACCATTACGACAATTATGATGCTATAGAAGTTCCTTTTACAGATGCTATACCCTCAGATTATGATGGTGTAATGGGAGTTCCTATTTCCTTCTTAGACAAGTATTGTCCGGAGCAATTTGAAATCTTAGGGATAACAAAAACATGGTTTGGAAGTGCTTCCAAAATCTATCCAGAGCAGATTCAAATAGACCGTCATGGGAAAGAGTCTAAAGTTACAAAACTTAATGATGGAGCGGTGCTGCTTCACCATGAAACTCCTATGAATGAGACCTATTACATCGTAGAAGGAAAATGTTATACCCAAGTTTATGCAAGAGTTCTTATTAGACATATCGAATTATAATTTGCGTATGAGTAATCGGGCATATGTTGAGACTAAAAAACCGCTATTCCAAATAGCACCTCGACGATTCAAATCTGCAAAATTTGGAGTATCGAAACTGGTGTATTCCTTGACTTTTAGTGCCCATTCGTTTCCTCTATCGGTTATCCCTAAGATTTCAAAGAACTTCATAACTCAGGTATCTTTTTTATTAAAACTCGCGCATATGGCTTTTGTGGAATTCCGTTCTCTAAATAGTAAAGCTGACCATCTCGTAAACTGGGGTTTAGTATCTTCAATTCACGAGGATATGGACGCAAGCCAAGTTCTTTACCAGAATCACCTTGAGTCTGCCCTAAGATTTCAACTTAAAACTAAAATATCATGAATACAACATTACATAAAGAATGGACAGTTGCAGACATTTGCAAAGGATTTACTTATAATGAGTTGGAGGGCAAAGGTTTGTTCGGATTGAACGGACAACTTACTATCCAACCCGAGTATCAACGCCATTACATTTACAATGACGGAAAACGGGATGTGGCTGTGATAGAATCACTGCTAAAGGGCTATCCAATCGGGCTAATCTATTTCAACCGTACAGCAAATGGGCGATTTGAGGTGCTTGATGGGCAACAGCGTATTACCTCTATCGGTCGATTTGTTACAGGAAAATTCGCCATTAAGGACGAATCAGATAATGTGCAATATTTTTCGGGATTGCCCGAAGAACAGCAACAAAAGATTATGCAATCTCCTCTGCTCGTTTATGAATGCGAGGGTGAAGAAAAAGAAATTAAGGAGTGGTTCAAGACCATCAACATTGTAGGTATTCCGCTCAAGGAACAAGAGTTGCTAAATGCCATCTATTCAGGCGAGTTCGTGAATGCTGCCAAACGAGTATTCAGCAATTCTCAAAATGCGGAAATTCAAAAATGGAGTCATTATATCAAGGGGGATGTGAAACGACAAGATTATTTGGCGGAAGCTCTTAAATGGATTTGCGACAGCAAAGGAATGAGTGTAGATGCTTATATGAGTCAGCATCGTCATGATACCTCCACTGGTGAGTTGGAATGTTATTTCCGCTCAGTTATTGATTGGACATCTGCCACATTCACAATGGTTGAACGAGATATGTGCGGCTTGGAATGGGGACGGTTATATGAAACATATCATACCACTCCTTATAGTATTGACCATGTTACAGAAAGAGTAAAAGTCCTACAGGCAGATGAAAGCGTAAAATGCCCCCGTAATATTTATGAATATGTGTTAGGCGGAGAAATGGACAAGAAACTACTTGACATTCGTATATTTGAAGAATCGACAAAAAGAACAGCTTACAAACGTCAAACCGAGATGGCAGAGAAACAGGGTGTTTCCAACTGCCCACTTTGTGCTTCAGGGAATAATGCCAATAAGACCCGCATTTACAAACTGTCAGAAATGGATGCCGACCATGTGACAGCATGGAGCAATGGTGGGGCAACTAATATAGAAAATTGTGAAATGCTTTGCAAAACTCATAACCGTTCAAAGGGAAATAGATAAATGTATGTTATTTTGAGAGAGTTATATTTTTAATTCTCTCAAAATTATGAATAAGAAAAAAACATTTCAAGATGTTTCCAAGATATGGTGTGATGCAAAACGCCCTATAGTGAAACACTCCACGATGTGCGCTTATCTGCTTACATTGCAAACTCATTTGTTGCCATGGTTTGGCACAATGGAAACAATAGCAGAATGTGATGTACAGCAGTTTGTAATAGACAAATGTGCATCGGGATTAGCAAGGAAAACCGTCAGGGATATGGTAGCAGTGCTCAAGTCCATTGTTAAGTATGGGAATAAGCACGGGATTTTCCATTTTGAGGAATGGGAAATCGAATATCCCACTGATACGGAAAACAAATTATTGCCTACCTTATCCTTGAATCATCAACGGATACTGATGAATCACTTGATAGAACAACCTACACAGCAAAATATAGGTGTATTGTTAGCCCTTTGTACGGGAATGAGAATTGGTGAAGTGTGTGCTTTACAATGGGAGGACGTAGATTTTACACAGAGAATAATTACTGTAAGACATACGGTTGGCAGAATATACAATTGCGAGTTGAAAACGACTGAAAGGATTCACACATCTCCTAAAACGAAGAACTCTTGTCGTGAAATTCCTATTTCAAAACAACTATTTCAGTCCTTGAAAACGGTTAGAAAACAATCACAATCTCCATATGTAGTAGGAATCTCCACTCAATCCAAGGAGCCACGCTCTTACCGTGATTATTTTAGCAGATTGCTAAAACGGCTTAATATTCCTCATTTGGTTTTTCATGGACTTCGCCATACATTTGCGACCAGATGTATTGAAAGTCAATGTGATTATAAAACCGTCAGTGTTATACTTGGTCACTCGAATGTGGCGACAACACTCAATTTGTATGTGCATCCCAATCTCAGCCAAAAGAAAAAATGTATTGACCGTATGAGTAAATTTTTAGGAATGGCTTAATATATGCAACTTACCTTTATGAGACATTTTGAAATGTCTCATAAAGGTAAGTTAATGTGACTTAGGGATATATTTTTACAATCTCATTCCCCGTTTACGTTTCTTCTTCCTGCGCAATATCTCCGCCATCTCCTGATTGGCTTCCGCATCGGCAGCGTTGCAGGATAAGCCGTTACCGTTCAGCAATCCCAATGAACCGCTGAAAAGTTCACCTCTTGCAGGGTCGGCAGATGCGCTTGGCGTATCTGCTGTATAGGTGTTGTTCGTACGTTCCACATTCCTGTTATGCTGCAAGGCTGCATCAATCTTGGAGTAACTGAAACGCCTGTCCACTTTGGAGCCGTTGAAGTGGTAGCCGTTCATGGTGAAGACCACGCCCTGTACCTCGTCAGTTTGCCCCTTGTGCTTGAAGCGTACTTCCACACCCTGACGTTTTAAGTTGGCGACAAGCACGTTCCAGTTGCCACACCTGCCGACTTCCGTTTTAAGTATGTCGTACAGTCTGTACTTCGTCCTGTCCGGCTCTTTCAGACGGTTGCGCTTGACATTATCCTTGCCATCAGCCATGTGCAGACCGTATTTCAAGGTAAGCTCCTTGCATATACGGGTACTGCGCAAACGTTCGTTCCTGTCCGATATTGTCCTGCCGTCATTGCCTATACGGTTGAAGGCGATATGCACGTGCGGATGATCCTTGTCGAAGTGGCGGGCGATGAAGAACTGGGTGTTGCGCAATCCCATCTTCTCCATGTACTCAAATGCGATATGCGCCATGACATGGTTTGTCAGGCGTGGCTCGTCCTCTTTGGAGAAACTCAGGGCGATGTGTCCGACAGGCTTCGCCACCTTGCCGTTCATCTGCGACTGGATGTTGAAACTCATTGCGATGGTGTCCTTGTTTTCCATGAACAAGCCCTCATGAGCCACTAGCTGCACTCCCTTGTCCTTGTCAAGGATGTAGTCCACCACGCCCTTGAAATTACTGCCGTGTACGATTTTCGCCATCATATTCCTATCTTGGTTAAGAGTTCATGGATTCTTGCCACCGCAACCTTGCAGTCATCACGTTCCTCATAGAAGCCCCCTGCATTCGCCTTGCGTGCAAGCTGGTTCAGGTTGTTAGCCATGCCACACAGGTTACGCACATGGGCGGCATGTTCCTCCGACAGCCGTCCTTTCACATGACCGTTTCGGAAACACTCCCTCATGTATTCGCTCGATGACACTCCGGCTTCATACGCCCGTGTCATCAGACGGAAGTAGTCGGCTGCCGCCAGCTTCACCGCCACACGGTATGTCAGTTTCTCGGTTGCCCCTTTCTTAGGGCGACCGCCTTTGTTATGTTTCTTGTCTTCCTTATGTTCCATTTCCAAGTATTGTCAGTACAGTTAATGAATAGACCAACGGGATGCCACTCCCTGATATTCGGGGGACGGGTGGCAAGCGGTTTCGGGTGTCCCGAAACACAAACTTGCTACCCCACGATTCCAACCGGGGCAATTTCGGGCAGCTCCCGTTTTTTCTCGTTTGATACTTTATAACCCAAACCCTTTTTTCTTCGGTTTAACGATATTTCGGGGTGGTGGATTGACGGTTAAATTCTGCCGCTTGCCGCACAGAAAATCGTTCAGGTCTTTATGCCCGTGATAGTTGTGGGAGAAGTCCCGGATGCATCCGTCAAACTCGATTGCCAGCTCTTGGTACGCTATTCTTCCTGCCTCGTCATTGTCAAGCAGACAATGGATACGCCCGTACCCGTGCAGCACATCTATGGCTTTCGACACGTTGGCGGTGGAGTTGAGAATGACATAATCCTGCCCGTCAAGGTTGGGCATGGTCGGGCAGTTCCTTTTCCTCAACGTGAGGAAAGAGAGATAGTCCGTCATGCCCTCGAATACCAGACATTTCTCCCTCGGTTCTCCCGACTGCCGGATGTGGCTGATGTCTTTCGGTGCGATGCATCCCTTGAAAAATTGGTTGCGCACTTCAAATCCTCCTGCCACATTCGGGAAGCCGATGGCGAAATAAGGTTTGCCGTTATGGATGAAGTGCAGTTCCTTGCACTCCGGTTTTGCCAGTGTGGTGTCAATCCCACGTTCCTGCAAGTAGCGTAGCAATGCCGGATGTATGAGTTCCCCGACCTCCAGCTGTTGGAAGGATGGCTCGGATGCATGTTGGTGAAAAGAGAAGGAAACGGGACGGACGTGTGGAGCCTGTTCCGCTATATTACGGAGCAGATAAGGCACATAGTCGGAAAAATAGAGTTCTTGCGCCAGTGCGATGATGTTGCCGCCTTTGCCCAGCCCATAGTCGAACCACAGGTTGCGGTTAGTGTTCACTTTGAATGACGCTTCCGTTTCCTGCCGGAAAGGTGATTTGTACCATAGGCTTTCGCCTTGCTGTTTCACGGGCGAATAGCCCAGACTTTGCAGATAGTCTGCGATGCTGATTTGTTTTGCTTCCTGAATTGTCATAGTATATATTCCTACGGATTTGATGATGGATGATAAAACGATGTTTTGATAATTTAAATATTTAATATATTGATATATAATACTATATGTTCTCATCATATATTCATCAAATTGCTTGCGAAAAGAGAAAATCATCATTTGCAATGTCGGGCATGGTCTGTCCATACTGTTTTCTCTTTTCATCAGCATTTTATTCTTGATTAAGATTTGATGATGGTATATTCTGCTGATATTCAATGCTGTTATATTCTTATTCATCAATTCATCAAAAAAAGAATCATAATGTTTCCAAAAACTCTCTTGTCACTGTGTAGAACCGCCCTGTCGTACGTTTGGGCGCATAGTGGCACTCTCTCGTGTAGTCCACCTGATAGGTGGTATATGTGAGTGTGTTGTGGGCAGGTTTTAGCTTCCAACGCTCCTGCAATACCCTCCGTACGTGGTATCTCTCTGCCTTGACATGCGAGTTTGTCAATAAGACGAGGATGTCATCGGGGCAGAACGAGAAAGTATCCGAACCTACCCTGTCCATGATGTCGAAGATAAGCTCGTGCATCTCTACCTCCAATCGGTTGCGGTTGCTGCGGATGATGCGCTGCAAGGCTTCGGTATGCAGCAGCGATGGAGCGAACCACATACGACTTTTCTTTTCGGTGGATAGCTGCCTGTGCTGCAAATGGTAAAGGAAAGCGGGTATCTCCGCTTTCAACTTTTGCAGGAAGTCGGTATCATCCGACAGCAAGCGGTCTATCTTGCGTACCCAATAACGGGTTTCACCTGCATCAATGATGACAGGCAGGTACTCGTTATTGGAACACAGCACGAACTTGGCGAAGAAAGCTATCTCGTTACGGTCTTTGCCTTTGGCTTCCACTTTATAGGAAAGTGTGGTGCTGAGGTTCTTCAACCGTTCGCTGTCCTCCCTGCGGCTCAGCAGTACCTCGTCCACTACGATAAGGAGCTTTCCAGCCCAGTCGGAATTGAACTGGCTGCGGAAATCCTCGTTGGTGTTGAAAGTGACATTGTTCTGAAACAGGGCTTTCAGAAAATTGAGGAATGTACTCTTACCTGTGTTTCGTTCCTCCGATACCAACAGCAGGATGGGCAACTTCTGTATGGGTTGCAAATACAATAGTTGCAGATAGTCCATCCCCAACTCGTATTGCTCCCCGAAGATGTGTTCCACCAACGAACGGATAGATGGGAAATCGCCTTCTTGTGGTTGGTGGTCTATCGGCTCGTAGAGGTTGAGGAACTTGCCGATTACAGGCTGATAATTGACGTGTTCGGGTACGGTGCAGAAACCGTCATACTTCGGCACGGTGGCGAGATAGTGCTTGCCGTAATCCTGCCGTAGTGTCTCGTTGTTCCACACGATACGTTTCTTTACATAGCCGCCGTTCAGACGGGGCTGGTTCACTAATTTGTAGAGCGTTGTGCCTACCCGGATAAACTCCTCCTTTGCGATGTTTTCTTGTTTCATAAGCACTTCATTTTAGTTTAATCAGTGCAAAACTCGGCAATTCGTACAAGACGGATATATGACTCATGTATGACTCACGTATAATTTTTCTTGTATTTGGTTCGGAGGCATATAGACAAAGCCCGAAGAAGCGCCACTCCAATGGCTGTTTCTTCGGACTTATCGTATTCATTCACATGAATGGCAATACACCCATTTATTTATCCATATAAATAGATTGTTGGCAATGGGAATACGCAATGGTCTCACTACTTCATGTCGTCATATTGATGTATTTTATACCTGATATTTAGGAGTTTCCATACCGTTTATACCCAGCGAAAAGAAAATGTTTGTTTTCTCTTTTCGCAAGTACATCCTTTCAAAAATGGCATTGCGCACTTGTTTCGCACCGAAAGTATTGATGCGGAAAGCGAGTGCGACCATCATCGGGAAGCTGAACACATCGGCATGATAGCCGTTCTCCAATCGGACATACTTCTGCATCTCGTATTTTTTCAGGACACCGCTTTTATACACGGCTCTGACGGCTGCACGAAGTGTCGGGGCTATAACCCCGAACAGTTCCACAAGTTCCGGTTCGCTCATCCAAATGTCAGCGACATTCTCCGGCATGATGATATAGCCGGATTCATCCATTGTTATGATGCTTCTTTTCATGCTCATCCCATTGATATATTGTTAAACGACTGATTTAGTTTATTCCCGAATTTCGTGAGGTCATCATCTATCTTCTGTATGGTGATTTTTGCGTAGAGCTGGGTTGTGACAATATTCGTATGCCCCAATACACGACTTACGCTTTCGATGGGCATACCCTTACTCAGAGCCAGCGTTGCGAAGCCATGCCGACTGCAATGAAATGATATTGACTTGGTTATGCCACATTCCTTTATCATCTTTTTCAGCGGTTTGCATACCGACCAATAGTTGAGATTGGGAAAAACGAGGTTGTTTTCCTGCTGTTTGTATCGCTCGATAATCTGTAACGGAATATCCAATAGCTTCACTTGGAACGGTACTTTGGTCTTGTGCCGCTTTGACAATATCCATTTTTCACCGTTCACCTCCACTATATCAGCATAGGTCAGTTCTTGAATGTCCACGAACGAAAGGGCGGTGAAGCTTGCAAAGACGAATATATCACGGATGTATGCGAGCTTGCTGTCTGTAAATTCATGTGTCATAACCGCTTTCAATTCATCCTCCGTCAGATATTCCCGTTCCTTTACATTGGGGCTGATGTGGAACTGTGCAAAAGGATTGCGTGGTATTAGCCCGTTGTAGTGCGCCCTCATGACCACACCTTTCAGCCACATACACTTTTCCCATATCGTTCCGTTATGCAGCCCTGCTTCCGTTGAGAGGTATGCGGCAAACTCCTTGATGAAGTCGGGGGTAAGTTCCAACATGGACATATCATTACGCCTGTAGAACGACTTGATAAAGGCGGCTACATGGTTTCTTGCCCGTACCCGTGACCGATAGGTAGCCATAACCCTGTCTTTGCCCACACGCTTCTTAAATGTCTCGTTCTCCTTATCAAACGCTTTCAACAGGGTTTCATACTCGCTGCCGATGCCTTGATAGGCGTTGCGTACCATTTCAGCCGTAACGTATGCCTCACGGTCTGAAATTCGTTGGTAGTGCTTGATGATTTGTGCCTTGATGTTATCCAAAGCGTGGTTGATGTTCCGTGCCTCGACACTCTTGCCTTTGGCTCGGTTGCCTTTTGCATCCCAAAGCGTTTTCGGGATGGTCTGCTTGCAACTGAACTGTGCTACAGTCCCGTTGATTGTCACTCGTCCCATGATGGGGACAATGCCGTCTTTCTCCTTGCTGCCGTTCACGTAGAACAGCACTTTGAATGTACTTCTTGCCATACTCGTTTTTTTTGTTTGCAAAGTTAAATATCAACGAGTTAGACCATGTAAGCCAATTACAGCCATACGGAGAAAATATCAGTGCCATGTGTTAAAAATCACCTTTCAGCGGGTAATGATTTGCAAACCGTTCTCCTGCTTAGCTCTGCTTTTCTTTGCTTTTTCAGCATTTTCGGTTTGGCATCATCTGACACTGTAACTGTATTGACATTAAGCCATTTAGTGCCATTTCTCCCGTTTTTCGAGGTTATTCCAGAGATTTGCAGTAAATGTTGATTCTATATTTCCGAATACTGTGCATTTTCAGTTTGTTTTTCAGCCATATAAGCTTAATGAAATACGGCTTTTGTTAAAGAGAGAACGGTTTAATCATTCGGTATATATAGATAAAAATAATAAGTTTAATAAATTGAATAAATTTCCTTCTAACCTTAATTCCGCAACACTATTATAAAATATTTTTTTTAAGTACCTGAGCAACA
>ENA-OYYP01000819-OYYP01000819.1-human-gut-metagenome-genome-assembly--contig:-NODE-819-length-15821-cov-7.875682_pt1 | contig 15821 bp, 9 predicted proteins | sample MGYA00244067_ERZ653456 | MGnify/ENA primary metagenome ERZ653456 (study PRJEB26926, sample SAMN06165101) | human gut metagenome | biome: ENVO:00009003; feature: ENVO:2100002; material: ENVO:00002003... | reverse complement strand
CTGCATATCGTCGGCAGCGTCAGATGTGTATAAGAGACAGTTTATATGCTGCTTATTTTTTATGTGCACAGGTCCGCACGCTGCAGGCACGGCGGCACACAAGTACTCTCTCGTAAGCGCATAGCGAAGCTATTTAGAATCTGTTGAATTATGCTTCACAACCAGAAATGCACCGGCATGGACGCCGGGGAAAGGCGTTATGCGCCATGGACGGCGCATAAAAGCCGGTTTCGTCAAGCATAAAAAACCAAAAGGCATAATTCCTACAGATTCTTAATGGCGTAGCGTAGCGAACGAGAGAGTACTTGTGTGCCGCCGTGCCTGCAGTGTGCGGACCGTCATTATATCAATAATAACTCATCATATCCATAATGAGGCATCAATCCTCCTCGATGATGTGCATCTCAAGAAAATCAAAGTCGATATCCTCCACAAAATTATCCTTCGTAAAGCGTGTCTTTCCATGCCTCTTGAAATCACTTACATTGCTGTCAAGCCAGATGGGCTTTCCCAGGTCAAAAGCAAGGCAGGCATCCTCAAGAGCCTTAAAAATCTTGTGTGTACGTGTGTCGTCACTGTCATTTTCTATTGTAATATCACGCATCAGGTGCGTGTCAGTATAAATCTTAAACCAAATACGCATATTATTCTCCCAAAAGTCTTCTCTGACGATTGCACTCATACATGAGCAAAGTGGCTGATATTGCGGCATTAAGCGACTCCACAGCTCCCTCCATAGGGATGCGGATATATGTGTCCGCCATGTCAGCTATCTCATCTGATAATCCATTGCCCTCATTTCCTATCATAAAGCCACAGGCTCCGGTGTAGTCCGGTCTGTCATAAGAGCACTTACCCTTTAAATGAGCTGCGTAGAGAGAAACTCCCTTTGACTTTGCATACTCTATAGTCTCCGGAAGGTCATCTGTGATGTAAAACGGCACACGGTAGAGTGAGCCCATGGTTGAGCGCACAGTCTTTGGATTAAAAATGTCAACCGTAGTACGATTCATTATGATACCGCTTACACCTGCGCCCTCACCGGTACGGACCATAGTGCCTAAGTTTCCCGGATCCTGTATACTCTCAAGCACAAGAAGCTCTGTCTTGTCGCCCTTAAAAAGTTCATCTATCTCATAGTGCGGCATCTTTACTATAGCGAGCACACCCTGCGGAGTCTGCGTGTCAGACATGCTCTTAAACACCGAGTCACTCACTATTTCTGTTTTGTCAAGGAAACGCTTCTTCTCTTCCTTAAACCTGTCATCATTAAAAAATGACTCAGACATATATACGGCACTTACCCAGTCATATGGCGCCTCAAAGCTCATCTTTGGACCCTCAACCACGAATACGCCCTGCTTTTTCCGCTCCTTTGCCTTGCTTAAAAGAGCCTGCACATTTTTTATGCTTTTGTTTGATGCACTTGTAATCATTTTCTTCTCTTTCTATATTGATGATATGAGGGTCAAAAAGTATTTTGCCCCTCATTTATGATTAACATTCGTCTTTCTCCGAATGCATAAATGCCCCTGCACCGGCACATGCACGCAATTACCTGCATTTGATGTGCCGGATACAAGGGCATTCATATTTATCGTAAATATATTAGATACTAAACCAGAGATTTAGAGATATCGTACATGTACTCGTCTACACTCTTCTTCATAGCAAGTGCCTCGTCGATATCGAAATCTACAAAATTGCCATCCTTGTGGGCAATAACTCTGTTTGACTTGCCCTCGCAGAGTAAATCAACTGCCATAGCGCCCATGATTGTAGCGTATACACGGTCCTTACATGAAGGGCTTCCACCTCTTTGCATATGTCCAAGGATAGTTGCTCGAGTCTCGATGCCTGTAGCAGCCTCGATTTCCTTAGCCATCTCCTGTGAATGTCCTACGCCCTCAGCATTGATGATGATGTAATGCTGCTTGCCGAGCTCTCTTGCATGAGCTACTCTCTCGATGAGTGCCTCAAGGTTGTTGTCATACTTCTCAGGAAGTAATACTTCCTCAGCGCCGTTTGCAAGACCACACCATAATGCAATGTATCCTGCTCCACGTCCCATAACCTCAATGATTGAGCATCTCTCGTGTGATGTAGATGTATCACGTACCTTGTCAATAGCCTCCATAGCTGTGTTGCAGGCTGTATCAAAACCGATTGTGTAATCTGTACATGCGATATCAAGGTCGATTGTGCCCGGAAGACCGATTGTATTGATGCCAAGTGCTGCAAGCTTCTGCGCACCCTGGAAAGATCCGTCACCACCGATAACTACGATAGCATCGATACCATGCTTCTTACAGATTTCAGCACCCTTCTGCTGTCCCTCTGCTGTAACGAACTCCTTACATCTGGCTGTCTGTAAGATTGTACCACCGCGTGAGATTGTGTCTGAAACGCTCTTTGAATCCATATCCACGATTTCTTCATTTAACAGACCTGCGTATCCTCTCTTGATTCCTTTAACCTTCTTGCCCTTTGAGAGAGCCTGACGAACAACGGCACGAATTGCTGCGTTCATTCCCGGTGCGTCACCACCACTTGTAAGTACACCTATTGTGTTAATCTCTTTTGCCATTGGTATAACCTCCATATGTTAAAAAATTATCATTTATTCTAATCCCAATCTATTGTACTTGTTTTAGCACATTTTTTCAATATTCTTTTCAACAATTTTCGCATTTTCTTTGTCTAAAAATTCCAAAAGCTGCTCCATGAGCTCATTATTTGCATTTACGGAATAATTTCTGCCAAGTTTTTTCATCTGCTTTGTATCTGCGATGTAAATTATGACTTCATCTCCTCCGTCAGATTCACGGATTGTCTCAAGAAGCCTGCTCTCATTTTTCTTATAGTCCTCCATCGTATCAAACCTGAGCCATAGCTGCTTCGGAAGCTCATCAAACGGTATGATTCTCTCGCAGATTATCTTGCCGTTCTGCTCATCCTCAACTGTCGCATGTCCGATAACAAATATTTTAGCATCGTCCTGTAAATATCTCTGGTAGCGCTCGTAATCTCTCGGAAAAATAATTACCTCAACAGTTCCTGTCAGGTCCTCTATCGTGATAAAAGCCATGGCCTGATTGTACTTGGTAAACTTAATCGTCTTTGTAGCTATCATGCCTCCGATTACCACGTGCGCATTGTCCTCTATCTTTACGGCACCGCTCTCCTCTTCAAGCACAAAATCTATCGCATTTGCTGTGATGTTTTTCTTTAGGGTAGCTGCATATTTTTCCAGAGGGTGTCCGCTTAAATAGATGCCAAGCACCTCTTTTTCATAGGCCAGGGCTTCCTCAGCGTCATATTCACCAACATTTGGATACTTAAGCTCAAATGACTGCCTATCCTCATCTGAGACCAGGTCAAACAGGCTCATCTGCCCAGCCATTGTTGACTTTTTGTCATGCTGCACCCTGTCCACAATCGATGCATACACCATTGCCATCTGCTTTCTCGTGCCGTCGAGTGAATCGCAGGCTCCCGCCTTTATCAGATTCTCAATCGCACGCTTGTTGATAAGCTCCTTCTGGCAGGTTCTCTCGATAAAATCTGAGAGTGTGCGGTATCTGCCGCCACTTTCCCGCTCCTCGATTATCTGGTCTATTACCGGCCTGCCCAGAGATTTGATGGCGTACATGCCGTATCTGACATGGTCACCCTCTGCGGTAAACTCGCCCTGTCCACAGTTGATATCCGGCGGAAGCACCTTAATACCCATATCACGACAGCTGTAAAGATACTGCGCCGCCTTGGCTGAATTGTCTATAACAGAAGTCATGAGCGCCGCCATAAATTCGACCGGATAGTAATTTTTGAGCCATGCAGTCTGAACACTGATTTTTGCATACGCGGCTGCATGTGATTTGTTGAACGCATACTTAGCAAAATCAACCATCGAATCGTATATGCTGTTGGCAGCCTTTTCATCTATGCCGTTTGCCACACAGCCCTTTATACCGCGCTCCTCGTCTCCGTACACAAAGCTCTGGCGCTCTGCGTCAATGACATACTGCTTCTTCTTACTCATGGCACGGCGGATGTTGTCCGCCTGACCCATTGTATAGCCTGCGAGCTTCTGCACTATCTGCATGACCTGCTCCTGGTATACTATACAGCCGTAGGTCGGCTCTAAAATACTCTCAAGCTCAGGTGTCACATAGCTTATCTCCTTTGGATTGTTCTTGCCCTTTATATAGTTGGGAATGAAATCCATAGGACCCGGACGGTAAAGCGAAATACCGGCCACGATGTCCTCAAAGCTCTGTGGACTGAGTTCCTTCATGAAGCTTTGCATACCGGCAGACTCCAGCTGGAATACCCCTTCCGTCTTTCCTGTTCCGATAAAGTCAAGTGTGCCCTTATCGTTGAAATCAATATGGTCGATATCCACATCAATGCCCCTTGATGCCTTGATATTCTTCACAGAATCCTTTAGCACCGTGAGTGTACGAAGCCCCAGAAAATCCATCTTTAAAAGGCCAAGCTCCTCGAGCTGTACCATGTTGTACTCTGCGGTAGGGCTTCCGTCGTTTGCCCTTCCAAGAGGCACATAATCGCTCGCCACACCCGGATAGATTACCACACCTGCTGCATGCACGGACGTGTGGTTTGGCAGTCCCTCAAGCCTTTTTGCCATATCTATCATTTCATGCACTCTCGCATCACTGTCGTAAATGCCCTTAAACTCCGGGTTCATCTGAAGAGCCTTGTCAATCGTGATATTAAGCTCCTGAGGCACCATCTTTGCAAGCCTGTCAGTCTCTGCATATGGGAAATCCAGCGCCTTTCCGACTGATTTTATGACACCTCTTGCCGCCATCGTACCAAAGGTGACTATCTGTGTTACAGAATCGTGTCCGTACTTCTGCTGAACATACTCTATGGCGCGATATCTCTCCGCATACTCGAAATCCACATCGATATCAGGCATGGAAACTCGCTCTGGGTTAAGAAATCTTTCAAAAAGCAGATTGTATTTAACCGGATCAATATCTGTGATTCCGGTACAATAGCACACCCTGCTTCCCGCCGCTGAGCCTCGTCCCGGGCCTACCCAGCAGTCGTGCGTGCGGCACCAGTTGATATAATCCCACACGATAAGGATATACTCTATAAAGCCCATGGTCTTTATGATACCAAGCTCATAGTCCATATCTGCATGTATCTTTTTAAGCTCATCAGCACTGTACTCACCACAGCCTATGTATTTCTCCCTAAAGCCCTTCTCGCAAAGCTCTGTAAGGAATGCTTCGGCACTATCATAGCCCTCTGGCACCTCATACTTTGGAATCTTGTAATTGCCAAACTCAAGCGTCACATTGCATCTGTCGGCAATTTTCTGCGTATTCTCAATAGCCTCTGTGGCATATGGGAAAAGCGCTCTCATCTGCTCTTCGCTCTTTACGAAAAACTGTCCGCCATCATAGCGCATCCTGTCCTCGTCAGACACCTTTTTCCCGGTCTGGATGCACAAAAGCACATCATGTGCCTCCGCATCGGACTCGTAGGTGTAGTGCACATCATTAGTACACACTAACCCTATTTCAAGCTCCTTGCTCATCCTAAGAAGCTGCTGATTCACAAGCTTCTGGTCATCAATGCCATGGTCCTGCAGCTCAAGGAAGAAGTTGTCTTTTCCAAAGCAGTCCTGATACTTCCTTGCAATCTCCTTCGCCTCGTCATAAAAGCCTCTTACTATGTATCTGGGGATTTCTCCTGCCAGACAGGCAGACAGGCATATAAGCCCCTCGTGATATTTCTCAAGCGTCTCAAAATCCACTCTCGGCCTGTAATAATAGCCCTCTGTGAAGCCTATTGACACTATCTTCATGAGATTGGCATAGCCTGTATTATTTTCAGCAAGCAGAATCAGATGATAATACCTGTCATCACCGTGGCTTGTCTCCCTGTCAAAGCGCGAATTTGGTGCCACATATACCTCGCAGCCTATGACCGGATTGATATCATTTGCCTTTGCCGTCTTGTAAAACTCCACCACACCGTACATATTGCCATGGTCTGTGATTGCGGCAGAGTTCATGCCAAGCTCCTTGACGCGCTTTACATATTCTTTTATCTTGTTTGACCCATCGAGCAGACTGTACTCGGTATGGGTGTGAAGATGACAAAATGACATTTGGATTCCTCTTTCTTTATTTTTGTATCGCCGCCCGCCCTTCATGGGGTGTGCCACCCGGCGGGTACTGTGGCAGAACAATTCGTAAGAATTGCGTTAATTTGTCAGGTGTCGAATTTCGGCTCAAGGTTTGTGTACATTCGCCAGCTGCACACTTTCGGCGCGGCGTACGTCTGTGGCATACGCTTTCATAATTCCTTAGCCTAGTGGGAGTAAATGCCGCCTCAAACAGAGTTTATCAGGCGCAAAAAATCAAACGCGCTTTTTACTTTTATCATATGAGGCAGGCTGTGTTGCTTGAACGAGTATTTTTTGCGCCCACTTTTGTTTGAGGCGGCATGTAACTCCCACACGGCACGTCATAAATCAAGCGTATGACACAGGCGAACACCACGACGCAAGTGTCCAGCTGTCGAATGAACATAAACAATCGCAGGAGCCGAAAACGACACCGACAAATTAGCAATTTGAAACGAGTTCTGCCACAGTACCCGCCGGGTGGCATACCCCATGAAGAGCGGGCGGCTATCTCCTCAAAATAAAAGGAGATAAGTTTATCAGCTTCCCAGCTCTATGTGTATAAACACCGCAAGCGAATTGGGCTCCTGCATATATGTGATAGTGCCGCCTCTTGCTGTCGGAATCAGATATTTGTAGTCACCTTTCTCGAAAAGACTGTGACATGCAGTATCATAGGTTTCTCTGTCCGAAAACTTGAACGTGATATAGTTAGATGACGTTGTCATGCCCTGTAAGACTTTAAGGTCGTAGGATGTAAAATACAGCCCATTCCTGTAATAATAGTCATCCTCCACTGACGCTTCCTGCGGCAGCATATCCTCATTGTCCAATGTACGTGTAAGCTTTACCACATCAAGCGGCACTCCGAACCAGCTGTATGATATGCCCTTTCCCAGATAATCACCATCACCGTAGGTACAGTCCACCGCACACCACGCACCGTCCAGATATACCATATTCCAGGCGTGGTTTGCATCAGATGTGGTGCCTGTCACAATAAGTGAACTGATACCGGCCCGGTCACACAGATACTTAAACATCATCGCATAGCCCTGACAGACCGTCCTACCAAGCACTGCTGAGTACATATCCTGGTTGTGAGGAGAATTTTCCTCATACTCGGCATGCTCTATCACATATTCATAGAAATGCACAGCCTTGTCATAATCCGATGCACCTTCATCGATACCTGCCATACAGGCTGACACATAGCCTGAAATCGTACTTATTGCGTTGTCGATATCAGACTCAGACATATTGTATACAGGCGAAAAAATGATGCTGTTTCTCACAGTATACTGACTCTTTTCTATGTAGAAAAACTGTGGATTGTCCAGCAGCACAAACTGCTGTATACGGCTTACGTTGTCAGTGTCTGTAGTATTTAACGAAATTCCATCCATGCGCTTTTGCATCATCGCATAAATCTGCCTGTAAATAAGCTTGTCATCATCTGACAGCTTCTCGTAGTAGTAGTGATATTCCCCTGTAAATACTGACTCATCGTACTCTGTCTGTTCGCCGTTTAAATAGTCTGTTGTGGTCTGCATTTGCCCCTTTACTGCCCTGTGTATAGCTGTAGGAAAATCAGCTATAGCACCTGTAAACCCTCCTGCCTTTAAGCATTTTGCAGCGAACATAAAGCAACAGGCAGCAAACACAAGTGCCGGTATGATTTTTAAAAGCTTTTTCATCTATTCCCCCATTTTAATCGTTGTCTGTCACTCTGTTAGGTGTGAACAGCAGCCATAGCAAGCCTGCATATCAGATACAGTACAAAAAGATGCACCGGGTAAAAGGCGTAAAAGACATATTTTAGTGAAATGCCTCTTTTTCCATTGTAATAGCGAAGCGGTATAAGCATAAACAGTGCAAAAAACTCTATGGTACCTGAGAAAAGTCCAAGCAGTATGACTGCCACGGCAAATGCAACATCCCGGTTTGAAGAAAGCAGGTACATCATGACAATGCACCCTACACCCGCCGCACCATAATCACAGCAAAGCACAAACTCTGCAATAATCATCATAACAAGCACCACTGATACCATTACTATACACCTGATCAGTGTGACAAAAAACCACTTGACTGCAGAGGATGCCTTTTCTATTTTATCGACCGACTTAAGCCAATCAAGCACTGTGATGGCAAGCAAGCCTAAAAGCAGTGTAAAAAACACATTGTTGCTCTTAAATTCGAGCACTGTATTGTTTATTGCAAGGTCAAACGGTATCTCAGAGATAAGCGCGAATATAAACATCCTCGCAGCATATTTTTCCCTGCTGTGTGTATATTTGAAGCCCTCCACAAGCAGGAAGCAGAAAACAGGAAAGGCCATGCGCCCTATAGAACGCATGACCCAGTAGATATCAATAAGCGTTTGTCCACCTATCCCGTTATTTATCATCTGAAGAATAACCGTTGCCGCAATATGGTCTATAAGCATGGTAAAAATGGCTATAAGCTTAAGCGTGCTTCCACTGATACCAGACTTTGCGATAACTTTTTCCAAAATCCTATACTCCTGCCATATTTACGGTAATTCTGTCAAGATGCCAGATATCGTCCACATATTCCTGGATTGTTCTGTCTGAAGAGAACTTTCCTACATGTGCGATATTGAGCAGTGCACTCTTTCTCCATGCGCTCTTGTTCTTGTAATAATCATTAATCTTCTGCTGTGCATTTGCATATGAGCGGAAGTCTGCGAGGATAAAGTAGCGGTCAGCCACCTGTCCCTGCTGTGGATTGAGCAGTGAGTTGTAAAGCTCCCTGAAAAGCTCATGGTCATTTGGTGAATATGTGCCGTCTACAAGCTGGTTTACTACCTTTCTTAGCTCGGCATCGTTATTATATACATCAACAGGATTGTAGTCATGTCTGTTCTCGTGTGAGATGACCTCATCAGAGCTCATTCCAAAGATAAACATGTTGTCAGCCCCTACCTCATCGAACATCTCGACATTGGCACCATCCATAGTTCCGATAGTGAGCGCTCCATTGAGCATAAACTTCATGTTTCCTGTTCCGGATGCCTCCTTGCTTGCTGTGGAAATCTGCTCGCTGACATCTGCTGCCGCAAAAATAATCTCGGCATTGGATACCTTGTAATCCTCGATAAATACTACCTTGAGCTTGCCGCCAATAGAAGCATCGTTATTTATCACATCAGCCACACTGTTGATGAGCTTTATTGTTTTCTTTGCATTTCTGTAGCCTGCTGCTGCCTTTGCTCCAAAAATGAATGTTCTAGGATAGAAATCCATAGACGGATTTTCCTTAATCTTGTTGTACAGATACATCACATGAAGGATGTTCATGAGCTGTCTCTTGTACTCGTGAAGTCTCTTAACCTGCACATCAAAGATAGAATCCGGATTTACATCAATACCATTGTGCTCCTTGATATACTTTGCTAAACGCACCTTGTTTGCTCTCTTAATCTCAGCAAACTCCTGCTGTGCAACAGGGCTGTCCGCATAAGCCTTGAGCTTTGAAAGCATTGTAAGATCTGTAATCCAGCCGGCTCCTACCTTTTTTGTTGCCCAGTCTGCAAGGAGTGGATTTGCATGTGCTAAGAATCTACGCTGTGTGATTCCGTTTGTCTTGTTATTAAACTTCTCAGGGAACATCTCATAGAAATCATGAAGCTCCTGATTCTTAAGTATCTCTGTGTGAAGCTTTGCAACACCGTTTACAGAATAGCCTGCAACGATAGCCATATTTGCCATCTTGACCTGTCCGTCATAGAGGATAGCCATCTTTCTTACCTTGTCCTCATTGCCAGGATATCTCTCATTAATCTGCATCACAAATCTTCTGTTTATCTCGTCAACAATCTGGTATACACGAGGAAGCAGTCTCTGGAATATCTCAATTGGCCACTTCTCAAGCGCCTCAGCCATGATTGTATGGTTAGTGTAGGCTACACATCTTGTAGTGATATCCCATGCATCATCCCATGACAGATGTTCCTCGTCCACAAGGATTCTCATAAGCTCTGCGACTGCAACTGTAGGGTGAGTATCGTTCATCTGGAAAACGACCTTATTCGGGAGATCTTTTAAATCGCTGTGATGCTTTTTAAACCTTGCAAGTGCACGCTGGATGCTTGCTGATACAAAGAAATACTGCTGCTTTAAGCGAAGCTCCTTGCCCTTTACATGGTTATCGTTTGGATAGAGCACCTCAACAAGGTTTCTTGCAAGATTTTCCTGCTCCACTGCCTTGTCGTAGTCACCCTGGTCAAAGGACTCGAGCGAGAAGCCGTTTTTTGGCTCTGCATCCCATATCATGAGAGAATTGACCACATTGTTGTCATAACCGACTATAGGCATATCATAAGGCACTGCAAGCACCGACTGATAGTCCTTCTGCTCGAAATGAAGCTCTCCGTTTTCATCTGTGCTCTCCTGCACATATCCTCCAAACTTGACCTCATAGCAGTACTCCGGACGACGAAGCTCGAATGGATATCCGTCCTTGAGCCAGTTGTCAGGCACCTCAATCTGGAAGCCGTCTGAAATCTGCTGCTTGAACATACCATATCTGTATCTGATTCCACAGCCGTATGCAGGATATCCAAGTGTGGCAAGTGAATCCATGAAACACGCTGCCAGTCTTCCGAGTCCACCGTTTCCAAGTGCCGGATCAGGCTCCTGGTCCTCAATAGCATTGATATCCACACCAATCTCATTGAGAGCCTCCTTGACCTCCTTGTATGCTGAGAGGTTTATAAGGTTGTTGCCGAGAGCTCTTCCCATCAAAAACTCCATGGACATATAGTAAACAACCTTTGGATCGTCCTTGTCCATCACTCTCTGTGTGGCAATCCACTCATCCATGATGACATCCTTTACGGCCTCTGATACAGCCTGATAAAGTTCCTGCTGTGTGGCATCATCTATAGTCTTACGATATTTATTTTTTAAATTGTCTGATACAGTCTTAATAAACACCTTTTTGCTAAACGTATTATCTCTCATCATATTCCTCCTTATGGCACTAAAAGGGAGCAAATTAATGCTCCCTCTCGTGCAGAGATTATTGTTTTTCAACTGCAAGCTTAACAGCCTCACCATTAATCTTCCAATCCTTTTCATAGCCCTTAAGTTCGCCTGATTTAATTGATACGGCAAGAACCTCGGTCTTGATTTCATCACCAAACTTTTCAAATACATTTGAAAGCTTCTCATCTGCCTCGTATGTCACAGCGATGTGGTCCATAACCTCAAAGCCTGCGTCCTTACGCATTGTCTGGATCTTACTGATGATTTCTCTTACGAAACCTTCCTCGATAAGCTCAGGAGTGAGGTTGGTGTCAAGAACAACGGTTATATTGTTGTCAGACTGTGTCACGTAGCCCTCCATCTGAGTCATCTCGATAAGTAAATCCTCTTTAGATAATACAACTTCATCGCTAATGCTGTCAAGCTTGAGAGAGCCGGTGCTGTTAAGCTCCTCCATGGCCTTATGACCATCAAGCTCAGCTAAAACTGCCTTAATCTGGCCAAGGAATTTACCATACTTAGGACCCACTGTTCTAAGCTGTGGCTTGAATTTGTATGTGGTGTAGTGTGATACATCATCAGTGAACTCAACCTCTTTTACGTTGAGCTCGTCTGCGATGATATCCACATAAAATTCATCCAGTTTTTCCGGAGCCTTTACAAACATTTTTCCGATTGGCTGACGGTTTTTGATATTTGCCTCGTTACGACATGCACGTCCGAGTACTACAACCTTTAGTACCTCATCCATATCAGCTTCGAGCTTTTTGTCAATCAGCTTCTCATCAACTACAGGATAGTCGCACAGATGAATTGACTCCGGTGCGCTCTTGTCGATAGAGCAGACAAGATTTCTGTAGATATCCTCTGTCATGAAAGGAATCATAGGTGCTGCCGCCTTTGATATGGTGACAAGTGCTGTATAAAGTGTCATGTATGCGTTTATCTTGTCCTGCTCCATGCCCTTTGCCCAGAAACGCTCACGGCTGCGGCGTACATACCAGTTACTTAAGTCGTCTACGAACTCCTGAAGGTACTTTGCCGCCTCCGGAATCTTGTAGTTTGACAGGCACTCATCCACGCCTGCCACTGCTGAGTTGAGCTTTGAAAGAATCCACTTGTCCATTACTGCAAGCTTATCATACTCAAGGCTGTATTTTGTAGCATCAAAATTGTCGATATTTGCATAAAGCACGAAGAATGCGTATGTGTTCCAGAGTGTTCCCATAAACTTACGCTGTCCCTCAAGCACGAGCTTTCCTGAAAACTTCTTTGGAATCCATGGAGCTGATGCTGTGTAGAAATACCATCTGATGGCATCTGCACCGTATGTCTCAAGTGCATCAAACGGATCTACCGCGTTGCCCTTTGACTTGGACATCTTCTGTCCATTCTCATCCTGTACGTGTCCAAGCACGATGACATTCTCATAAGGAGCCTTGTTGAAAAGGAGTGTAGACTCAGCCATGAGTGAATGGAACCATCCACGTGTCTGGTCAACTGCCTCTGAGATAAACTTGGCCGGGAACTGCTTCTCAAATACTTCCTTGTTCTCGAATGGATAGTGGTGCTGTGCAAATGGCATGGCTCCTGAATCAAACCAGCAGTCAAGTACCTCTGGTACACGGTGCATATCCTTGCCACACTCAGGACACTTGATTGTCACAGCGTCGATGTATGGTCTGTGAAGCTCTACCTCTGCTGCCTTTGGATCTCCTGCTTTTTCGGCGAGCTCTGCACGGCTTCCGATACACTCTCTGTGTCCGCATTCACACTCCCAGATATTGAGTGGTGTGCCCCAGTAACGGTTACGTGAGATAGCCCAATCCTGTATATTCTCAAGCCAGTTTCCGAAACGTCCTGAACCGATAGACTCAGGAATCCAGTTTACTGTATTGTTGTTTCTGATAAGATCATCCTTTACTGCTGTCTCCTTGATGTACCATGACTCTCTTGCATAGTAGATAAGAGGCTTGTCACATCTCCAGCAGTGTGGATACTCATGCTCAAATTTCGGAGCATCGAAGAGCTGCTTTCTGCCGCTTAAGTCCTTTAATACCTCAGGATCTGCATCCTTTACCCACATACCGGCAAACGGAGTCTCGGCTGTAAGCTCTCCCTTGTCGTTTACAAACTGTACAAATGGAAGGTCATAATTTCTTCCGACATTGGCATCATCCTCACCAAATGCAGGAGCGATATGAACGATTCCTGTACCGTCTGACATAGTAACATATGTGTCACATGTCACGAAAAAGCCCTTCTTGCCTTGCTTATCGGCAACCTGCTTAGCGCAGTCATAAAGCGGCTCATACTCCTTGTACTCAAGATCCTTTCCTTTGTATGTCTCAAGCACCTCATATGCCTTCTTGCCTGCTTCTGCGTCCTCTTTTGAAAGAAGCTGTGAGAGCACCTTGTCTGCAAGTGCCTCTGCCATATAATATGTGTAGCCATCAACAGCCTTTACCTTTACATATGTGTCATTAGGGTTCACACAGAGTGCCACGTTGCTTGGAAGTGTCCATGGAGTTGTGGTCCATGCGAGGAAATATGCATCCTCTCCTACTACCTTAAAACGTACTACTGCTGATTTTTCTTTAACTGTCTTGTAGCCCTGTGCCACCTCCTGTGCGGAAAGCGGTGTTCCACAACGAGGACAGTAAGGAACAATCTTGAAGCCCTTGTAAAGAAGTCCCTTGTTCCAGATTTCCTTGAGAGCCCACCACTCTGACTCAATGAAATTGTCGTCATATGTGACGTATGGATTGTCCATATCAGCCCAGAAACCTACTGTGTTGGAGAAATCCTCCCACATACCCTTGTATTTCCATACAGACTCTTTACACTTCTTGATGAATGGCTCAAGTCCGTAGTTCTCAATCTGATCCTTGCCGTCAAGGCCGAGAAGCTTCTCCACCTCGATCTCAACAGGAAGTCCGTGTGTATCCCAGCCTGCTTTACGTGGCACATATTTGCCCTTCATGGTCTGGAATCTTGGAATCATATCCTTTATGGTACGTGTCTCAACATGTCCGATGTGAGGCTTTCCGTTTGCTGTAGGAGGTCCATCATAGAATGTGTATGTCTCTCCTTCTTTTCTGTTTTCCATAGATTTTCTGAAGATATTGTTCTCTCTCCAGAACTGCTCTGTCTTCTTCTCGCGTTCAACGAAGTTCATATTGGTGTCAACTTTGTTGTACATGACTATCTCTCCTTATTCTATATTGTTCGTGAACATCCCAACTTGCACCTCAAATTCGACTCTTACGAGGCTTCCTTGTGGCTTACTCCACTATAATTTTCGGTTTATGGAATATTCACAAAAAAGGCACACATTCCTGTAATTAGGAACGCGTGCCTGATACGTCTATACCACCTATTACAATGTACTTAAGGGAAATACCCTTGCATACCCGCCCCTGTAACGTAGGGAATACGTCAGAACCTACTCTCGCAACACTGTATGGCGATTTTAGCCTGCGGCTCAGAAGTGATTTTCAAAACGGCTCTACTCATACCGGCTCTCACCTGCCCCGGCTCTCTTTGACTTTCCTGCCATCTCTACTGTCTTCGTCACTGCCTTTTACTAACTGTGTTTTAGTATATAACTGAAAAGCCACTGTTGTCAAGATGTAATTGATTCTGTAATAATTTGATAATAATTAACTCTAATAAATGCCATCATACTCAAAATTCTGATAATCAAAATCGTCATAATCAAAAGAATCATAATCATAATCGTAATCCTCATAGGAATCGTCATCATTATAATACTCATAGCCCTCATCAAAGCCCTTCATGAACTCCTTTTCAAAATCTGTGCTTACGTTTGAGCCTGCTATAACCCAGAATATTATGCTGACTATAACTGAGATAGCTGCTGTTGCTATACCAACTATACCAAACACCTTGTTGTTGCCCTTTATGATATGTATAATACCAAAAATGATAGCAAGCAGAGCTGTCACATAATTGATGCATGTACAAAACAGTACAATAGATGCGATTCCAAGTACCAGAGAAGCTATACCAAAGCCATTGCTGTTCTTTGGCGGCTGGTTGTATGGATTAGCTCCATACTGTGGCTGATTGTATACTGTCTGTCCGTATGCGGTCTGATTGTAGCCACCCTGTCCGTTTGGCTGCTGGCCATACTGCGTCTGTCCGTAAGCTGACTGATTAAATGAGCCCTGAGCATATGTGTTCTGGTTGTATGTACCCTGGGCATTTGGATTCTGATTGTATGCACCCTGGGCATTTGGATTCTGATTGTATGTACCCTGATTTGCATAACCATATGCACTGCCCGGATTATTGACATATCCGTCTGTGCTGCCTGTCTGGTCTGATGACTGTCCATATGCATTTCCACTTTCCTGCTGGGATACAGACTGATTATATGTGTCTGTCGGCTGACTGTATGTGTCCTGCGGCTGGCTGTATGCGTCTGAGCCATTTGCTGTTCCTGAAGACTGACCGAATACACCTGTATTGTCCGGTGTGCCTGACGACCGGTTGTCATTGTTCATATAATTGTTATCGTCCATAACTTCCTCCATATATCCTATTGTTTATGTAGCCATTGTGTTATTGCTGTCTCTTATACACATCTGACGCTGCCGACGATATGCAGTGTGTAG
>ENA-OYYP01000813-OYYP01000813.1-human-gut-metagenome-genome-assembly--contig:-NODE-813-length-15864-cov-9.244671_pt1 | contig 15864 bp, 10 predicted proteins | sample MGYA00244067_ERZ653456 | MGnify/ENA primary metagenome ERZ653456 (study PRJEB26926, sample SAMN06165101) | human gut metagenome | biome: ENVO:00009003; feature: ENVO:2100002; material: ENVO:00002003... | reverse complement strand
GTACGGTCTCGTGGGCTCGGAGATGTGTATAAGAGACAGCTATAGTTTAAATATGAAGGCAGGTAAATCATGCAGGATACAGAATTCATAAAGCATATAGGAAAAATCATACGTTTCTACCGTTTGAAAAATAATCTAACACAAGAACAATTAAGTGAATATGCAGACTGCTCCTGCGGATTTATTGGTCAAATTGAACGTGGTGAAAGCAAAATTTCACTTTCTGTTTTATCAAAAATAATCAATACTCTCAAAATAGACGCAAATGAATTGTTTTGGGGCACCGATACACATACTTCTGAAAGTCAGCAATTGGATAATCAGATAGCTCTTTATGCCAAACAATTATCAATTGACAAAAAACATATTGTTCTCAATCTGATGGATGATTTGAAAAACCTAAATTAATCTTGTAAATTCAAAATTTATAATTTATAATCTTCATAGCTTAATTGTTTTGATAAGGGGATTATTTTTATGAATATTGCTATTTGTGATGATGAACAACAAGATATTGATATACTTTACAATTACTGCAAATCATGCAAATTACCATACAATATTTCTACTTTCTTGTCTGCCTCTGCCCTGCTTGAGGCTTTTAAATCCCAATTTTATGATTTAATTTTTCTTGATATAGAAATGAATAAGCCAAATGGTTTTGAAATTGGCTCTATTTTAGCAGGATATTTTCCTCGTCCCGTAATAGTTTTTACGACAAACGCACTGCAGTATGCAGTCCGAGGATATGGAATTGCTTTTCGATTTCTATGCAAACCGATAACGATTACAATGTTTCAAAGTGTTGTCAGGGAGGCTCTTGACGAGATTCTTCCGCAAAAGGCAGCGATAATGTGTGGTTCAACTCAGAAAATGATTTCTATAAACGATGTCATATATTTTGAGAGTCTGAACCGGCACATTATTTTTCATTTTGCAAATACATCCACATTGGAGATAAAGGATTCAATGGAAAATATGATTTCAGTTTTTTCATATCCTTCATTTGTACAGATTCACAGAAGTTATTGCATCAATTTGAATTATGTGGACAGCTTTACACCACTTGCTGTCACTATGACTGACGGCTGCAAAATTCCACTTTCGCGGAAAAAACAGACCATTTTCCAAGAGTGCTTTAACAATTTGATACGAGGTACCATCAAATGAATTTTCCAATTGAAGTATATACCATTATTATAGAATGCCTGCTTGTTTTCTACTTCTTTCATAAAGAGGTTAGACCTGTATACCCTTCCCGCAGATATATTATCCTATTTTGCATATCACTCTTTGCGGTCATAATGCTATCAACCCTATATACACCTATGTTTATACGGCTTGTCATTATCAGCTTATTTTTGTTTTTATGCTATACTTTCTACTTCAAATGCAAAATATTCCAAATCACCTATACTATTATATTATTTTTTGTTACGTCGATGTTTTCCGATGTTATTGGTGCGTTTGTACTTTCCAGACTTGGAATTTCAATGAATGAACTTTTAGGAATAAGTGAAGGACGGCTTATCTACAATACCACAAGCAAGATTATTCATCTGTTTTTGCTGGTCATAATTATTTTATTTACCAATGCCCGATTTGATTCAAAGGCTCTACTGCATGCCATACCACTCATGCTCTGCAATCTGTCAAGCATATTTATTCTGTTTGCCCAGTACACTACCTTTATTGACAATGGTAAATACTCCACCTTTGTGATGACCACCATATGTATGCTTGTTATCAATATAGTGGTTTGTGGATATACGGAAATAGTAAAGAAATCTTATGAATTACAGAAAAATCAGCTCTGTATGCAGGAGCAGCTTGCCAAACAGGAGCTTTACTATCAGGATATCATTGCTCGTCAGGACGAATCCCGCGCACTTTGGCATGATATAAAAAAATACATGCTGGCAATGGAAAATCTGGTTTCTACGAAAACACGACCTGAAGCCGAAAGCCAGCTCTCTGCCTTAAAGAAAAAGTTTTCAAGCCTTGACCAAATGATTGATACCGGTAATTCCATTGTTGACGGCATCCTAAACTATGGCTCTAATAAAGCAGGCAGTCTGGGAATCACCATAAACTTTAATCTATGGCTGGACACTGACCTTAACATTTCGCCTGTTGACCTGTACATAATCATTGGAAACACTATGGATAACGCAATAGAAGCCTGCGATGCTTTTCAGGCAGGTCACAAACCATCCATCTCATGTACGCTGCGCCAGAAAAATCATGTGCTGCTTTATGAAATATCCAATCCTATTCCACCGGTTTCGGTTAAAAAAGCCGGAGTTATCCACGGATATGGGCTTGAAAATGTCAAAGAATGTGTAAATAGAAATAGTGGTTTTATCTCTGTTAAAAACGAAAATGATATATTTTGTGTCTCTATAACACTAAACGTTTAATATATCTTTAAATCCGCGATATCACAAGCTTTCCATCCTGCACATCAACCCTGACCTTATTAGACTCTATCCCCGCTGCCTCAAGCATCTCATCAGTGAGTTTTATCCTGTGTGCCTTATCCAATACCGTATATTCCATTGCAGGGTGTTTCTTCAATTTCTCCGTGCTTACCTTTCCGTCAGATATAAGCACTGTACGGTCTACACGGCCTGCAAGTGCCATATCGTGTGTGACTATGATGATGGTTATACCAAGCTCTTTGTTCAGCTTATGAAACAGCTCATAGATTGTATCAGCAGTCCTTGTATCCACGGCTCCGGTAGGCTCATCCGCAAGCAGTATGTCCGGCTTATTTGCCAGTGCCACCGCTATCGCTGCGCGCTGCTGCTCTCCCCCCGATAGCTGAGCCGGAAGCTTATCCTTATGCTCCTGTAATCCCACTGCCTTTAACAGTTTAAGGGCATAGCTTTTATTATCATCCTTGCGTTTTTTTATAATTTCTCTGTGTTTTAAATTACCGGTATTACCTGAATTTTCAAACATCATCACGGCCTCGACATTCTGCAGCACAGTCAGGTATGGGAACAGATTTTTGGCACTTTTCTGCCACACAAAACCTACTTTGTCCCTGCGGTATCTTACCATTTCGTCCTCTGAATATGTGGAAATGTCTTTTCCGTCAATAGTGAGCACTCCAGCCGTTGGTGTTTCCAGTCCTCCTATCATATTTAAAAGGGTGGATTTTCCGCTGCCGGATTTTCCTATTACCGCAAGCATCTCCCCTGTTTCCACCGTCAGGTCAAGCCCCTCCAGTGCCATCACCTTTTTATCGTCGGTCTCATATATTTTTACCAGTCCATCGCAGTTTATCATCTACTTTTCCCCCTTTTAATTTAAATTACTATGCCGTCACTAAGCTCAAACACTTCATCCCCCAGCTCCATCAGGTTCGGATCATGCGTGGTCATAACTATTGTAATGTCCTCATCGTCTATCAACTCACGGAACAATCGCATGACTTCAAATCCAGCAGCGGTATCAAGTGCTCCTGTCGGCTCATCCGCAAAGACCACCTTCGGGCGATGAACCACAGCGCGCGCTATCGCAACTCTCTGCTGCTCACCTCCCGATAACTGATCCGGCATATGATCCATGCGCTTTGAGAGTCCGACACGCTCCAGCAGTTCTGATACTCTGTCATGCGTATTCTCATTTATCACATCGTTTTTCGCAAGTCTAAGGGCAAATTCCACATTCTCATATGCCGTCATCGTGGGAATTAGTGCTATAGACTGGAATACAAATCCCATCTCATACCGCCTTAGCATTTCCCGGTCTTTCTCGGTCATCTGCTCGAGGTTTTTATCCAGAAACTGCACACTTCCATCTGTCGGCATATCAAGCGCACTAAGGATATTAAGAAGTGTGGTCTTTCCGGAGCCGGAACGCCCTTTTAAGATGGCAAGTGTTCCTTTTTTTATCTCCATGGATACTCCGTCAAGTGCGTGGACTGTTGTACCATCTCCCGCCTTGAAATATCTTTTTATATTTTGAGCAATTATCGCATTTTCCATATGTCACGACCTCATTTTTTACATGCTAACTATCTTCTCCAAGCCTTAGTGCCTGTGCTATCTTCATACTCTTAAGCAATCTGCTGATAACCACATAGCATACGGCTACAGCCACGAAAAGTACTCCTGCAAGCTCCAGCATATCAGATTGATAAATATATACATTTACTCCGATATTGTGTTTCTGCGGCAGATATATGATCGATATGAGCCTTACAAACATCGCTGTTGCAGCTATACCTATGCCTGCTCCCGCAAGAAGCGGCAGAAATGATAAAAATATCTGCTCGTTTAAAAGCATTGCTTTTACCTCTCTCATTCTCATTCCCATTGCGCGGTATATACCAAACTGCAGCTCCCTCTGTTTTAGTGTCATAACCCAATACAGCAAAAATCCTACTGAGCACACTATCAGTGAAAGTATAAAACTTAATGTAAACATACCGTTTGTGATCTGCACTGTGGCTGAGTTTTTATTCTCGTCTATAAGCTGCTGCGCGGATGTTAAATTTTTGTATATATCATCCACCGTTTTTCCTTTTGACAGGTTCATCCACACACTGTACGGTGTCATGCCGAACTTTTCCACAACCGTAGCATAATTTGCAACGATCAGGTATTTCTCCTGCTCGGTCACATTTTTGTCTGCATCTGTCTCATAGGTGTAACGCTCGTAGCCCGGAAAACCTTTTACTATGGCACATACCTTTGCATTCTCAGATGCGTAGATCTGATCATCATCGACAGCCTCCGGTACATACCTTGAGTAATTTAAGCTGTCACCAACTTTAAGTCCCAGAGCTTTTGCCAGATTTGAGGAAATGATGACTCCGTCCGGCTCTTTTGCCAGCTCATTCAGGTAATTGAACCAGTGCGCGTCATTAATATCATCATTTTGGTCACTCTGCAATTTCGCAGTCTCACCGAATTCTTTTGTGTTTATCGCCATAAGATATGCATCCGAAATCGAACCACTGCCTGCGGAAATGTCTACCCTCTCGTCCTCAAGCACACGCGTGACACCGTCACAGATGCCCTCATTTTTGAGCGACTCGTATTTACCGAAATCAGGCTCGTCATACATCCAGTTTACAGAGCCATCTTTATTCTTCTGTATCCTGAGTCTGAAATCTTCGTTGTATATCGCATCACAGCCCACATTGTAGACGATCCGTTTTTCCATATTGCTGTTCATGGTGCGCGCCATATTCGCGTCAAAAATACCGCCAGCCACTGTCATGATAAGAAATACTGCCAGAAATCCCTGATTGTATCTGGTTCGTTTCAGCTGTAAAAATGATGCATACATTGCCGGAGAAAAATGCTTTTTAAAGAGCCTGTCCACAAGCAGAATAATAAGTCCGGTAAGTCTTACGCACAAAAGTGCCGCTGCAAATATAAAAAGCGAATTGTCCAGTATCATGACAGGATCTATGCTCCTGTTCTCAAGAACAGATATCGCAAGCGTACTCTTCTGCTTGTTGTAATTGTAAAGCAGATATGCTGACAGAGCCAAAAGTATAACGTCTATAAAGCATTTCTCCCAAAGTGGCTTTTTCTTTGATATTCGTTCCCTGCTGCGCTCTGATATGGCATCCTTTGATTTTTTCCACACCGGAACTGTGATAAACAGCACCATGATAACTGCCGCTGCCACCGCATAGACAAGCATCTGCCATACAAATCTGTAAGTGCCTATATCCTTTGCCGTAAATCTTAAAAATCCGTCTGTAGATGCGGCAGCCCGGCACATTATATATCCGAGTACTATTCCAAGTACACAGCCCGCAAACGCTATTATTCCCGACTGCTGTAGGTACAAAATAAATACCTGTAATTTTGTCGCACCGCGGCTTCTTAAAACAAGTATGTCATTTTCCTCGAGCGAAAGTATCTGTGCAGATATCATTCTTATAAATAAAATCAAAAGCACAAGACACGGCAGCTCCAACGCCCAAAGCATCAGCTTTATCGTCTTCTGCTGTGTAAAAAAGCGCTCCAGCGTATCACGGATGTTGTCATTGTAGAGCTTGTCAGCATCCTTAAACTGCTCCATATAACCGTCATAAAGTGAGGCATTTTCCGTGTTGATCTGCCTGTAATCCAGCATGAGGAAATCACTGTAGCTGATATTGTCCTCGCTGTAATACTGCATCATTTCGTCAAAAACATCCTGCGAAACAAATATCACATCGCCCATATCCGAAAGCGTCTTGGCCCAATATGGATTATTTATATCTTTTTCACTACAGATCTGTGATATTACGAAAGAAATTTCCTTTTTCCCACTGCCATCAGGTACATGTAAATAGATTTTTTCACCTGCTACAAGTCCGTAGTGATCCATTGTCTTTTCGCTTATACTGCATTCGAATGTGGCTGTGTCAGTCTGAGATTTTACAACATCCGCGTACTCCGAAAGTCCCGGCAGATATCCTATTGTAAAATAATGGTTAAGTCCTCCAAACTCTGTATCTGCGCGTCCTCCTGAGAGTGTGATAAGCTGCTGTGAGGAAACCTTGTTTATATCCACATATTCAGTCCACTTCTTTTCGTATCCTGACAGCTTATCAAGCACTGACTGCGAATCAGGATAATCTGCCACCACATATGTTCCCTCGCGGCTCATCTGTGCAGGAAACTCATTCTGCTGTGTGGCATGATCCGTAAAAAGTCTGTCGAGTATCTGATTGCCCGCACCCTTTTCAAACATAGGGTGGCACACAAAAAGTGCTATAAACAAAGCCACTCCCATAAGCAGACACAGATTTAACCATTTTCTGTTTTTTAATTTATTAATTACGAAGCCAAACATATTTCATCGCCCTCATCAATACCGTAAAGCACAAGTGTATTGCTGCCTGATGTATAATCGCCCAATATTACCGGCTGCTTTACCACGCTGTCCCCATCAATTTTCCACACATAGTATGATATATCATCTTTGTCCATAGGATTGACCTGCTTGTGTATGATCGAAGTCGGCACCACTACCACCTTTTTAAAAGAAACATAAGAAAACTTTACAGCAGATGCCCTGGTCAGATCATCCGGTATTCCATTGTCAAGTTTTATATAAAATGCTGCATTTCCATATCCCGAATCTGTGTTTCCGGTAATATGCACACCTTTATCATCCTGATTTATATATCCCTTTTGAGCAACACTACCGTAACCGGCAAAACCGATACAGCTTCCGTAGATCGTTGTACCGTCCAGCTCAAGTGATACGCGCTCTCCCACATCTGCTATATTGTCCTTATATACTTTATAGCTATTGCTATCCTTTACCTGAACCAACAGTACGTCCGTGGAATTTCCGGTTATCTGCAGGATATCTGAGCCTTTCTCCACATTATCTCCTGCCTTGACACTCACCTTTGAAACTTTTCCGTCATTTTTGGCATATACTGAAATATTTCCTTTGCCGTCATTTCCTGCGCTTATGCTGTCATATGCTGACTGTAGCCGGGAAAGCTGATAGGTGTGGTCTGCACAGGCAAGTTTTTTCTGCAGATTCAATAATTGTAAATTCAGTTTCAACTGCTGCTCATCATATGCTGTATCCGGCTTTTCATCCTGCCGGTTATTTTCTTCTGCGCTACTACCACCTTCAGATAAATCTTTTATCTGTTTATCGTAATCAGCAATCTTCTGCGCATAGGATTCATTCTCCGAGTCGATCGCATTTTTCGCCTCTGTTATGGCAGCTTTGCCCTCTCCGGTATCCACCACGTAAAGCAGCATCCCCTTTTCTACCGTATCGTCCTGCTTCACATTGACCGATACGATCTGCCCTTCATAATCACAGGTTTCGGTTATCGTCCCTGCGTCAGATCTGCTGTAGCGCACACCGTAGTTTGCTATATCAAAATCAGACCTTGTTACCGTATATTTGCTATACTTTGTCGGAACCTGATCTGTAGAATTATAGTAGACCAGCTCCCCCTCTTTTAAGCCCTCTGTGACCTGTGTATAGTTTTCATCAGACTCACCTGTTGTTATGATGCGTTTCTCGCGGCCGCCCTCATCATTTTTCACATAGACATATCTGGTATCGCCTTCCTTATAGATGGAATCTTTTCCCACGACAAGTGCCTGGTCCGCTTTTGTCTTTTCAAAATATACCGGATACATCTGTCCTGCCGTAAGAAACGGCTTTTCCCTGCTTTCCACGCACACATCCGGATAGCGGTTGTTTATCTTCGAAAGTACCAAAACCTCTGATGTATATTGAGACTCGGTGACATCATATTTTTCGCCATCGACTATCACATATTTCTTGTCATAATCACTGTATTTGTACTCATTTATGGCTGTATCTTTTATATCCAGCACAAGGTCATCCGTATCTGAGACAATGACTATATTCTCGTATGCCGCAGCAGACCTTCCATCTGTCAGCTTCTTAGTGTAAGTGACAAGACCGCTGTGGACTGCCTTAAGCGTTCCATCATCAACGATCTGCTGATATAAAGCCATCTGCTCATTGATCTTTTGCACGCGGTATTCGTGAAGCTGCTTATCGTACCGCTGATTTTCCTGTTCTGTGGCAATCTGCGTATTGTAATCATCTTCTGTGCTCTCTTTTTTCTCAATCTGTTCTGTTGAAAATTCGTCCGTATCCGCAGCCTGACTCTCCCATAATTTGATCTGCGTATCCGAGATCTGAGCGGATATCTCATATGTCTCATTCTCATGCGCCAGCGCATCCTTACATTGCTGCAACTGTTTTTTTGCCTCATCCACATCACAGACTGCAAGCACATCCCCTACATTTACTGTATCTCCCGGCTCCACATATATCTGTGAAATATTTACATTGGCACTGTAGTAATTGCAGTAATCCCTCGAAACTGCGGTAGCCATCAGCACCTGCAGGGAGCCGATCGTACCGTATTCCACAGGTCTATAGGCTTCATTTAACGCTACAGGTTCTTCAAGCTTTGGTATGCTGCTTTCTGTCATTTTTCCACAGCCGCCTGCCACAAACGATACACATATCCCCAGTACTGCCAGTTTTTTTATTGATAAAAGGTTTCTGTTCTTCACTGCAAAACCACCTCATCCCCGCTTTTAAGTCCTTCTGTGATGATCCGGTAGTCTCCCACCTGATCTGCGACACTTATCCATACCGCCTGTCTGTATCCATTCTCATCCAGTGTGTATACAAAATACCTGCCATCCTTCTCATGTACTGCGTCCTTTTGCACATACACAGCATTTTCTATAGCGGGGCACGTCACTTCCATTGAAAAAATCTGTGCATCCGATACTGCCGACATGTCCGATACCGGTTCAAAAACAAGTTTTTTATCGTCCACCTCTTTTACCTTAAGTTCAAACTCTATATCAGATGCTGTTGCCGTGTATACATCACCTACATTAAAGTCATAACCTTCCGGTCTGTCAGCTTCGTAATTGCCGTTTCCGCTGATTTCTGTTATAAGATTGCTGCCCGGTTCAAAAACTCCCGCCAAAAGTGAATTGTCCATTGCTGTGATCGTACCATCCTCTGATGCCGTGATCTGATATCTCGACAGTTTTTCCTTAGCCTCATCAAGATAAAGCTGCGCAACCTCTGTATCCTTATCAAGCTGGGCTATATCGCTTGAATAATCCTGAGTATCATCGATTTTCATAATAGCCCTGTAGTGCTCTGCCAGAAGCTTATTCTGACTGATCTGCCCGCTGTAGTCCTCAATCTTTTTCTGTATCTCCCCGGATTTAAAAGCCACCAGTATATCGCCCTTTTTCACATGATCACCCACTGCCACATTTACCTTTTCAAGCGTAAGCTCCGTGTTTGTCGCACCATAGGAAAACCTGGTATAGCCCTGCGCGCTCAGACTGATGGTAGTCTGCGGTGTGAGTGAACCGCTCTGTACCGTAACTGTCTGGTATGATATTTTCTCGTAGAAAGCTCTGTCCGTCTGTGCAAGCTCCTTTTGTGCCGCCCCACATCCTGAAAACAAAATAGAGGTAATTGCAGTGGCAAGTGTCAAACGCCCTATATATTTTTTCTTTTTATTAATCATATATTTTCCACATCTTTTCCAAATAAATATGAACCTGATCTATTATCTAAAAATGTAACTCCATGTATAAACTTTATTGCAGCCAATAACAGTATCTTATATTAGATCATCACTCCTTATGATCGTGCCGTCTATCGCATTCACATACACCGGATATCTGTCGTAGCCCTTATCCTGTTTTGACAGACACCATGCCGGAACATAAGTACATTTATCCTTGTCAGATGCATCCTTCAAACGGATATATCCGAGCTTTAGATTGTTGTAAGTGTGATTTTGTGTAAAATCATACTGATCTGAGTTTTTTGTCATGTCATCCTTGATGATCTCTTTAATAGTGTCCATTGACAAGAGTTCTACGTTTTTTGACTCATTTACAATATCAACCGGGTAAGAAACAGTAAATTCCGTCACTCCCTGATCCGTCACAATAAAGGAACTGCTGCCATATGGCATAAAATCATCATAGTTATCGAGTGTCTCCCATATATCCATATTCCGGGTGAAATCGAGTGACTTGCAAAACGCTATGCCATCCACACCCTCGCCATAATCTATGATATATCCCCAGGCTGTATCCTTTATGACGCTCTCTTTATCATCAGTTTTTACAGTATCATCACCATCCTCTATCACTCCTGCGCTCCACTCGTAGTCTGATGTTCCTATATATACCTGTGAAGCCATGCCTAATTTATTTTGAAATTCTTCTGCCTTTTTTATAGCTTCGTCTTTTGATAATGCACACTCATTATCATATGAAGATGTAGTATCTCCACCTGTAGAGCCTCCGTTAAATCCCTCTACACCTTTCTCCTCTGCAAAGGATGGTGGTCCGTAATAGCCATACTCACTATCATCGTATAATGTCCCCTCACTTCCTGCCTTAAGAGGCTGTGCTGAAATATATTCAAGAGAGCCGTCCTCAGCAATTCCAAATCTAAGCTCACAGAAAACATTACCAATATATCCCAGATACTCATTACAATCCGTATAATCTGTAGCTTTTTCACGCGTATCCAGTGCAGACGGTTCTGCCTTTTCATACTGTTCCAGCAGATCATTTTCACTTTTCATCACCCTGCTGACGCCCTCTTCTGTGATAAGTCCCGCATCAATTTCCTGCTGATACCCGGCAATCTCATTTTTTACAACCTCCATGCTGTGATATATCTCTTCTTTCGTATAATGAGGTATGTCGTGATAATATACGGTACTATAGCCAAAATAAGCCTCTATCACACTCTTTTTGAAATCGGCACCCACCTTTATATTCTTCACCTCAACAACCGACATGCTTTTGCAGTCCGGCAGGGTAATGTCTGCTGAAATATCCACATCCACACTTTTATCCGATATCTCAACAGAAAAGCTGTCATTCCATTTCGTACTGTCGTCAAATGCACTTATATCACTTCCTGCTTTTGTGTTTATATTTTCAGTTTCCATATTATAATCTACTTTTTTTCCTGAACAGCCGGTTAATGCTATTGCAAGAACCAACGCCGATATAATAACGTTTTTCCTCTTCATAGCCTCTCCTTTACAGTGAATTTTCCAAATTTATGATCGTTCCATCTATAGCGTTTACAAAGATAGCATTTTGCTCATTGGAGTCTACCATACGTGACAGTGCCCACGCCGGAACATAGCTGTATTTTCCCTGCTCACTGTCACTTCTTATCTTAAGATAACTAAGCTGTAGCTTATTGAATGACGATGCAATATCATATTTATCAGGATTTTCCGTAATCTCCGCCTTGATGATCTGCTCTATATTTTTCAGAGAAATAAGCTCCACATCCTTATAGATCTGTGTTACATTTACCGGATATTCCATCTGCACATCAATTATTCCATCATCCGTGACTGTAAGAAGTGTACTGTCAGGCAGTGTAACATCATCTATATCACTATCAATTGCTTCATACCCCGACAAATAGGTATCCATATCAAATCCATCCTTAAATGTGATTCCGTCTATGCCGGTCGCGTATGAATAAATATATCCCCACACTGCTGTCTGATAGTCATTTCCCTCTTCGCTGTTATTAAACCCTATCCAGCTGCACTCACATTCACCTCGTTCCACCAGATCCTGCATTCCCAATTTACTAAGGAAATCCCCGGCTTCTTTTTTGGCTGATGCGGCAGATTTACTGCCCTCATTTGAGGTCTCGTCTGCCTTATCCTTTAGATCATCATCCTGAAAAGTCTGCGTTATGGTATCATAGTCCTCATTCCTTAAAGATGGTGGACCGTAATCTGTCCCGGACTGATGCAAGGCGTAAGCATGTACCTTGTGAGCCTCAAAATCCACCTCACAGAACACATCACCCTTGTAGCCTGCAAATACTTCACAGTTTTCGAGATCCTTTGCCACGGTATAAGTAGTCTTTGCCGTTTCAAGCTTATCCCTATATTCAGCCAGCTGCTGTTCCAACCACTCACTGTGAGTTTCATCCTGTGTTTTCTGCCAGTCCTCTATGACCTCATTCAGTTCGTCAACAGTATAATGATCCGGATCGTGATAATAGTACTCGTTCCCACCAAAATATAAATCCAGAAAACGCTTTTTGTAATCAGCATCTATCTTTACATTTTCCACCTCAACAACCGACATGTTATCAAAGTCTGGAACTACAATATTTGCATTTACATATACTGTTTTCTCGCCATTACCAGTCTGTATTGTAAAGTTTTCATTCCAGCCGGAGTCTGCCCTGATATCAGCTAAGGCAGACATATTTTTTGTTTCTTTACTTTCGCTCTCATTCCCATAATCTATTTTTTTGCCTGAGCAGCCCGTGAGTGAGATGATTACTATCGCTTCAACGATCGTCATAGCCGCTGCGAGTATTCTTGTGTGTTTTCTCATATGCCAATCCTCCCTGATATGTCACATTTTTTCTACAACATAATTATTCCTGTGAAAGTACGGTCCGATGTAAACATTCTGTATCTTAACTCAGATCGTCCGGATGTATCACACTTCCGTCAATCGCGTTGATAAATACAGGGCATGCATTTGTAGTGTCTTTCTGCAGCAATTCCAGACTCCATGCCGGAATATAACTGTATTTTTGCATATCAGTCCGGTTGTTTACCCTTATGTATGCAAGTTTTAGAGTGTAATATTTTACATTTGTATCCAGTACATATTCCTCAGCATTGTTTTTAAGCTCATCCCGGGCAATATCAAATATATTTTCTAAAGGAAGCATTTCTACATTTTCCTGTTTTCTTACTATACTTACCGGGCAGTCTATATAAAAAGTACATATACCATATTTATCAACATAAAAATTGTAGAATTCATTATCAAAAGTATCCTCTATACTATCACCATATTTCATATTGTATCCGCTGTAATCCATCGGGTTTAAAGCATCATCAAATAATATTTTGCCAACTCCGATATTGTAGTAAAATCTATAACCACTTACACACTCATGTATATCATCTTCCTGATACACCTGATCGGCTCTTTCGTTATATCCACTCCATTTCAGCTGCGAACTCTCAGTCTGCGGGATGGATGAAAAACCTGTCTCTTTCAAAAAGCTGTCTATCATATTCCCCGCTTCTTCTATTGTGATACCCGATTCATTTTCCTCCTGCTCAATTTTCTCTCCCGATGTATCCTGTGAATCCGTGATATCATATACCGTATCATATTCCATGAGTGAATCCGGTCCAAAGTATTGCTGCACATATCCATCGTTAAATATATTGCTCCACTCGTATTCATTACTTCCTGTCTTTTTGGTATATCCCTCAATCGGACCTGTGCCAATTCCCGACAGCCATTTATTTTCATCACCATCTGCAACAAAATTCACGTTATACCAGGTGTTTCCTTTTTTCCCTACAAACTCATCACATGAATCATACTCTGTAGCTATAGTCCATTCATCCCCGGCATTTTCCAGATAATACGTATATTCCTTCAAAAACTCAGCTCTGTTTCCTGTGCCAGATGTATCAGTTGGTGTTGTTGAGGAATTTATGGAATCAATAAGATTTTGAAGCTGTGTTTTTGTCCAATGTTCCTTATCATAGTAATAAATCTGCGACTCTCCAAAGTATGCCTTCAATACCTTTTCCTTGAGCTTTGCAGTATAAGGTATCTTTTCCACTTCAACTACTGACATTGTCTTACAATCAGGCAGTTCCACTTTTGCACTTATATCTATATTTACATTTCCAATTTCTGTCTGCACGGAAAACTCATCGCTGTAGGTCTCATCTGTACTAAAATCCTTTACATTGCATACAGCACTTTTTGTCAGTTTTTCTGTATCAGTGCCATAATCTACCTTTTTATCTGCACAGCCTGCCAGTGATGTGAGGATAAGTGCCTCGATGAGTGTCATAATTGCTGCAAATAATCTCATATTTCGTGAAGATATGTTACCCCTTTTATCCATATGTGGTTCTCCTTTTTTGTGTTCCCTGTTGTTATAATGAGTATATATGTCAGTTGTAAACTTTTTGTATCATACATTGCATTTTTTATTAATCGAGTAGGAGGGAAATTTAACGAAATTTCCCGACCTCTCACACCACCGTGCGTACCGTTCGGTACACGGCGGTTCAATCAACTTAACAAGTAACGCACCTTTCGGTGTAGTAATCTAACATTGAGACTAATCCAAATGAGGTTAGTCTCTTTGTACTTATAGCCTTTTGTATCCATCCATTGTGGGCGAGTCTTGCATATCTATCTCCACAATACGCTATTTTAAATGCTGCCCATCTTGGTACATCAAGCTTCATAAGGTTCTTTGCTCTGTTTTGTGGAGTTTTCCAATGTTTCCAAATGCACATACGAAGTCTGTATCTGATGCTACCATCTAGTTCTCGACAAAGTGTTTTCATACTTCCAATTTTAAAGTAATTTATCCAACCTCTGATGAGTTGATTTAATTTCTCCACCTTGTAGCTGTTGCTAACGCCCCAGCTACGGCATGTGAGTTCTTTCATTCTTTTCTTAAACTTCGCTACTGATTTTGCATGTGGTTTTGCCTTAAACTGATGTGCTCTTGTGTCAAAGTAGAACCCAAACCCAAGGTATTTAAGTCCGCTTGGTCTGTCTACTTTACTCTTTGTCATGTTGACCTTGAGACCTAGTTTCTCCTCAATAAATCGAGATATGTTTCTCATTACCCGATTTGCAGACATTTCACTTCCAACCATGATAATACAGTCATCTGCATATCGCACAAAGTTAAGCCCTCGCTTTTCCATTTCCTTATCAAGTTCATTGAGCATGATGTTTGCCAATAACGGCGAAAGATTTCCTCCTTGCGGTGTTCCCACAATAGAATCCTCATATTCATCGTCTATCATGATTCCGCTGACAAGGTATTTCCTTATGATAGAGATAACATCTCCATCTTTTATAGTTCTGCCTATGATAGTCATAAGCTTGTCATGGTTTACCGTGTCAAAGAACTTTTCCAAGTCAATGTCTACAATCCAATCGTTACCATCATTCATCATGTCAAGTGCTGTTATGATTGCTTGCTGTGCACATCTATTCGGTCTGAATCCATAACTATGTTCATGGAATTGTTCCTCGTAGATTGGTGTTAATACCTGTGCAATGGCTTGCTGTATGAATCTGTCTGTTACTGTTGGTACTCCTAGGTTTCTGACACCGCCATCGGGCTTTGGTATCTCCACTCTTCGTACTGGTTGAGGTTTATACTTTCTTGTCCTCAACTGTTCCTTGATGATTTCGCCGTTCTTTTCAAGATGTTCTTTGAGTTCCGTGTACTTCATTCCGTCCACTCCCTCTGCACCTTTATTTCGTACGACTTGCAGAT
>ENA-OYYP01000748-OYYP01000748.1-human-gut-metagenome-genome-assembly--contig:-NODE-748-length-16925-cov-6.929994_pt1 | contig 16925 bp, 16 predicted proteins | sample MGYA00244067_ERZ653456 | MGnify/ENA primary metagenome ERZ653456 (study PRJEB26926, sample SAMN06165101) | human gut metagenome | biome: ENVO:00009003; feature: ENVO:2100002; material: ENVO:00002003... | reverse complement strand
ATTATAATAACATATAATATAGAAAAAAGGAGGTGTTTTCATTGGCTAAAATCAAACATGTTCCTACCAATGAAGTACATATTTTAAAACCAGATGGAAAAACCGGTTGTGGCACCAATACAAACGAAAAACCGGAATGCTGGGAAAAAGTATCGGATTATGCGAAAATTACATGCGAGAAAAACGGATGTAGGCAATAACCACGAACAAACGAAAGGGAGGCGGCTTTTTGACCGTCTCCCTTTCGTTTTTCAAACCCAATATTCTACATTTTCATGTCGCAATCAATCGTCTTGTTCTTTCTCGAAGTCCCTGATACGGCCGCTGTATGCATCGATTTCGTACTGGTACTCAAAGCCGTCGTTTTTAAAGGAAACCTCATATACCACCGCACCGTCGTCCCTGTCAAGCTCGCACTCAAGCTTCCGTACGGCGCTTTGTGAGAGGCCTGCATGTTTGAGCGCAATCTCCCGCGCCCTGTTTTCCCCTATCATTTGTTTGGATGGCGCGCTTGAAACACTTTGGTTTCCTTCATGCGTATATTCTTTTTCATAGTCCAGGATTTTTCCGTTAACAGCATCGATTTCATAGTCATACTCTGTGTTCCCGGAAATAAATGATATGTCGTAATGCGGATTCCTCCCCTTTTCCAGCTCGACCTCCAGCTTCTTGGCGGAGGAAGCTGAAACGCCGGCGTGCCGGAAAGCAATTTCTCTTGCTTTTTGGACCCCAATATAGGAAACCTGCGCGGAGGAGGATGCCTGCGCAATATGATTGCCGTCGTCAACGTCTTTATCAGTCGAGGAAGATGCGGCGCTGCCGTTACCACTTACGCCGTTTGGACGGGAGCCAACATTGCCGCCGTCATCCGGACGGGAAGAGGCGATGTAACCGTCATCGTCGTCTTCCTGAGCATCGTCTTTTTCATCGTCGTCCTTGTCGTAGGTATTATCCGTTTCTAAATCAAAGGATAGGATTTTTCCCGTAAGCGCGTCGACGGTAATATCATATTCCCTGCCTCCGCTGTAAAACTCAACTTCATAAACCATCGCGCCGTTTTCACAGTCCAGCTCGACTTCTAAGCGCGACACATCGGCCGGCTTGACGCCTGCGCGGTCATACGCCGCCTGTTTTGCCTTTTCTTCCCCGATGTAGGCCTTGTCGCTCGCGCTTCCCGAAACGCTGACATTATCGAGCGACGCGTTTTTCGATTCTGAGAGCAGGTTCAGGTCGTTGATTGGCATTTTCGCAAGCTCTTCAAATTTGAGCGCCGTATTTTTTTCGATTATCTTTTGAATCAGGGACGCTTTTCCAAGGGAAATGCCGTTTTCATCAGCAAGCGAGCGCAGCTCTTCATCATCAAGCGGGACGACCTGGCTCAGGACCGAGCCGTCGACTGAGCTTGAGCGCAGAAAACCGTCGATTGCCTGCGCGATCTTCTGTTTGAGCGAATCACATTTTTCCCCGTTGTCACCTTCCACCGAAATTAATATAGAATTCTGCAGCTCGTCGATAAAGCCGTTTTTCAGCATGGAACCGATTATCGCGTTGACCGCGACGTCCAAGTCGGTATTTTTCAGGTCCATATCTTTGAGGATTAGCTCCCCGTCGCCGTTTTTGGCGCTGGCCTCAAGCACCCGCTCGCCCCGGTTGATTTTCAGTTCGACGCTGGGGTTGACGTCCAGCGCAATAATGGAATCCACCTGGTAATAAACGCCGGCGCCGGCTCCTACACCGGCAAGCGCGAGGATAACAACTGCCGCCGCCACAGCGGCCCATCGTTTGATATGCTTTTTATTTAACGTCATTTCAATCACCTTTTCCTGCTTTCTCTCACAGCCGGAGACAACCTGTTCGAGAACATCAGGGACAGAATGTGAGACGGCGCCATGCAAATATACTTCTATCTCTTTGTTTTTCATTCAGTCCACCTCCGACAGCTGTTTTTTCAGCTTTCCCATTGCTCTGTGGTATTTGGATAAAACAGTAGGCAGGGGAAGATTAAGAAATCCGGAAATTTCCCTGTACTTAAAGCCGGAAACCGCGTGCAGCATAACAATCTGGCGTTCACAATCCGATAAAACCGTCATAGCTGCTTCCAGCACGATTTTTTCCTCCGTGCTCTGCGGGTTCTCCGCGCGGCTTTCGGGGACGGCCTCTTCCAGAGACAGCCCGCTTTCCTTTTTATATTCGCGCAGCCTCATCAGGCACAGGTTTTTCGTAACCGTCAAAACCCACGCCATCGGCTTTCCCTTCGGGGTATAATCCTTCGCCGCGGCATATACTTGCAGGAACGTTTCTTGCAATATATCTTCCGCATCCTGCCTGTTGCGTAAAATAGACAAGGCAAAGCCATAAACCGGAGCTTTCGCCTCTTCATAGAAAAAACAAAGGGCGTCTTTATTGCCCTGCGCCATTTCCATCAAGAGTTTTTCCAGCCTGTCCAGATTTCGAATATTTTCTGTTTTATTTGTCGACGTCATACAAATGAAAAGCATGGCTTTTTCTCCTGTCATAAGATTAATGCACAACAGCCGCGTTTTATTGCATAAAATGGAAAATTTTATTTGTATTTATTATAGCGTATCGAAATTCAGAAAACCAGAGGCCATATAAAAAGCTGTACGCAGAACAAAACGCCCGCTTATAAAAGCGGGCGTTTAACGTATGCTGTAATGTCTGTTTATTACAAATGTTCCCTGATATACGCAAGCCCCTTCACGGCGATATCCTCTTTGCACGGCGCCATTTCACGCCAGATGTGCAGGCGAGAGGCAAGCGCGGGTACAGAGGTGTCGAACGCCTCTATCGTCAGCCATCCGTCATATTCGATGTCGCGGAGCGCATTGAAAACGTCACACGTAACGGCGCAGCCCGTCCCGGGAATACCGCGCGTATTCTCTGAAATATGCACATGTCTGATATATTTTCCCGCGTCCCTTATAGACTGCGGCATATCGAGCTCTTCCATATTCCCGTGGCAGGTATCGGCGTGGATGCCAAAGTAAGGGGAATCGATACGCTTTGCTATCTGCAGGGCCTGAGCGATTGTATTGACGAAATACGTCTCGAACCTGTTGATGGGCTCGCCCGCCAAGGTTATCCCGTATTCTTGCGCATACGGCAGGATTTGACGGTAGGTTTGCACACACCGGTCTATTTCTTCCTCTGTAGGGCCCGTGCCCGTAAAACGGCCCAGCCCCTCATACAGCGGGCCCGCGATGACGATTGCGCCGAGGACAGCCGCCTTTTCGATGCAAGCCTTCATATAGCCTGCCGTGGAAAGGCGCAGCTCCGGGTTGGGGCTTATGGGGTCCGCTTTATCCGCCGGCATTGCAATGATGCCTGTCGCCCCCAGCGAAAGGCGTTTTAGCTCCTGTGAAAAGAGAAGGGTATCCTCCGGCGTCATGTCGTCCAGCGGGAATTCCACGCCGTCAAAGCCCCATTCTTTTATCTGCCGCAGAAGCGGAAGATGCTCCCTTGTGGGCCTGTCCGTCCAGAGCAGCAGGTTCATCCCGATTTTCATACGGCTATTCCCCCATTCCTTTATAGAAACTGTTCCGCGTCAGGGTTTGCAGGCCCGAAGTGCTTGAGCATGACAAGCGGGCTTTTCTTACTGAAATTCTTTATGACAACGCCCTTTTTCGCCGCGTCGAAGCATACATACATTTCGTCCGCGGTAATATCGTCGTAGCCAATCATCGCGGGGGTTTCAATTTCAATCCCGTTCATTGTGCCGTAGCCCTCCATCATAATCAATCCGTAGGCCGCGGCGTCCTTTATGGTTACGGTCTGCCCCGGCAGGACAGTCAGCTGTTTTGCGGAAAAGTCCTTGGAGCCATATACGACCCATTCCTCACGGCAGCCTTCCTCTTCCATTTCCTCCAGGGGCTTTACGGGGATAGGCTCGTGATAGTGGTTCTTTTTGAAATCCGGGTCGAGGTTTGCCTCCCAGTCGATGGAATCGGCGATGTAGCTGTAGTCGCCCTTTTTATCATCGGAATAAAACTTGGTCATCAGCTCGCGTTCCATAAACTTGTCGTGAACCATCGACTGCCAGAAGGAAGATGTATCGCTGACGCGCTGCGGCTCGTAGGTTACGAAAGAGCCGGGCGCGTGTAAAATACCAGCTGGAATGTTCCAGCCGGTGCCGAGCTTCAATTTAAACGCCGCGGAATGCTCGACGATTCCATTGTCGCCGTGCCTGCCCCAGTGGGAGATACAATCGACAATATCCTCCTTTGCGGTACCCGGAAGCAGGCCGAAATAGGTATAAGCGCTGTGGTAGTCGATTGCGTTTAGCTGATATGGGAAAAAATACGCCTCCGGCTTGGAATGTGCGCCGACCTTCTGCGCGTCCTGCTCCAAAAGGTGTACATGGAACGGAATCGGCGCCTGGAAATCATAAAATTTGGCAAAGGACTGCAGGCAGCCGTACGTTTTCATAATATCTTTACCCAGAATCGTATCGCCCGCCGCTTCAATCGCGTCCTTTAATGTGACCAGCTCCTCTCCGCCGTTTAGCACGACGAAGCTCAGTCCCTCGTTTTCAAGCGTCAGCTCCCCGTTGTCCGCCATGCCCGTGGAGGAAAGCCACCGCTCGCATACGCCGCCGTGCTCCGCGCCCGCGCGGTACAAATCGTCCGGATTGAGCTTTAGCCGCTTCCCGGGCGGCAGGAGCGTGCGGTGCACCCAGCACGGCTTTAAATTGAGCACGCCGTTTGAACGTTTAATTTCTTCTAAAATTTTATCCCTGATATTCATCGTGAAACCTTCCTTCCTGTGTGGAATAAATTATAAATCGAATTGGATAGCAAAGGGCGCTTGCCCCGCCGTTAAGCAGGGCAAGCACGTTAAAAGAGCGGAGGTATTATTTAATATACTCGTCTACGTTTTCCTTTGTAACGACTTTCGGCTCAATCAGCGTTTCTTTTTCCACTGTTTCGCCGCCTATCGCCTTAATAAGCAGGTCCATGCCGGTGTTTGCTTCGCCGTGGAAATCATTGAAAATGGTTGCCTGGATGTTGCCTTCCTTGACTTCCTTGAGAACGTCCTGCTGGGCGTCGAGGCCGTAGATTTTGATTTCCCCGGTTTTGCCGGCCGATTTGACTGCCTGCAGCGCGCCGATTGCCATGCCGTCGTTGTTGCAGACGAGCGCGTCGATATTTTTGCCGGTTGACAGCCAGTTCGATACGAGCTCGAGCGCGTCCTCAGAGTTCCAGTTTGCCTCGCCGTCAAATACCGTCTTATACTGGTCTTCCTTGCCCGCTTCCTTGAGCGCGTCCTGGTAGCCCTCTGTGATGTCGATTTGCGCAGTTTGTCCGAGCGGTCCATACAGGATGCCGAGGTCTGCGCCGTTGGGGAAATCCTTCATGACCTGCTCCATCTTGAGCTTGCCGCCCGCCCTCAGGTTGCTGCCGACAAACGCCGTGCAGTCGTCCTGGGTCGATACGGATTCATGAACGGTTACAAACGGGATTTTCGCGGTCTTCGCAGCCGCAACGGCTGTTGTGATACCGTCGAACGATACCGGGTCGATGATGATGCCGTCCACACCCTCCGCGATGGCCTGCTCAATCTGGGAAATCTGCTTTGCGGGGTCGTTGTCCGCGATGTAGACCTTGCAGTTTACGTTCTTGGCCTTGGCCGCTTCTTCGACCGCTTCCCTCAGGCCGATTTGATACTCGTTGTCCTGGTGAGGGCCGAAATACGCGATGTTGAGCGTTTCTGTTGTGCCGCCGCTTGAATTTCCGCCGGAGCTGTTATCTGACGCCGGAGGCGCGGAGCTTTCCCCGCCGCCGGAGCAGCCTGCAAAAACCGCAGTCACGCACAGGATTACCGCCATAAAGATTGCCCATTTTTTCATGCTTTTCATAATTTTTCCTCCTTTAATATATTCCACAGCCGGTTTTTTTCTCCGCTCTTAAGCGTTTCACCGACAAAGAATCCTGAGTTTTTATGCTTCCGCTCCTTTTTTTGCCTTGCTGCGCAAATCAAGGAACACGGCCACGACAATAATGAGGCCCTGGATAATGCTCTGGTAGAAGGCCGAGACGCCCATGATGTCTAGGCCGTTTGTAATAACGCCGATAATCAGCGCGCCGACGACGGTGCCCCAAATGGAGCCGATGCCGCCCGTCATGCTTGTGCCGCCGATGACGACCGCCGCGATGGCGTTGAGCTCGTACCCCTCGGCGGAGGTAGAGCTGCCAGAGGAGATGCGCGAGGTCATCAGCACGCCGCACAGGCCCGCGAGCAGCCCGCAGATGACGAACACGAGCAGCTTGACGCGCTTGGTATTGACGCCGGAAAGGCGTGTCGCCTTTTCATTGCCGCCTACCGCGTAAATCCGGCTGCCGATTACCGTCTTTTTAAGCAGGATATACCCGATAATCAATACAACCACAAAGAAAATGACGAGGTTTGGAATCCCAAGCACAAAGCCGTTTGCAAGCTGTAAAAACGATTCCGAAATACCGAACACCGGCTTGCCGTTGCATAAGACCTTTGCGACGCCCCTCGCAATCATCATGGACGCAAGCGTCATGATAAACGACGGGATTTTCAGGTAGGATACCGCAAAGCCGTTGATTAGCCCGAACAAAACGCCCGCGGCAAGACCGACAAGGATTGGAAGAATCAGCGGCATATTTTGGTCGGCAAGGCCGCCGAACATGGCGGAACAGACGCTGCTGAACGCAATGATGGACGCGACCGACAGGTCTATTTCGCCGGTCAGTATGACCATTGTCATACCTATCGCGAGTATTCCCGTAATGGAGCTCTGCTTGATAATGAGCATCAGGTTCTGCGGCGTAATAAATGTCGGAGAAAAGATGGTCATTGCGATACATAAGAGCAGCAGCACCCAAAGGATTGCAGTCTTTTGGAGAAAGCTCTCAACCTTTGTTTTTCTGAGCGACAAATTCATTGCTCTCCACCCCCGTTGTTATAAGCGTGCGCATAGGACATGATATTTTCCTGTTCAATTTCCTCACCGGAAAGCTCTCCCGTAATTTTCCCTTCGTACATGACGATGACACGGTTGCTCAGCCCGATGATTTCATTAAGCTCAGAAGATACCAGGACGACCGCCTTTCCGCTTAGCGCAAGATTATTGATGATTTTGTATATTTCTATCTTCGCCCCGATATCGATGCCCCTTGTCGGCTCATCCAGAATAATAATATCGGGGTCCGAGAGCAGCCACTTTGCCAATACGATTTTCTGCTGGTTGCCGCCGCTTAAGGACATGACCGGCTGTAAAACAGAGCTGCATTTAATGGACAGCGCGCCGACCATCTCTTCCGTGTCCTGCATTTTCTTTTTTTTGTTGAGGAAAAATCCCCATTTGCTGTTTTCCTTTTCCACGGCAAACTCGATGTTATCGCTCACGCTTGAAATCAAATCGAGGCCGTACTGCTTCCTGTCCTCCGGTATCAGGGCGATTTTCTGTGCCGCCGCATATGCAGGGCTTTTGATTACCATGTGCTTGCCCTTTACCTCTACAGAACCGCTGTCGGGCTTTCTTTCACCGAAGAGCGTCATCATGGTCTCTGTACGCCCGGCGCCTACAAGCCCCGCGAAGCCAACGATTTCTCCGCGTTTGACGCTGAAGCTCACATTCTCGAACTCGCCTTTTCTTGTAAGCCCCTCCACCTTGAGAATCGTTTCGCCGAACTTGCTGTTCTTCGGCGGGAAAATATCTTCTATCTTACGGCCGACCATCAGGCGGATCAGGTCGTCCTCCGTCATGTTTTTCGTTTCATCCGTATGTACCATGTAGCCGTCGCGCATGACGGAAATCGTATCCGTCAGCTCGAACAGCTCGTCGAGCTTATGGGAGATATAAATAATGCTGATTCCCCTGTCCTTGAGCATATGGATGAGCTTAAAAAGCTTTTCCGTCTCGCCCCTGGTAATCGAGGAGGTCGGCTCGTCCATTACGATTATTTTGGAATCGTAAGAAGCGATTTTCGCAATCTCTACCATCTGCATCTCCGAAACGGACAAATCGCGCATGCGGCGCATCGGAGAAAAATCGAGGTCAAAATCGCGGAGATACTGCTGCGCAAGGCGGTTCATCTCTTTTTTGTCTGCAAACCCGCGCTTTTTTATTTCGCGGCCGATAAACATATTTTCCGCAATCGTCATATCCGGCGCGTTGTTCAGCTCCTGGTAAACCATTGAAATGCCGAGGTCGAGCGCGTTCCTTGGGCTTGTGATTTCCGTCGGCTTTCCATAAAGGATAATTTCTCCGGCGGTTTTCTGGTATTCGCCTGTGAGGATTTTCATCAGCGTGGATTTTCCCGCGCCGTTTTCACCGATTAGGCCCTTGATTTCCCCTTTTTGCAGGCTGAAATCCACCCCGAACAAAACCTGGACGCCGCCGAACTTTTTATCGATTCCCTTCATCTCTAAAATCGTGTCGCGTCCCATGGCTACCCTTCTTTCTCCAGCAAAATCATACCTTTGATTTTGTCCTTCGCGCCGGAATGCATGAATTCTATCCCTTTCACGGTATCTTCAAGCGGGAAGGTGTGGGTAATCAGCGGTTTCAATTGCAGCTTGCCGGACTCCAGCGCTTTCATTGCCGCGCTCCAGGTAAAGGGGGCAAGCCACGAAAAACGGATGGTTTTGTTTGAGGTGAGCGTCTCGAGCGCCGGCACCTCTATGACGTCCCGCTCACCCGGCAGGCCAAAGAAAACGATGGTGGAAGCCTTTCCCGAAACCTCAAAGGCGTTTCGATAAGCTGCCTTTGCGCTTGTCGGTACGATAACCCGGTCAGCATACAGCCCGCCCGTCAGCTCCTTCACCGTTCCTTTTATGTCCGATGTATAGTACAATGAATCTTTCTTGAGCGTGTTATATACGTAATCAGCTCCGGTCTGTTTTGCCATGGCAAGCGGGAAATCCTCAATGTCAGTAACCAGCACCTTTCCCGCGCCGCGCAGCTTACACAGCTGGGCCATCATAATCCCCATCGCGCCTGAACCGATGACGACGACAAAATCGCCAATTTGTACGTCCAGGTTCTGGATTCCGTAACAGGCGCACGCAAGCGGTTCGGCCATCGCGCCCTCCTGATAGCTCATTCCCTCCGGAAGCTTGAAAACGTTAGCGTACCCAACCTTGACATACTCTGCAAAGCCGCCGTTTACGCTTACGCCGATGGTAGAGGTGTTCTCGCAAAGGTTTACCTTTGTTTTTCTGCACATTGCGCAGGTATTGCATGGCTGCGGCGGATTGAGCGTTACGCGGTCGCCGGGCTTAAAAAAGCCTTTTTGCGCAACATAGGAGCCCACCTCGGCAATTTCTCCGCTTATTTCGTGCCCGATGATGAGCGGCCCCTTGCCGTCAGGCGTTTCCAGCGGACTTTTTCCAAAGTAATAGGAAACGTCAGAACCGCAGATGCCGCACGCTTTTACCTTTATGAGCACTTCTGTTTCAGAGATTTGCGGTATGTCCGTTTTCTGGTACTCCATGTGTTCCGGCTCGTAAAATACGTTCGCCATCATTTCTCCATTTGGCATATGGCATCCTCCTTCTTCTTTTCTGTTATTTAAAACGTTATCCTTCGTATTTCTTTTGCAGGCTTCTTACCGTGTCGTAACAGCGGCGCGTTACGTTCCATGCGTCCGCCCAGAAGCAAAGGTCGATTGAAATAAATTCGCCGCTGTAAATTTCCGGCTTTAAAAGCTCACTGTAAACCGCGTCCATATCGAGCACGCCGTCTCCGAAGGGCGCGTGCGTGGAGGTATCGCCGTCGTGCAGGGTTCCGTCGGAATCGATTAAATGTACCATTCCGATTCTCCCCCGCAGCTTCTGCATCAATTCAATGACGCCGCCCTGGAGCGTCTCTTTTTCGCCCAGCTGCCTAGCACCGACCACGCTGCACATGTGTGCGTGGCACGAATCGAACAGGATGGAGAAGTTTTCATCCGGTACATCCTTTAATATTGAAAGGATTTCGCTTGGCTTATTGAAAAGGAAGCCCGGTTCAAACTCCCAGACGATTTTCACACGGTGCCGCCCCGCAAACGCGGAAAGCTCGCGGAAGGTTTTAACCGTCCTGGAATACGCCTGGCTATAGCTTACGTTTTCCGGCAGGATGGGCGGGCACGCCGTGTCGAGCCGCAGCATCGGAAAGCCGCACTGTTCAAGGAACAGGATATTGCGCTTCATCCGCTCTATATAGGGTTTGGGGTCTATCACCGGATTGAGCCCGCACGGGTCGGGTGAAAATTCCGCCGCCTGGAGCCCCGTCCTTTGGAGCAGGGAGAGCAGCTCTTTTTGTTTTTCCCGCGTTTCATAGTCGTCTACCAGAATATGCGGGCGGAACCCCGCGATGCTCACCGCGTCGAACCCAATGTCCGAAAGCGTTTCCGCTACGGTTTCAAAATCGATTGGATGGCTTTCATACGGGCCAAAGATATACGCCCACGTGCCAATTGCAAGCTTTTTCACCGTTATCATCCCTCCCGGTAAATTCCTTTGATTTGCTCATACAGCCTTTTATATTTTTCATACTCCGCGGAAAAAGCCGGGGCCAGCTTTCTGTCTGGAAGATATTCCTTCTTGACGTGCACCATATTTTTACTGGCTTCCTCCATACTTCCGTAGCATCCGTCCCCAACCGCCGCCGCGGCTGCCGCGCCCAGGGCGCTTGCCTCCTTGCACTTTGTAGCGCGCACAGGGACGCCGTAAATGTTTGCCTTGTATTGCAGCCAAATGTCGGAGCTTGCCCCGCCGCCGACTGCATAAATCCGGTGAAGCTTTATCCCGTTTTGGGAAAGCCTATCCAGATTTGTTTTCATTTCATAGCTTACGCTTTCCATAATCGCCTGGTAAATGTCAATTGCTGAGGAGTGGAGGTTCAGCCCGACAACCGCGCCGACCGAAAGATGGTCCATCGTCGGTGTGCCTGCACCGGAGAAGTGCGGCAAAACCATCAGTCCCGACGGGCTTTCCTTACATTGGAGGTCAAGCGCGTGAAAGCTCTCTTTTTCGCCGGCCTGCATCACGCTTTCTGTAAACCATTTGAGCAGCCTGCCCGCCGTATGGGTAAACGCGATTGTATTGAACATGTCGTTTACCAAAAACGGCTCGCACGGGAAGTTCGTATCTTTAATAAAATCAGGTTCCAGCTTCTCTTCCCCAAGCACAGCCGTAATACATTCCGAGGTTCCTATGGAATCGGCGGCTTCCCCTTTGTAAAACGCACCCGCGCCGATTGCCGCGCAGGGCTGGTCATGCCCGCCCGCGTATACGGGTGTTCCCGAGGGAAGCCCCGTGCGCCGTGCGATTTCCGGAAGAAGTCCGCCGATTTTCCTCTCCGGGTTAACCGGAGAGGAAAATAGCGCCGGATCAATTCCGGAACAACCAAATAAAGAAGAAGGAAACTTCATTTTGTGAATGTCGAACGCTAAGGTCCTGGAAGCAAGCGAGAAAGAAATACATGCTTCCCCCGTCAGCATATATGCGATATAATCGCCAAACAGCATGACGCGCTTTGTTTTTTCATATAGTCCGGGTTCATGCTCACGCACCCATAAAAGCTTTAGGAGCGAATAGGTAGCGTTAAGCGGGAGCCCCGTTGTCTTTATTATCTCATTTTCATTCTTTTTGATTTCTGGAAGATACTCCGCGCCGCGTTTGTCGCCGGGCAGGATGGCGTTTCGCAGGACCTTTCCGTCCTTATCGAGCAAAACGCACGCTTCCCCCAAAGAGGAAATACCGATTGCACGTATTTCACAGCGCATACCGGAAAGCCCGCGCAGCGCATCTATCACCGCGCCGCATACCTCTTGTGGGCACAGCTCAAGCTGCTGCCCTTCCCCACGCACCGGATATTCCCGGCAGGCGCGCTTTATCATTTCACCCGTTTCGGAAAACAGCACCGCCTTTACGCCGGAGGTTCCGATATCGAGCCCTATGTACATCTTTTCCACCCGCTTTATTGAATGAGTTCGCGGAACTCCTGGATACGCTGCTTTAAATCGCCCTTTTGGAACAGGCACGAGGTTCCGGCGACGAAGATATCCGCGCCGGCTCTGCGCATTTTCAGCGCGTTTTCAAGGCTGACGTTGCCGTCGACCTCTATCATTACATCTGTAAGCCCCTTTGCATCGAGCATATCACGCAGGCGGGTTATCTTTTCGAGTGTTTGCGTTACGAGCCTTTGCCCCGCAAAGCCGGGATTGACCGTCATGACAAGCACGCCGTCCACGTCGCACAGCACCTCTTCAATCATGCACAGCGGTGTAGCCGGATTTATGGCGGCCATCGGCCGGGCGCCTGTTTCCCTTATTTTTGCAAGCGTGCGCTGTAAATGCCGCGTACTTTCCGCATGGACGGAAACGAGCTCCCCGGGCTTTAAATCAAACCATGCAAGCTTTTCCTCCGGGCGTTCTACCATTAGGTGTATATCCAGCGGAATAGCGCTGGCACTGCGCATCTGCCTTATCGTGTCCGTCCCGAGCATAAAGTTCGGAACGAACTGCCCGTCCATCACATCCATATGCAAATACTCGACGCCCTCGCGTTCAAATGTTGCAAGCACCTGCGGTATTTCCAAAAGGCCCGCGCACATCATAGAGGGAGAAAGCTTCGCCTTCATAAAAGACACCTCCTAGGGATGCACCACCACGCGCATACACGCGCGGGAGGCCGCCGTATCAAACGCCTTTTGAATGTCGTCGAGCGAAAAACTGTGCGTAATAAAGGGCCTGACGTCGATGGTGCCGCTGCGGATGAGCTCCACCGCCTTACGGTGCTGCCGCGGCAGCGAACCGTGCGAGCCGTGCACAAACAGCTCTTTATAATGAATGAGGTTTGTATTGATTGTTACATTGGACGCCTCCGCCGGAAGGCCGCCGAAGAAATTGATGCGCGCCCGGTTCTTCGCCATCCGGATGGCGCGTTCCTGCATCTGGGGTACAGGCGTGGCGGTAAAAATAACGTCCGCGCCCAAGCCCTGTGTCTCTTTAAGGACAGCGTCCACGATATCGCATTCGGAGGGGTTGATAATCACATCCGCGCCGTTTCTTGTTGCGGTTTCCTGGCGTTCAGCCGCGCGTTCCACGCATATGACCTTTGCCGCGCCCATCCTTTTTACTACGGGTATCATCATACAGCCGATGGGGCCGCAGCCGATAATGACAACGGTATCGCCAAGCGATATGCGGGATTCCTCCATCGCGTTGAGCACACAGCCAAGCGGCTCTGCCAGCGCATATTCATCGAAATTGCCGTCAGGCGGGATAACATGGACAGGCCCCTGCTCCATTACCATCTTGTTGAGCAGCACGTACTCGGCAAAGCCGCCGGCATACTGGTAGCCCATCGCGTAGTTCGTCTGACAGTTGTTGCCGATGCCATCCTCACAGAAGGAACATTTTCCGCAGGGGATGTCCGCGCCGATTGCAACTTTATCCCCTACCTTTATTTTATCAATGTTTTTACCGGCTTTAACTACCTCGCCGGAAATTTCATGACCTAATATCTGTGGTAATTTTACCCTGCTGTTGCCGCTGCGGTAAATTCTCAAGTCAGAGCCGCATACCGCGCATGCGCGAACCCTGACCAAAGCGCTGTCGTCGTCGCACAGGGGCGTCGGGACTTCCTTTACAACCAGCTTTCCCAGCTCTTCCAAAACTGCAGCTTTCATCTCTCCATCCCTTTCATTGATTGATAAACATGACTTTCACAGTAAAATCATCTTTTGAGGTCAGTGCGTCAAACGCTTTTTTATGTTGTGCAAGCGCAAATCGGTGGGTAATGAGCGGTTCGAGTGCAATCTTACCTGTTTCTATCCCGCGGATGACGCGCGTCCAGTCGTTGTCCGTACCGCCGTACGAGGAGTTCCAGGTACCGAGCAGCTTCAGCTCTTTTCTGAGAATGCACCAATACGCATTTTGGGAAAGGCGCATTTCGCCGCCTGGATTTCCGACCGTCACAACCCTTCCAAATATATCCGCCGCGTTCAGGCAGGTTTCAAGCGCCGGGGAAACGCCCGCGCATTCAAACGCCGCGTCAACGAACCTGCGCCCTGTCAGCTTCATAAGCGCGTCCTGAACGGCTTCCTTTTGCGTGTCGACCGTGCAGGAAAAACCGAGTTTACGCGCAAGCTCCAGGTGCCTGGAGCTGATATCCGCGATAACAACCTCTCCCGCGCCTGCCGCGCGGCACCACATGGCCGTGATTAAGCCAATGGTCCCCGCGCCGACTACCAGGACATTGTCGCCCGGCCGCAGCGCCGCCATTGCCATCGCATGGTAAGCGACGGCAGCCGGCTCGCACATAGCGGCCTGTTCAAAAGGAACGTCTTTTGACACCTCAACGAGGTTCCAAACGGGAACCGCGAGATACTCGCTGATGCCCCCGTCACAGCGGGAACCGTAATAGCTGTAGCTTTCACATTGCGCGTAATTGCCGGTCCGGCACGAAGCACAGGAAAAACAAGGTAACAGCGGAAACACCGCGACATGTTTATAAAGCCATGACGGGTCGGCTCCCTCCCCTGTCTCTTCGACGATTCCTGCAAACTCGTGCCCGGGGATTGTGGGAAAATGGTAGGTGCCTTTTGTAAGGACCCTTGGAATGTCGCTTCCGCAGATACCGCTTGCCATAATATGTACGAGCACCTCGCCTTGTTTGGGCTGCGGCTTTGCCACCTCTTCACATCGAAGATCGCCGGCTGCATGGAGTACACAGGCTTTCATATGTAACACTTCTTTCAAAATTTTGCAAGTTTTCTCCGTTATCTATTGAAATTCGCGTTTTATCTCGCTATACTAAAGACAACAGGTTTCATTCTTTTGCAATATTTCTTTCATCGTTCTTTTTGCGTCTCTCTTTTGTACAGTTTTATTATAGTAACCCCCACTTTATATGTCAACTATGTGCGGTAAAATTGAAAGTTCGACATTATTCATCCATAAAAATTACATAAATGAACAGGAGTGTGCAGCATGTTCACTTTAGAGCGGCAAAATGAAATTATGGAAATCCTGAAGAAAAACAAGTTTATTTCAATCAACGAGCTGGCGAAGCGCTTCTATATCAGCACGGCGAGCATCCGGCGGGATTTGGAAAAGCTTGAGCAGCAGGGACTTGTAAAAAGAACCTACGGCGGCGTAATGCTGGTAGAGGGCGTTCATGCGGAAATTCCGCTTGTTGTGCGTGAAGCCGAACAGAAAAACGCAAAAATGAAAATTGCGCAGGCGGCCGCATCCCTTATCAGAAACCAGGATACCGTTTTTTTCGACTCCTCGACGACGACGCGGCAAATCTGCGGTTTTCTCGGCGATAAATCCAATTTGACCGTCATTACAAACGGCATCCGTGCCATTTCCGCTTTGGCGGAATATGATAATGTGGCGGTTTATGGTATTTCCGGCAAGCTGCGCCACCATTCCCTGTCGATGGTCGGCAGCCAGGCGGAGAGCTTCGTCAGGGATTTTTGGGCGTCAAAGCTTTTCTTTTCCTGCACAGGTCTTTCCATGAGCCATGGCGCCATGGATTATTCCGACGCCGAAGCGGAAGTACGCAAAACCATGATGAACGTCTGCCAGAAAAAAATCCTTTTGGTTGACCATACGAAGCTGGAGCGCCCTGCGTTTTACCGTATTTGCAGCTTTTCGGATATCGATACCGTCATCACCGATAAAAAACCAAACGAGAAATGGGAACAGCTTTTTATGCAGAACAATATTAAGCTGATTTGTGTGGAATCATAAGGGATTGAGCGATTTGGCGAAATGCTGTTTATACAAGGGGAACCGGGTAAGGCGCTTTCTTGTTGCAGTATTGTCCCTCACCTGTTCATCTCGATGGCTGGCAGTTTTTTTGATACATCAAAGCAGCTATTCAAATATAAAAAACGCGGGAACGAAACCTTTTGGGTTCCGTTCCCGCGCTACATTTTTTATTCGTTCTGGTCTGGGGTATTTCGATTTTGCCAGAGAATATGTTACCTGTTAATAATCAGAAAATCTGCTCCACGGCAAAGCAGTCGATTTTCTTTGCAACATACTGCTGAATCATAAGGACATCCTGCAGCGTAATGCTGCCGTTGCTGTTGACGTCGGCCGCGTCCTTTTGCTTGTCTGTCAAGATTGCGGCTCCCGCCATATAGTTTTGGAGCTTGGTGACATCATTGAGTTCAATCACGCCGTTTCCGTCTACGTCGCCCAAAAGTGTATCACGCACCGTAATATTAAATTGATAAACTTGATTCGTTGCCGTATTGCGCCCCGTAACCATCGCAGTACCAGCTTCTAAGGTTTTCATTTTTTGTTTGATATTCTGGTCAAAGGTTACAGTCCGTACGCCATTAACCTTGGGCGCGGAATAATAAATGTCCTGGCAAGTCGCGTTTTCAGGAGTAAATTCAGGATAAATAAAATAACTTGCTCCTATCCCAAACGATTTCTGAATTTTTGCAAAAGATACGCTCTGAATCGGTATTTTTTTTGCGGTACTGCTGTTAATAACAATCGGAGAATTTGCAGTTACGAGGATATAGATGATATCAGAAGAGTAGAAGGCTACGTCAAGTTGCTTGTAATTATATGAGTTGACGTTACCGTCGGCCGGTGTAATCATATCCCATGTAACCGTCTCCGGTGTATAGCCTTCTTGCAGCTGGATTACCTTACCGCCTGTACCCGCTTTATATCTCCAGCAGCTGCTGCCGATTCTGCGCATAAAGTGGTAATTATAACTGTGCAAATCGCCTGTTTTATATATGCTTTTGGGAGAAACCCGAAGAGCCATCAGGAACTGGTTGGAGGCCGTCGGATAGTTCGGCCTGCTGTCGGCTCCTGTAAGAATCCTTGCAGAGGCGCCTAGGTTTTTCACATCCTGCACAACCCCTGTCTCTTATACACATCTGACGCTGCCGACGATATGCAGTGTGTAGA
>ENA-OYYP01000685-OYYP01000685.1-human-gut-metagenome-genome-assembly--contig:-NODE-685-length-17786-cov-7.283515_pt1 | contig 17786 bp, 9 predicted proteins | sample MGYA00244067_ERZ653456 | MGnify/ENA primary metagenome ERZ653456 (study PRJEB26926, sample SAMN06165101) | human gut metagenome | biome: ENVO:00009003; feature: ENVO:2100002; material: ENVO:00002003... | reverse complement strand
CAAATTCATACGCACAGACGATTATTAATTAAATGACTTACTATTTAGGTTCTTGTGCCCACCAATAGTAAATGTAGCTTAACTCTTTTCCTTCAGCAGTAGGAGTGTACCAGATATTTTTCTTTATTTCAGTTTCAATCTTACGAAAAGTTGAGATGGGAATGGTGGTATAAGGAGTAGATTTATAGAATTCAAAATTCACCTCATCAACTGTCCCTGTTGTCGAATTTATATACATTATAATATCAAAATCATGCCCTTTTACTCTTTGCTTTTCACTTGTCGAAAATGCTTCATTTACAATGGAAAAACGTTTAGAGCGCGTCCAAGTATCGTTTTCAAGCAATTCAACGCCTTCATCAGTCTGTGCGAAAGTTTCGCCTGTATTCTTGTAAACCGGATAAATATTATTCCATGTGTTACTTTTATTATAAAGAGCAATAAAGCCAGAAACTCGCACATCACACTGATAAGTGTAACCACTTTCGTAAAATGTCTTGGTAGTGGTATAATAATTCGTCTGTGCATATAGGTGGGTTACACCGAACAACATGCAGATAATAATTAAAGTTCTCATAAGCAATTTATTGTTAGTTTTCTTAAATTAGTAAAATTCTCCAACCCTGGTCTATCATAATCAAAGGGATATTTATCAGCAGAATAATGATTCTGATGAAAAGTTGGAACGATTTCATTTTCTATTACAAGGCTTAAATCCCAAGAACTTTTTCCCGGATGCAAGTTTCCTTTATCATCAATAATTTGTGCTATATCTTTAATTTTTCTACGCCGCGGGTCAGTATTGTCTCTTTTCTCCCACTTGCTCCCCGGGTATTCCGGCAATCTGCTTGTATAAAGATACTGTGCATACCATGCTTCTATCTCTCCGTTCAACATAGAATCATTATAAGAAGAAAGCGTCTCCTGATAAGCTCTATAAGCATGCATCATTTCATGAAATAGTTGGTTACTTTCCATCTGACCACCAAGAGAAATGCCTACTGATTCTCCTTGTGGTCCGAATGAGCCACCTGTCCCATTATTAAACTGGATAGATAACGTTTGGTCACCAAGCAATTCCGCCAATCCATAATATAATGCTTCTCCCATGCAGTCCGCCATGATTTTATCAAGCATTCTCTCTAATGCCGCCCAATTAGTTTCCGTCATATTTGAATTTCGGAATATATTTTTAGCTTTCGGGCTACTATTAGTATTATTGTTATTATTACCTGTATTTGGAGGAATAATAGCACCTCCCGATGGATAATCCTTCCACCAATCATCCTCTTCTTCATCATCACTACCATCATCCTCCCAATAACAATCTGTCACACAGTCGTCCCCTTTATATTTAGGTATACAATTTTCCTCGATTTCAAGGACTATACCAGATTCTAAATCACCGGTTTCAACATACGAATAAGTGCAATCATCTTCGAAAACAGGGAAGCAACTTTCATAGCAGACTTCTACTTCAGCACGCGTCTGCACACCAAGCGTGTCCATTGTTTGCTCATCATTACTTATTGCTGACAGAGTTGCTACTATTTTACCTTCCGAGTATCTCCATCCATTCATAAATGTTCCGTCCAATTCATGAAAAAGTACAGAACCGCTGAAATCCGGTTGTCGATACAAATAGCTATTTTTTCCTATGGTACGAGTTTTTTTCAAATACTCCAAAGTACCGACAAAAGTCATAATAAAGCTCCTTGTAGTACCTTTTTTCTTATCCCGTAAAACTACCATCCGAATCGTATTTCTAATAAAATCAGACTTCATTCCGGATTCCCAATACGTAGCGGTTTCACGATCCATCACCACATGGACACCCTGACTAAGTATAGGAGTTTCCACAACCTCATACCGTTTTCGATTGTGCTCTTTGGCTTTTTCCCAATAAGGTTTTTGAAGCCGTTCTGTTCCGTCTACAGATCGTGTAGGCACCACCGGGGTGTAATTGCTTTCAAACCATTGCTTCGCAACAGAGACCGTCAGTTCCTGATTCTTGTTCTTAGCTTGCCTTACCGCAGGGTTCTCATTATCCAACAACATTTGGTCGGCACAAGCAAACAACATGCCCAGTACACTGATGTATGCCAAGATACGCCATTTTTTACATTTTCCAATGTTTTTCATGCTTTTTCTTTTTAGTTAAACAATTATTTTAATTCATCTTCGAAGATTTTTTTCAATTCGCGATGCAGTTTAAATGTATCAAATCCATACACTTTCACATGCTCAGTCAGTATCTCACGGGCTATTTCAACCGCCTCTTTCTTACGTCCAATCTCATTATATAGGAATACTAATTTACCGCGAGGTATTTGTAATGTAGGAACCATATACGCCGCCAATTTATAAGCTGTTTCAGCTTCTCGCCACAAGCCTTTTTCTTTCAGATAATCACCCTTCATCAATAATAAATCCGGAGAAGGAAATTTTTCTTCCAGATAATGAACAGTATGGATAAACTCCTTGTCCTGATTCTCCATTTGGGCAAGTTTACAATAAAGATATAGAAAGCTAATGTCTCCTTTCATCTCTTTCCTAAAATCAATAAAATAGCCTGTCTGCTTAAATACTTCCCTAAAGTTATGAGCATTCAGACAAATATATAAGTTATGGTAAGTATTCCATTTTATCCAAACTTTTGTGCATAAAAAGAAACTAGCACAATACACAACCGTTATCAACACAATTGAAGCAGCTTTATGAATTGATAAAAAACAGTTCTTACTTCTTGAACTTTGATTCAAATAGCAAGCCATACCAATAATCCACAATGTAAGAATAGGGAATACTTGATCAGGATAAGCAAACATACTCCATATTATGAAGCCGATCAGAAGTGATTTCAAGACAAGAGAAATACGGGTTCTATCTCTATATGAGAGACATACTCCAACTATAAACGTTAAATAGACAAGTAGCCCTATTAATCCACGTTCAACTACTATACACAGCAGCTCATTGAAAGCAAGATGCGTACTTCCTGCCAAGGCTTTCTCGGCAGAAGAAGCCGATGATTTCATGTAATCCGCCTGATAATATAGATAGTTTGCCGCAAATCCGCCTTTCCCAAATCCGGTCAATGGTTTATCCTGTATCATTTCCCAACTAACTTTCCATACCAATAAACGCCCGTCCGCTGACTTTGGCTTTAAATGATATGTTCCTCCAATAGTAATCAAAATAAAAAGTAAAATTCCGATCAAATAAAGTATTTGAGTTTTTATTTGCTTATTGGCCACAAACTGCCGATAAAAATTATATAAGATAGAAACCAACAGAGCCAGATAAGAAGCACGGGAATAGGTTAAAATCAATAAAGAGGTGCCGAAAAATAATATTATGATTGTAAATACCAACAAGATATGACACCTTTTGAAGTAACCGTAAAATGATATAACGCTGTTATAAACTACACCCAGCAGCAAACTGAGCATAATTGCAAGAACTGCCGGATTATGGAACGGTCCTGTCAAAAGAAAGAAATCACTTTTGGAAGATATGCACTCAAAATATTGTAAATACCCCCAACCCGCAAGCAATGCTACAGCACAAAGGCAAATTTTAAATAATACGGCATAATGTATCTTCCGCATAAAACGGACAACAACGAACAGTAACAATAAACACGAACATCCTATATTCCATAAACTGTCTAAATCAGAAAAATTAATTAGATAGAACACAAAGAAACCAAAACTAATCAAGTCCAGCTTAGACAATTTGATATTCTTTTTGAGAACCACAAAAAAGAATATACTCATCAGCAAGAATATTCCGGCAACACCAAAAATTGCGAACGTTTTAGTATGACTGAATATCTCAGGAGGTAAACCGGATACAGATGCTAAAACCACCAATCCCAGCAAGATCGAGACTATATGATCTATGGTAATTTTCATTTCAAAGCCAATTTAAAGATACCCTTTGTCTACATGCAAGAAATATTGTTTTCCATTGATATAAAAGAAAGGAAGTTCTTCTCTACCTTCTGTTAGATTTTTCAGCCAATACAAAGTCGCGACTGGAACATTTTTAAAATCCAAAAAATGATGTTCTGCATACAATATTTGGTGTTCTTTCCATTCACCATCATAATAGAGTAACATATAGCTGTTCCCAGGAACAATCATGTTATTAGCATTCCGGGGAATAAAACGGACATTTGTTATTTGTATTGGTGTTTTAAAATCCATGCCAATACTGGAAGCTCCCACATAGGTATTAAAATCATTGTCGAAAGCATATTCCGGTTTACTCCCTGTTCGAATGGGAATACCATTAATTCGATATAATGAACACTTTTTTTGCAATGTGACTTCCGCCTCTGAAAAATAAGGAAGAGGTGTAGGCAATGTACAACTATGGTTAGGAGATTTATTTCCAAGGAATTCCATATGTGCAATATTTATCGGTTCACCATTGGATGTGCAAAAACGATAATAACGGTATTTCTTATAATTCTCAAAAGTTATTTCTTGCAAATATGGAACGGGTGTCTTTTCAATGATATATAGCGTATCATAATTCCCTTTCTCCTGATTACTCCCCAATAGACAAGCTCCATTCAGTTTTTCGTGAAAGGATCTCATTCTTCTTTTTTCCGGATACTTGCGCAATAAATGTAACTGCACTTTTTGAGATGTATCACAAGTCAAAGTGAGATATTTCAGGCCTGATACTTTTTCGTCCTGTTTATGTGTAAACACTAAATGACCATCTAAAACTGATACATCTACCGGATTCTTAGGCTGTTCATTAGTAGTCAGCGGATGAGGAATATTGTCCGAGCCACAGACTGAATGAATTATAAAAGGTTCTGAAATACTCAACATCTTATCATCATCATAACAAACAGGAAAGAATAGTATGTTCAAAGGTACTTGCTTAAAAACAATTTCTCCTTTAGAATATTCCACATTTCCCCATCCCACAGGAATCAATTGATTATCAACAGTAAACATCGCCAAATAAACTAATTTATTAGTCATATTCATTTCTATAGGTAATCTTAAAGTCACCGTCTGATGATACCTAAAAGTTTGATCACTAATCAATGGAGTATTGAATTCTTCGGGAATGAATTCGTCTTCACCGGCCAGGAAATAAGGAGTGTCTTTCTGTGCACCAAAAGTCTTTCGATAAACTTTACCCGCATATTTGATATCACTTTCCCAGTCTTCTCTAAGATTATTATCCGGTGCCGTGTAAGGTTGCAGAATGCTAGTAGTGTCAGGAGATACACACCAAAAATGTCGTTTATCGCGATCTGTCCATTTAGGAGTGTATTCATACACAGTTGGCACTCCACAAGCACGAAGAACATTGCAACTCCAGTTAGTCATATTATGACAATCCATCTTAAATTTTGGTACAAATAAGTCATAAAGCCCTAAATGCCCTTTAGGTTTTATATATTGGTTTATCCATCTGCATTTATCTACATAGACTTTATAATGTTCAAGTTTGGTAGAAATGGAAACTGTATCCATTAATAGAGTCTCGTACATTTTACGTATTTCACTGCGTTTATGCGCAAGAGATTCATTAGTAACACGGTATGGAAGGATAAACTCTTTAAAAAAATCAAAATCTTTTTCAAATGTATATCCATTCGCTTCCCAAACCCGGAGAGCTTCTTCAATATTATCAATTAGAAAATCAGCGTGAATTGTTTGCAAATCTGAAATATAAACTTCTGATTTTATTTCAAGATTTGGCAATGTATTAAAATTATCCCCTAAAGTCTGGCGTAGGGAATCATATTCTCTTCCCTTATATTGTCGTTGTTCATACAAAGACATGCCACTGAACATTACTTTATAAAGGGAATCTGTATGGGCAAAATAGCTGCTATATAGACTATCAATAAGAATTTTATCCTTACTTTCGTGATATCTCATGTTAGCTATTAAAAAGCAAGCCGATTTATAAGGCACTTTGCCTCGATCTTTAAAATGATTGAGTACTGCTTCAAGTTCAAAGCAGTTATTGCCAGCTAATTCCAAAGCTTCTTTCAATTCAGGTGAATAAGGGTTGCAAGCTGTTAGAGCAAATATTATTATCATCCCAAAACATGTGTTTTTCATATTCTGATTTCATTTATTTTGTCGGAACAAAGGTAGAACATTATTTACAGACAAATATGCCCTTACAAAATTGAGACGCAAGCACCAAATTCGCAACTAACTATATAGCAACCAATTAGTATTTTATAGACAGGAATAAATACTCTTTTTATAATAATTATTACTCTAAATTCTATAGTTCAGCATCACTTTTGTAAAACCATAAGAAAACACAACTCTCATTAGCATACAGCTATTCGGTTGTTTTTTCACTTGCAAGCTACACTAAATGCAGATACTTTGCATTACGGAAAAGTAATGAATTTGCTCACCACAGATTAACACAGATTCTCACAGAGTTTAATTAATTAAAAATCAGAGAAATAAAATTCTGTGGAAATCTGTGTTAATCTGTGGTGAATTGATTCATAACCCGTACAAAAATGCACAAAACATAACCAATAGAAATTTAACTCATATTCTAGATATTAGCTATATACATCGGACGCACAGCATCTATATATCGAACATGTCGCATCTATATATCGGACATGCAGTATCTATATATCCAATACCACCGATATATAGATGCTAAAAGAGTAGGATGAAAGAAAAGCGTTCAGCCTTTCCGATACAGATAATTGAACGCAGGCTCCGGAAGTTTCAGGTAATCCGCTATTCATTCTGTCAATCACGAGGTCTATGCAGTGTAAGGAAACCGGAGAATCGGTTATTTCTCCTTTTATAGGAAGTTAGGAGTTTGTTGGCAAGAAGTTAACTTCCTGTCGACAAACTCCCAATTTCTTGTCGACAAGAAATTGGAAGTTTGTAATATATTGATAATCAGAGATGATTTTTTCTTGTATAAAAAAGATATTCGTACATATATATTACTTGCTTTTTTCATGCCTCGATCATTACCTGAAATTACATTGCTTGTTGTGGATGAGAACAAGCAATGTAATCACCCACAACATTACTTGTACCGGATCACATCATTACTTGTTTTCAGGTCAAATATTCTTCAAATGACTATGCCTGGATTTACTTTACACTTTTGTTTTGATATATACTGCTTTTCTTCACAGTTAAAAATAGTCTTCCTGTTTAAGTTTACATCTTGGATTTTACGTTCCTGATAAACTTTACACATTCCCTTGCCGGTTATAAATATATACATCTTCTATAGATGTGTATTTTTCCATGACCCAATTAGCCATTAATTATATATCCGACAAGGAATATTATGAAAAACACCACGGTGGTTTGCCTTAGCGGCTGGAGGCGTGAAGCCTCCAAAGAGCGTTAAGCTGTTGCGCTAACCCTCATTTCCTTGGGTGTTTTCATATTATTACTCCTGTGTGGGCGTATATTATTGTAGAAATCAATAATCCGGGCTATCCTGATTCTTGCTTCGACAATATTCCCGGGACGTTTCTCCCTGTATAGCCACTCCTGTTTTATAATTCCATTTACCCTCTCGGCAATCGCATTGTCAGTGGGATTCCCGTCTTCTGTCATACTAATGGAGATATTCATTTCCTTGAGCCTGTCCACATATCTATTACAACAATATTGTGCCCCTCTGTCCGAGTGATGGGTCAGTCGTGTGAAATCAGCCTCGGGAAACATGGTTATGGCCTGGTTGAGTGCTTGCAGAGTGTTCTCCGCTACAAGACTCTCGGACAGGGTCCAGCCTACTATCTCATGGGTAAACGCGTCAGTAAGCAAGTGGAGATAGCAGATGCCGTCGTCCGTTTCAATATAGGTGATGTCCGCCACCCATAACAGGTTCAAGGTGGGAGGCTTATATCCTTTTATACGGTTCTTGTACATCCGGTAGTTATGGTTGGAGTTGGTGGTATGACGGCGTTTTAAGGCGGGAAGCATGAGCCCCTTGCGACGCAGCAGGCGGTAGAAGCGGTCACGCCCCATCAGCTTGCCTTCATATATATCCCGCAAAATGAGAAACAGCTTGTAAGCGCCAATACCGGGTGCCAATGTGCGGATTTCCTGCACAAGCCCGATGACTTTTACTTCCGTGAGAATTCTCTCCGAAAGAACCCTGGAACTTACCGAATAATATCCTTCCCGGCTTTTGCCAAACAGTGAGCACAGGCATCCTATGGAGGTCTTGGGATGCCTGTGACGAAGGCTGTTTACTGCTTGGCGCCAGCTTTTTTTAATAAATCGACGCCATATTCTTCACGACCGATTTTGAGAACTTCATTCAGAGCTTCATTACGAAGTTCGGAATATTCCAGAGCCTGGCGTAGGCGAAGGATTTCAGCCTGCATTTCTTGCTCGCGCGATGGGGGGCATGCCTTTTCAGGCTTGGGGGATTTCTTCTGACGCATCTTCGATAGTCGGATTAGTAACTCATCCGACAAAGATAAATCTTTTTCAGACAAGACAAAGGCTTTTTCCCATCTGTGCATCGTGCCGCAGTGCAGACCATATTTCTTTTCTATGAAATATTTTGTCGAACCGCTACGGTAGTAGTCTATTAATACCTGATGCTTAAAATCTAAGCTAAACGTACGTTTGGAGAGTGAGTCTTTTTTCATCTTTACAGCTTTTTAGTGTTAAAATGGTGTAAAGTAAATCTGTATTAAGACATACCGTTATGAATTAATTCTTTTAACTTCTAAACGAAGTGATAACTCCTTTAACTCCTGCGTATGAATTATGTAGGCTAACCCAAATGTTTTTTCCTGTATTCCGTAGGAGTCACCCCATAAATCTGCTTGAAGCATTTGCTGAAATGCTGCGAATCTTTGAAGCCGACCTTATAAGCCACTTGGGTAAAGTTATCCGACCCCTCTTCTATCAGCTCTGCCGCTTTCTTCAAACGTATGTTTTTGATGAGCTCCATCGGTGAGATACCTATGAGCGTCTTTATCTTTTTGAATAGGGCGGAGCGGCTGATTCCTGCTTCTTCAACAAGCGTATCTACGCTCAAGTCCGGATGATCCAGATGTTTGTTGATGAAACAGACAATCCCGTCCAGCAAGTCTTTATCGGCTTGCGGAAGTGAGCGAAGCTCTTCTTGCTCTTCGGAATCGATATTGCTTTCTTCTTTATTTTGTATGAGTTCTGAATAATACAGTGCCTGAATCCGCTTTCTTTGTCTGATGATATTCCATATCTTGGCTATCAGATAACTCGCACTGAAGGGCTTGGTTATGTAATCATCCACGCCCAATTCCAAACCTTCATTTTGATTTTCCACATCTGCCTTACTACTCAGTAAAACAATCGGTATGTGGCAGGTATAAGTATTGGCTTGTAGCTTCTTGACCATTTCGATCCCTGTCATTTCCGGCATTACAACATCGCTGACAATCATATTCGGCAGGTACTTGATTGCCTTTTCCAATCCCTCTTTTCCATTGGAAGCCGTGATCACACGAAACTCTTCGGAAAGAATCGTATGTAAGAAGAAAAGAAGCTCCTGATTATCATCCACCACTAAAATGGAACTCTTGCCGCAGTCCTTACAAGCCTCTTCTTCTGCTTCGTAATTGTCTCTCAGAAAGAGAGTATCATTCTGGGACAGTTGAGGCCGTTCATCATAATCTGATAGAATGAACTCCGTTTCAGGTGCAAAATGCTCTTTTCCTTTACGGAAGTAGATGGTGAAAGTGGAACCCTCGTTTATTTTGCTCTGTAAAGTGATTTTGCCTTTGTGTAACTCTACCAGTTCCTTGACTAAAGACAACCCTATGCCTGTACTTTGTTTCTTGAAGATGTCGGAACTCACGTAATTCTCGAACCGATTAAAGATACTTTTTTGTTTTTCCTGACTGATGCCATATCCCTGGTCGGATATTTGCAGAATGATATTGGTATCAGTTTCCTGAACAGACAGATGTATGACTGTTCCTTTGGGTGAATATTTAAAAGCATTCGTGATCAGGTTGAAGAGAATGCTTTCCAATTTATCCGGATCTGCCCATAAAAATAGAGGCGATTCTTTAGATTCAAAGGTGATTTCACTTTCCCGTTGGATGGCAATTGACTGGAAATTATTTATAATATGTTCGATGAATGGGGCTATTTCTATTCTTTGTACTGTAAGTTTGGATTCATTCTGTATCTTCTGCAAATCGAGTACCTGATTGATGATTTTCAGTGTATGTTTGGTGTTTCGTTTTACCAGAGCCAGGTCTTGCTGAATGACAGGACTCAAGTCCTTTTGTGAGAGCATGTGGTCTATGGGGGCTACGATCAGTGTGAAAGGGGTACGTAGTTCATGAATCATATCTGTGAAGAACTTGGTTTTTATATCTAAGATATGCTTCTCTATTGCAACCCGGTTTCTGAGTTTATAGATAACAAACAGAATATAGGTTGAAATGGCAACAATGAGGATAAATATAATGAAATACAATATGGTACCGTAAATGGATTCCCAGAATGAAGGCAATATGGTGATGGAAATCTCCTTTATCTTATTACTCCATACTCCGTCACTGTTGGTTGATTTAACCTGGAAACAATAGTTCCCTTTAGGAATGTTTGTATAGACTGCCATACGGTTGTTTTTTACATAGTTCCAGTTGTCAAAGCCTTTCAGACGGTAGGCGTACTCTATCTTATTGGGGAATTTCATGTCCAGTGTCTCATAATTGATGCTGAATGAGTTCTCCTTGTGGCTGAGGGTTATGCCGGAAGACCGGTAGGAGGGTTCCTTTTTTTCTCCGTTTATGTGGATATCTGTAATGATGAGGTTGGAGGTATAGCTGTTCCTCTTCATTTGCTGAGGGATTATTGATAATAATCCTCTGTCTGTTCCAAACAGCATTTCATTGTTTGAGAGGCGACAAGCCCTGCTGTCCGTCAGTAGGAGCCCTTCGGGTAGAAATCTGTTATCATATATTTCAGTTGAATCATTCTCCAGAAACAGACGGTACAGTCCGTTTTCCGATGGAATCCACAGATTACCTTCATTATCTTCCGCCAGCGTCAGCGGAACGTTGGAGATCATCTGTGGAGATGAATAGTTTTTGAATATCCCGTTGCCTTGCTCGTCAAAGCCCGTAAGCTTGTCGAGGCCTCCACCGAAGGTTGCTACATAGATTTCATGTTTGCTACTTTCGAAAATATCATAAACATTGTCGCAGCTGAGGCTATTCTTTGCATTACCGTTGCGTACGATGGGGGTATAGGTCAACTTGTCTTTGCTCCATCTGCAAAGCAATATACCTGATGTGGTTGCCAGCCAGATGTTATCCAGATGATCTATGCAGATATTCTTGATTCTTGAAAAACGGGACGGATAGTCTGATAGTTTATTGCCCGAATGGATAAAGCGCTCATTTCCGTTTGCATCTTTAGTTATCTGGTTAAGTCCGCCACCCAATGTACCTACCCAGATTCTGCCCTGCTTATCCTCTTTCAGGGAAAAGATGAAGTTACAGTTCAGACTGAATATGTCAGCCGGATTTGCTTTATAGTATTTGAGTTGAAAGTTCAGTTTGCCTTGAGGTACTAATTTTATAATTCCTTCATTGCGTGTTCCCATCCATATATTTCCTTCTTTATCTTGCAGCAAAGCATATATGGCACCAAGATACTCTGCCTGATGAGACAACTTTCCGGTGGAATTTAAGAAGCCAAGGAAGTTTTTATCCTTGTCATATACTTGAATATCCCCATTCTTGCCTCCGACCCAAATGTTGTGGTCAGCATCTTCCATTATACTTCTCAATTCGTTCGTGGACGGATATCCTTTGACGTCAGGCACCGAGAGAGTAAAAAGATCATTCTTGAAAGATACCTTTATAAGTCCTTTCGGCTGTCTGGCAATCCACAGGTTGTTTTGGTTGTCGAAGTAGATCTTCTTTATTCTGGGTTGCCTTGATTCCTGGCTGTTTCTGCTGATCGAGAATAAAAGGAACTCATCCGCCTTTTCATCATAATAGTTCAGGGCTTCATTCTTGGAGAATACCCACAGTCTTCCGTTGCGGTCTTGTGACAGGGAACGTTGCGAGTTGTTATATTCTTGTGTTTTTAGCTGATAATGCTTATAGTACGTGCTGAATGGTTTGATGCGGGTAATCATTGCTGTGTTTTTGTAGGCCACCCATATATGTTTCTGATTATTATCTTCGTATAATGCATTAATCTGGTTGCTTAACAGTTGATTCGAGGTGGTATAGTGGGTACCCTCTCCCTGATACCCTTCCGTCAGAAAGAAGCCGTCATTTTCTGCTATGACAAGGAAATGCTTGGAATCATAAGCTTTGATTCTTATTAGGGGGCTGGTGGTATTGAACTTCAGTATGGAATGCGTATCTTTTTTAGGGTCGTAGATGTAGAGTTGCCCGTTGTCTGATCCCAGAATAAACATACCTTCCCACTTTCTGAAACTATAAAAGCGGTTGGGGGAAGATAAAATAGGTGTGAGTTTGCCGTCTTCTTTCGAGAATTTGTAAATCCCCCTGTCAGCGATAATCCAAATGATATCCTGATTTTGAACAAGACTTATGATACTACGGACTTGGGATGAACTATCAAGAATTTGCAGACAATCCATCGTTTCTTCATTGGGTCTGATTCTTAACAGGCGTCCGTCAGTCTGGAATACCCAGATATCTCCATCGGAAAGGGTAAATATATTTTGGACAGGAGCCGTTTGCAAAGCAAAATGATCGAACTTGCTGTTCTCCGGAGAAAAACGGTAAAGCGAGTTCTCATCATCTAATAGCCACAGCTGATTATGAGCGTCTATCTTTATATCATCAATCCGGTTGGTAGCTAAATCATTCGAATCTCCGGGCAGTACTCTGTAAGTTACAAATGAATGTCCGTTGAAACGACAGATTCCATTCCAGGTGGTGAACCACATATATCCATTTCTATCTTTCGTGATGCCGGTTATGGTTTGTTGCGGCAGTCCGTCTTCAATGCTGTAGCGGGTAATAACATGTTGTGGCTGCCCGAAAACCGGCGGACAGAACCAAAAAGTGAGTATGAGTATTGACAGGTATAATTTCATTTTGTATTTATTGATTTTTTAATCGGAAAAACTGATATGCCGTTATGTAATAGACGGACAAACACAATTCTTGTACGCTCATACAAAGTTAAAAAACATTCGTTAGGTAGTTTTGCGACAAATAACCTTTATTAATTAATTTATTTGGAATTGATGAAAACATCTATTAATCTGAAAAACATGCGAATATTGCTTAGTATGCTATTCGTTTTCCTGAGTGTCAATGCTGTTGCACAGAACATTACGGGAACTGTAAAGGACAATCTGGGAGAACCCGCCATTGGTGCTTCCGTAGTTGAGAAAGGGACAAGCAATGGAACGATTACCGATGTAGACGGTAAGTTTACTTTGAAAGTTTCAGGAAAGTATCCTATTGAAGTTTCATACATAGGATATATGACGCAGGTGATAAATCTGAAAGGCAAAACTTCTTTGAACATTATTCTGCAAGAAGATACGAAAACACTGGATGAGGTGGTTGTGGTCGGTTACGGTACAGTGAAGAAAGCTGACCTTAGCGGTTCTGTCGTATCTATAAATAAGGAGGATATCAAAGGTACTCCGACAAGCAATGTGATGGAGGCCCTTCAAGGTAAGATTGCAGGTGCCGATATTATGATGGGGTCCGGTGCAGTAGGCGAGGATGTGGACATCTTGCTGCGTGGTTCCCGTTCTATAAACGGCAGCAATGAACCTCTGTTTATCATTGATGGTGTGCAGGGAGCCAGTTACAATCAACTGAACCCGAGTGACATTGAACAAATTGATGTATTGAAAGATGCATCGTCAACTGCCATTTATGGTTCGGCAGGCGCCAACGGTGTTATTATTATCACTACAAAACGCGGTGCCGCCGGAAAGGTGACTGTGAATCTGGATACAAAGTACAGTATCTCGGGCGGAGCTAACTTTGTGCATGGTATGATAGGTGATGAGTGGTATCAGTATCAGAGGGAATATTACCGTACTAAGAATGGTGATTATCCGGAAAATTTTTTTCAGATGTATAACTCTGAAGCCATACAACAGGCTTATGAGAATAACCAATGGATAGACTGGATTGATGAGGCTACACAAGGAAATGCTTCTCAGAAAGATGTGAACTTATCCATACGGGGCGGAAGTGATAAGATCAAGGTCTATTCTTCTTTTAGCTATAACAATACGGAAGGTTTGCTTTCTAATGAAAATCAGACGCGTTACGGAATGAGGTTTAATGTGGACTATGACATTCGCAAATGGCTGAAGATAGGTACCAGTTCAGCGCTTACTTATACAATCAAGAATTCGCGAGGCAAGAATATCTTCACTAAATCGTTGACTGCATTTCCTCTGGGTAAGCCCTATGATGATAACGGCAACATCAATGTTGAATTTATCGAAGGAGAAACCTCGCCATTCGGAGATGAAATAGAGAATCAGTATGCCAATGAAACCCGCACGATTTATGCCAATGTCAATGGGTATCTGGAAATTATTCCATTAAAAGGACTTTCATTCCGTTCGCAGATCAGTACCACGCTGAGTAGTTCACGTAACGGACAGTATATTGGCGAACATTCTTTGCAAGGAGTTGAAAACGGGTATTCGTCACCTTATGCATACATCAATAACAATTATGGGTATAGCTACTTATGGGATAATATCCTGACCTATAACTTTGACTTCCTCAAAGATCATAAAGTGACGTTGACCGGTGTGACTTCATGGAGCCATGGACAGAGTGATTACAACAATATGCGAGCTTCCGGACAACCACTTGATTCGTATTTGTTTCATAATATGGCTTCGGGGATTACGAAACATGGTGTACAATCCTATTACTCCCAGAATCAGAAGATGTCTTATGCTTTGCGCTTCAATTACGTATACAAGGATAAATACATTGCTTCATTCACCACACGCTGGGATGGTGCATCCCATCTGGCTGATGGACATAAGTGGGAGTCATTCCCTGCTGGTGCACTGGCATGGCGTATCTCACAAGAGCCTTTTATGCAGAGTACGGAAAAATGGCTGAGTAACTTAAAACTCAGATTGAGCTATGGTGTTACCGGTAACTCCGGAGGTATGGGAGCCTATTCTTCACAGACCGGAGCAGCGACTTATTCGGCTGTTTCCATCGACGGTGTGTTGAGTTCTATGAGCCAACTTGTCTCTCCTTATGGAAACCCGTCTATTGGTTGGGAAAAGACATACCAATGGAATTATGGTGTGGACTTGGGGCTGTTTAATAATCGCATCAATCTGAGTGTAGACTTTTATGATTCAAAGACAAAAGACCTTTTATTCAGCCGTACATTACCTATAACTTCTGCTATTACGGCCTGGGGATCTCCCATGACTACTTGGCAAAACATTGGTGAAACCAGCAATAAAGGGTATGAAATACAGTTGTCCACTGTGAATATACGGAACAAGAACTTCGAGTGGTCTTCATCTATATCCTATACTCACAACGATGAAAAGATTGTAAGTCTGCCTGACGGTGACCTTATTGCCAAGAAATTGTTTGAAGGACATCCTATCAAGACATTCTATGACTATAAATATGCCGGAATATGGGGAACTGCCGAAGAGGAAGAAGCCGCAAAATACGGGTGTCAACCGGGTTATGTGAAAATAGAGACAGTGGAACAATTCACTACAGATGAGAATGGAAACCTTGTGGGAGACGGTGGAGTACATACTTACAGTAATACACGTGACCTTCAGATATTAGGTTCTAATGTGCCTGATGGTATCTTAGGCGTAAACAATACATTTAAGTATAGAAATTTTGATCTGAGTGCTTTTGTTATGCTAAGATATGGACAAATGATAGATAGTAAAACTATCGGATGGTACTCTACTAAAAATAATAACCAACCCAAAGGTACTGACTACTGGACTCCTGAGAATCAAACCGCTTATTTTCCCCGGCCGGGTATTGCCAGTACTACGGGAATAGAGTCTTTAAGGTATATTGATGGTTCTTATGCCAAGATAAAGAACATAACCTTAGGGTATACTTTCCCGAACAAGCTGTGTAAGCGCCTGGGAATTGAAAAGTGTAGAATTTATGGAACTGCATATAATGTATTTGTCCTGCCGTTTAAGAGCGAATTGAAGCATACAGACCCTGAAAACAACGGTTCTGATACCTTCCCGCTTTACAAAACTTATCTCTTGGGACTTAATGTATCTTTTTAACTAATAATTCAATAAGAATAGATATGACTACGAAAATAAAAAACTGGCTGACTGTAACAGTAATGGCAGTGACGATAAGCAATGCTTCTTGTACACTTGATGAATATAATCCTTCGGGATACACTATGGATGCGTTGTCCGTTTCGGTAGAGGGCTATCAAACCATACTTAATAATGTTTATTTCGGTATGGAAAGAGCACTGTATGGATATGGACAGTTTATGCTCATGACTGAAGGGGGAACAGACATCTGGACTTCACAGAAAAATGGTGATAACCTCTACCTGAAATATGGTATGGGTTCTGACTTTGCTAATAACATGATGGCTAACACGTTGAACTGTTGTTATGATGGTATCTGTTATTGCAATCAGGCAATTGTGAAGGCTGATAAAGTTCCTTTCACTACCGATGAGGAAAGAAACAAAAAGGTTGCGGAAGCTCATTTTATGAGAGCGGTATATTACTATAATCTGGTGGAACAACTGGGGGGGCTGAAATTGCAAATGGCTCCAGTAGAAAATGTAGATTTACATCCCGGTAAAGATACTCCGCTGGATATCTATGAGAAGTGTATTATTCCGGACTTAGAGTTTGCGGCACAATGGTTACCGGTGGAAGAAAGGACTACCCGTCCTTCTAAAAAATCGGCAATGGGTATGCTGGCCAGAGCCTGTCTGCAATCCATAGAATATGATTCTTCTAAAAAGTATGCACAACGGGCTTTAGAGGTAGCCAAAGAAATGATGGAAGACTGCAAAGCGGGAGGAGCGACTCTGGGAGTATCTATGTATGATAATATAGAGGAAGTCTTCGCTGAAAGCAACAATTTTGAGAATAAGGAAGCCCTATGGAAACACCGTTATGTGGTGGGAGGTGTAAGCAACCAGGCTTGGATCATGAACCAGAATGATGAGCAGTTCTATTGTCCGCTTACAGCTTTCTCAGCCATTCAGTTTAAGACGGATTTACATTCCGGTAATGAATATGATGGTTTGTCCGATTATCAGATATGGGGCAGACGTGCAGGCGGAAGCTTTATGCCTTCAAAATATCTGTTGGACTTGTATGTACAGGAAGATGGCACTTTGGACCCCAGATATCATGAGTATTTTCAAACTTCCTGGACAGGGAATAAAGACAAAGGTCAGGCATGGAGCGAATCACAAGTGAAGCAGTTTGATAAGAATCTGGATTCTCCTGAAATATCAGCAATGGTACCTGATCCGATAACCGGTGAGTTGGTACGTCAGTATACCAAAATTCTGTTTGGTGAAGCGGCGCTCGAATTTATCCGTCCGGGAGATGAAGGATATGCAGAAAAGGTAGCGGTAAAGAAGGACTCAAAAATCCTGTATGTTGACTACAAGGATTTGTATGCTGAGGACAACACGGTGATTATGGATTATCACAGAGATTATGATAATACGGATGTAGTCAGCCCTTGGCTCAGTTTCTATCCGTCGTTGATGAAGCATAACAGCAGCAATTATTACGTTAATAACTTG
>ENA-OYYP01000665-OYYP01000665.1-human-gut-metagenome-genome-assembly--contig:-NODE-665-length-18139-cov-7.405552_pt1 | contig 18139 bp, 8 predicted proteins | sample MGYA00244067_ERZ653456 | MGnify/ENA primary metagenome ERZ653456 (study PRJEB26926, sample SAMN06165101) | human gut metagenome | biome: ENVO:00009003; feature: ENVO:2100002; material: ENVO:00002003... | reverse complement strand
AAAAGAATAATCTCATATCGAATCTTATTATTTAATTTAACTTATGTTTGTTCTACACTCTATTATGCAATACACATACCAAAATATCCTGTTTTATCTTATCTGTTTATTATCAACATATTACATTTTTCCTCTTGAAGACGGAAGTGTGGAAAACATCCTTAAAGTGTAGAATTTATCCACATTTCCGACTTTTAGAACATTTTTTATAGTTCTTGTTTCATCAACTAAACAATTTATCCCCTACATTTGTAGTTATATTGTACATCAACACAATAACATGTCCTAATGAAAAAACAAATCTTTTCAACATTAGTTTTTGCAATGTGCCTGATATTACCTTTTTCTGTTTATTCACAGGAACAACGGAAGAAGGTCGGCGTCGTCCTCAGTGGCGGTGGTGCCAAAGGAGTGGCACATATCAAAGCACTGAAAGTCATTGAGGAAGCAGGCATTCCGATCGATTATATAGTAGGCACCAGTATGGGATCTATAGTCGGTGGACTTTACGCCATCGGTTATACTCCGGAACAACTGGACAGTATGGTACGCAAGCAAGACTGGACTTTCCTTTTGAGCGATCGTATCAAACGCAGTGCCATGTCGCTCACCGAACGCGAACGCTCTGCAAAATACATTGTTTCGCTTCCTTTCACAAAGAACCCGAAAGCTGCCATGTCCGGAGGAATTATCAAAGGACAGAATCTTGCCAATCTGTTCTCTGATCTGACAGTGGGCTACCATGACTCGATCAATTTTAATAAGTTACCGATCCCCTTCGCCTGTGTATCGGCCAATGTAGTCAATGGGGACCAGATCGTATTCCATGATGGCGTACTCTCTACTGCGATGCGTGCCAGCATGGCCATCCCCGGTGTATTCACTCCGGTGAGAAAAGACAGCATGGTATTGGTCGACGGTGGAATTGTCAATAACTATCCGGCAGATGTGGCCAAAGCAATGGGGGCCGATATTATTATCGGAGTCGATGTTCAGAATGCGCTGAAAAGTGCCGACAAGCTCAACAGCGCTCCGGACATATTGGGGCAGATTGTTGATCTCACTTGCCAGACCAATCATGAAAAGAATGTAGAACTCACTGATACCTATATCAAGGTAAATGTAGACGGATTTTCTTCCGCCAGCTTCACTTCGGCAGCCATCGATTCCCTGATGCGTCGGGGCGAAGAAGCCGCACGTGCACAGTGGAATTCCCTGATTGCCTTAAAAAAAGAAATCGGTATACCGGACAATTATGTCCCCAAACAACATGGACCGTACTCTTCTCTTTCCAATTCACGGACAGTATACGTCACAGATATATCGTTCTCCGGCGTAGAGGCTGATGACAAAAAATGGCTGATGAAGAAGTGTAATCTCAAAGAGAACAGTAACATTACCACTCAGCAGATAGAACAAGCTGTGTATCAGTTGCGTGGCAGTCATTCTTACTCAAGCGCCAGCTACACACTTACCGACACTCCCGAAGGGTATCACCTTAATTTCTTGTTAGAAGAAAAATATGAGAAAAGAATCAATCTAGGCATCCGTTTCGACTCGGAAGAAATAGCATCCCTGCTGATTAATGCCACAGCGGATCTCAAAACTCATGTTCCTTCCCGATTATCCCTGACCGGCCGATTAGGAAAGCGATATGCCGCACGCATCGATTACACTCTCGAACCGATGCAGCAACGCAATTTCAATTTCTCATATATGTTTCAATATAATGACATCAACATCTATGATGAAGGTGAACGTGCCTATAACACTACTTACAAGTATCATTTAGCTGAATTTGGCTTTTCGGATGTCTGGTACAAAAACCTCCGCTTCGGACTCGGACTTCGTTTCGAATATTATAAATACAAAGATTTTCTTTTCAAGAAACCGGAACTCATTGGACTGGATGTAGAATCCGAACATTTCCTGAGTTATTTCGCTCAGGTACACTATAGTACATTCGACAAGGGATATTTCCCTTCCAAAGGAACTGAATTCAAAGCTGCCTATTCACTCTACACCGATAATATGGCTCAGTATAATGATCACGCCCCGTTCTCCGCACTGAGCGGTTCATGGGCCAGCGTAGTTCCCGTAACCCGACGTTTTTCTATCATTCCATCCATCTATGGTCGTGTTCTGATTGGAAAAGACATCGCCTATCCCTTGCAAAATGCCATTGGCGGCGAAGTATACGGACTCTACATTCCACAGCAACTGCCGTTTGCCGGTGTGACCAATATGGAACTGATGGACAATTCTATCATGATTGCATCCGTGAAACTCAGACAACGGATGGGAAGCATTCATTATCTCACTCTGACAGGTAATTATGGCTTGACGGACAGTCACTTCTTCGAAATACTGAAAGGGAAACAACTGTTTAGTATCAGTGCCGGATATGGTATGGACAGTATTTTCGGTCCATTGGAGATTACGTTCGGATATTCCAATCAGACTGATAAAGGAAGCTGTTATGTGAATCTGGGATACTACTTCTGATTCCCTATTTCTGTTCCCGCATACATAGGACTATACTTACCATGATGAGAAAAAATTCTCACTGCGATGAGACTTTTTTCTCATCATAGTGAGAATTTTTTCTCATCGCAGCAAGAACACTTGAGAATATTCAGCATCCTAATCTGCTGTTATACAAACTTTTCCCTTTTCTGCAGATAAAGTAATCCGACCATCATCCAAACTAAACTGGCGGATAAAAGGAAAATGCGGTTTTTGATAAGGATTCCCTCCCAAATGATCGGATGAACATTATCGGGAACACGAAAAGGATTCAGCAGAACGTTCCAGAAAGAATCCGGCTTACCTAAGAACATCAATGCAATGCCTATAATAATCATAAATACGGCAGTTCCGTTTCCACTCCGCGTAATGGTAGACAGCATAAAAGCCATATTTCCGAAAAAGAGTATCGGGAACATCAACTGTAATGCCATCTCAAGCGGATTGACCGGATACAGCAATAAAATGGCTATGTATGAAAAGATAATCAGAATAACAAAAATTGCCACATAAATCATCAATAACCGCACGCCCCAAACCTTATACTTATAGTCAGGGATTCCAAAAAGAATCTCCAATATCCGGCTATCTTCATCATTCTGAATGCCGAATACAGCCGGATAGAAAATAAGCAGCATAGACGGAAACATCAGGATGCTATAGATGAGTCCCTCGTTAATCTCCTCCCGTTTCCAGGCATTCTGAAACATGAAAAGAGCAAAAAAGCCAAATGCAGCCAACAGAAACCAGAAAAACTTCCCGGCAAATATAATCTTCAGGTTATACCTGACTACTTTAGGCAACAGTTGTATCAATTGTTTAAATGTCATATCCTTCTTTTCTTTTTAATTCATATTCTTCAGCAGACAGAGATAAGCGTCTTCCAAATTAGCTTCTACCTCTACAGCCCCTTCATAAGGCTGTCCGACAGAAAGATAGCGCACCCGAATCGTATCGCCTTCCTGAATATGATGTATTACCAACGATTTGTCCAGTACTTTTTCAAATTCTGTCTTATCTATATTAAACTGCCATACTTTTCCGTTAGCCATTTCCACCATATCCGAAGGATCACCGAAATATTTCAGTTCACCTTTATTGATTACCACTACCTGATTACAGGAACTGGATATATCCTCAATGATATGAGTGGAGAAAATAACGATGCGGTCTTTACTCAATTCCACCAGCAGATTACGGAAACGGATACGTTCGCGAGGGTCGAGTCCCGCTGTAGGCTCATCCACTACCAGGATACGCGGTAAATGAAGCAGAATAAGCGCAATGCCAATACGCTGTTTCATACCTCCCGAGAAAGAACCTATCTTTTCGTCTTTCCGCTCGTACATATGTACCGCTTTCAGTACATAATCCAGACGCTCCTTTCGTAACTCACCGTCTACAATCCCTTTCAGTATAGCCTGATAATCCAGAAACTCCCACGAAGTCATATTCTCATAAGTTCCAAATTCCTGTGGAAGGAAACCTATCAGACTCTGTAGTTCTTCTCTGTAGATACGGGTATCCAGACCATTGATCCAGATACTACCATAACTCTGCTCAAAAATACCACAGATAACACGCATCAAGGTCGATTTACCGGCCCCATTGGGTCCCAGCAGTCCGAACATACCCGTCTGAATCTCGAATGAAACTCCACGCAATGCTTTGAAAGGTTTACGTCGTTTTCCAATCATAGGAACACTCTTCACCATACGGAAATAGGAACGGCGAAGCCCTGCAAATCGTCCGGTGACACGCTCTATATTTACATCGTGATCATACAGATACTGGGAAGTGACATAGATGGCAATACCCACCAGCCATAACAATCCGATCATGATGACCAGTCCGTTATTATCCAGTTTCCGGAATAACTGAAACAGGATAAGGGGAGGAAGACTCCAGAATATCACCCGGTTTACGATCTTTGTTACCCGATTATCTCCGTACCGATAATATAAATAGGAACGTACCTTTCTCCACAAATACAGTATCGCTGCATAAATAGCGAACGAGAACAGGAATATCCAAAGCCTGTTATGAATGAAGAAATAGGTGAAATAAATGGCAAACAGTAAGATTCCAAACTGCCATAGCACATTGATAAAGTCCTTCAGAGAATGGTATTCATTGCTCAATCCCAGACGTTTGCGTAATTGCAAACCACTGTTCCACTGACGGCTGATGTGTCCAGGCCAATCGTAGATCTTAACCAGATTGCGGACAGAAATACGTATTTCTTCATCCGGATTGATAACCTCCGCCTTAGCTCTCCGAAGACTGGTTTGCGCAAAGTATGTCATCCCCGGTATGCCTGCAATCAGTGCTACCAGATAGATTGACTGCCAAAGCATTCCGTCAGTGTATAGCCAGATACAGATTACACCGGACACAAAAAGAATCAGGTGAATGGTCCATAGTTTACGGGATAACGAACGGTACCACTGAAGCACATTTTCCAGTCCCATACAAACTGTCGGAATTAAAATCAGCGTCAGCATGGCAGAAAAGAAAAGTCCGCCTATCACTGTAATGGCAAAAGGTGCACCGATAGCCCCTGCATACTCCGTATCTCCCATAGCCAACGGAAGCATGGCAGCAATCGTGGTGATGGAAGTAATCAGAATGGGACGAATACGTGACATACCGGCAGTCATCAACGCCCTGTTCCGGCGGTATCCCCGTTTACGCAAAATGTTGGCGTAATCTATCAGAATGATTCCGTTATTGACGACTACTCCCAACAGAATAAGGAACCCTGTCAGTGTATTCGCATTCATCAGACTGTTGCTCGAAAGCAATAATGCCAGCAAAGAACCGATAGCAGCCAACGGAATGGTAAAAAGCAACACAAAAGGCGTCACTACAGACTCGAAGACTGAAGCAAGGATCATAAATATCAAAAGAAAAGCTGCCAGAATAAGGAATTTGAAATCCCCGAATTCATCCTCCTCATGGAATACCTGCACAGCGACTCCGGACGGAAGATTATAACTGGCAATCAACTGGTCGATATCGGAACGATATCCTCCCAATAAATCTTTCGAAGACTGAACATCTCTCGGAAAAGCATAGTATACCTCAATCTGCTTATCTTGATTGACACGGATGATGCGCGAACGCCCACGTCCATAATTCAGAGACGATATATCTTCGAGATTGTGCATACCGCCATTGGCATTTTCTATCCGGATAGCACGCAAGTCATCCACAGTTTTCTCTTTCTGAGCTTTTTCCTGTGCCTCTTCTTCAGTTTCCTTTTCCGGTATTTCGTCACGGATAATAATATCATAAATATCCTCTCCCACCTTGAAAGTAGCTTCGGAAGAGTATTCATTATTAAGCGCAGTCAATCCGGTGGTAATATTGCCACGGTTAATATCATAGGCAGTCAGCAGAATAGGGTCAAAGTTCAGATTTATTTCTGCCTGACGGGGAGTATACGAAACATGAGTATGCTGTACAAAATCCTGTTCGTCCAACAAATAACGCACTTCCTCTGCCACCATCTGCATCATTTCGAAATCAGATCCCCTGATCACCACCCGTTCACTGTTGTCACCGATACCCAACAAACGCATGAATCCGCCCAGACTGCTCAGAGCCGAGTTATCTCCTCCGCCTCCCATAGCATCAGAGACATAGATTTCCGCCCCATTGATATTGGCGACTTTAGTCTGCACATCCGCTTTTATATCGGCTATTTTCCGTTTGGCGATCTTTGTGTAATCTTCCTGCAAAACGAGTGTCAGAGTCGCCTCTTTTTCCCGAATACGGCAAATCAGATCTTTCTTTTCCGGAAAATCCTCCAGACGTTCTTCCAATACCTTTACAATCTTATCCGTATTTTCAAGCGTACTCCCGGTAGGCATCACGACACTGATGTTGAACCGGTCTGAAGCAACTTCCTTCATCTGTTGCACATTCAAGGTCAATGACAAAATCAATGTTGCAAAAAGCAAGATTACAGCTCCAAAGACTGTCACTCCCGGATTACGCATACAAGTCTTCAATAAGACCAGATAGACCTGCATCGGACGCTGAACGATCGATACTTTTTCATAAACGACACTGTTCCCACTCTTACTCTTCAAAAGAAGGTAAGTAATCATCGGTATAAAAAGTAAAGCTACAAACAGCGAGATCGTCAAAGTTGATATAATGGATACTCCGATATGGTGCCCGATCAGTTTTATCAGGAAATTATCAGAAAAAACGAACGGCAGGAATACAGTAATGGTAGTCAGGGTAGCCGCCACAATGGAGCGCCACACTTCTTTTGTTCCCTGCGTTACCGAACGTTCGGGCGTATAGCCGTTTCCCGACAAACGATAAATATTCTCAAGCACCACGACACTATTATCCAGCAGCATTCCGATGGCCAACGCCATTCCTACCAAGGTCAGACTATTGATAGTGATACCAAAAGCGTAGAAGAAGTTGAAAGCCGTATAGACAGAAATCGGTATGGAAAGTGCGATAAAAAACACCAGCCGCATATTCTTCAGGAAAAGCCAAAGAACGAACACAGCCAATAATCCCCCTACCAATGCCAGATTAATAATCTGGTTGATATTATTTTCCATGGTTTCAGCCTTGTTCTCCTGAATGACAATTTCCAGTTCGAGCGGAGCCAGTTTCTCATTCAGCTTTTCAATCACATCGGATACACGGTGTGAAAGTTCAATCAGATTAGCCTGTGAATCATTGATCAAAGCAACCGAGACGGCTTCTTTTCCATTCACACGACTATAAGTGGTTTCATCTTTCAAGTCAAAAAAGACGGTTGCCACGTCTTTCAGCAGAATAGGACCGGGAGCGACAACTATATTCTCCAAATCAGAGACTTTGGTATACATCGCATTGACATGGACAAAATTCTTGCTGTCGGGTTCATCTGCGAAGCCTACAAATGTCTTTTCCTGGGTATTCTGCGAAAGCAAACCGCTTATTTTGGAAGCAGTGAGGTTCAAAGCCTTGCAAGCCTCCGGATTCAGACGCACTTCAATGGCTTTCTGCCGTCCTCCGTAGATATTGACGGAAGCTACCCCATCTATATTCTCCAGATCGGAACGAACATCCTCGTCTACCAGACTCCGGACACGGTCGGTTCCTCCCGTACCACGCACCTGAAGCACCATGAAGTTATTATTCATCTGAGCAATATCCACTTTCTGTACCTGTACGGTAAAACCGGTCGGCAGGGAGGCAGCGATTTCATTCACCTTCTCCTGCAGTTTATGACTGGTCATCTTGAAGTTGATATTCTTTTTAAAGTCAATCTGTATGCTGGACTGCCTCCTGTCAATGTAGGATTGCAGTTTGTCTACTCCACCTATCGCACTGACCGCTCCTTCAAGTGGAATAATCACTTCCGACTCTACATACGAAGGGTCCATATCCTGCTGTGACGACACCTGGACAAACAGAACCGGAAGTTCTGCGTTGGGCAGCAACTCCACCGGAAGTTGTTTATACGACACATAGCCCAGCAGGCTGAGTGCAATAAACAGCATACAAATCGTTATTCTCCTATTTAGTAAAAAGTTCATCTTCAGCTGTTTTTAGTTCGGCGATTTATACGTCTTTTGATATTCTCCAAGACATAATAGACACAAGGAATAACCATCAAACTCATCAGAGTAGAAGTTATCAATCCTCCGATCACAGCTATAGCCATCGGTGAACGTAAAGATGCACCTTCACCAAAACTGAATGTCATCGGAAGCATGGCCAGAATCGTAGTCAAAGTAGTCATGATGATCGGACGGATACGCTGTTGCCCTGCTTCTACAATGGCATCAGTCAACTCCATTCCCGCCTGACTAAGCTGATTGATACGATCCACCAGAATGATAGAGTTATTGACGGCAATACCTCCCAGCATGACAATACCGATGACTCCCATCATATTGATAGTAGTTCCGGTAATGAAGAAAAGTAAGATAGCACCTACTACAGCCAGAGGAATAGTCAGCAAGATCGTAAACGGATGCAGCAAGGATTCAAACTGGGAAGCCATCACCATATAGACAAGTACAACAGAAAGCATCAGAGCAAACAACAGACTGTTCATTGATTCTTGCCGTTTTTCTTCCTCTCCTGTCACTGTAATACTGTAGTTAGCAGGCAATTCAATACCTTTCACCGTTTCACGCACTTCGGCTGCTACTTTATCCAGTGATTTACTCACATCCATATTAGCCATCACCTTACCGATACGGCTTTGATTGCGGCGCAGAATCTCCTTGGGCGCTTGTCCGTGAGTAATGGTAACAATCTCTTGTAATACAAATTCCTGTGTTCCACTTTTGATGACAAGAGCACCAAGAGAACCCAACGGGATATCCGGCACCTTTATGACGATATCACGCATCTCACCGCGATATTCCATCTTACCGACTTCCTTACCGCTTAGTTGCTGCTTCAATTGTTCGATTACCATAGCCACACTCAAATTATTGATACCGGCTATTGTACGATCAATCGAGATCACAACTTCCGGAGCACCGTCTTCCACGGAGGTAATAACATCATAGATTCCATTTACGCCAATCATCCGTTCCTTCACCTCTTCAGTCAACTGAGCAATCTCATCCAACTCCTCTCCTTTGACCTCCACAACAATAGGAGCCCCTTCGCTTCCTAACAGTGAACTCAGAGAATTCTCATCCTGCTGAATCGTCAGTTCCAGTCCGTCAGGATTCTTGGCCGATTCCACGAAAGACGCAATCACCTTTTCCGGTGAAAGTGTACATTCCGGTGAAAGGATCACTTTCATCATTGCTGTATTTTCTCCTTCAAATATCGCATTTTCCGAACCGCTCCCCTCTCCGATATGACTGTATACCGTACATAAAGAATCACCGCCAACGATAGCATATAACAATTCTTCCAGATTACCTACAGCAGCGGAAGTGCGTTCCATCTGTGTGCCTTCGGGCATTTTGATTACAGCCGTAAACGTCTTGCTTTCCGCACGGGGCATAAACTCAGTTCCGATAAACGGAGTCAGCAATCCAGTCACGATAAGGAGTAACACTGCCATACCGATCACCAGCCAACGTCGCTGAATCAGCTTGCGAAGCACTCTGCTATATCCTGTAATACGAATGGACTTCACTTCTTCCAGCTTAACCTTCTTGCCGGAAAGCTGGATATATAACATCGGAATCACCAGGATAGCCACAAACAAAGAAGAAACCAGTGAGAAAGTAACCGTCCATGCCTGATCTTTAAACAGTTCGCCCGAAGCTCCGTGAAGATAAACAATCGGCAGGAAGACGACAATAGTCGTCAGAGTAGAAGCTATTACCGCATTGGCAACTTCTGCCGTCCCGTTAATAGCAGCCTCTTTGATACTCAATCCTTTCTCCTGATTTCGGAAGATACTTTCTATGACGACAATGGCATTATCGACGAGCATACCCGCCCCGAGCGCCAGTCCTCCCAATGTCATAATATTCAGTGACAGTCCGTTGAAGAACATCAGATTGAAAGTAGCCACAATCGAGATGGGAATAGCAAGACTGACAATCAGTGTTGTCCCCATCCGGCGAAGGAATACAAACAAGACTACAATAGCGAGAATAACACCCAGAACAGCACTGCTCTTCACTTCTCCTATCGCACTTTTTATAAAAGTACCCTGATTGGAAATCACCTGAAAATGATAACCGGGCAATGCATTCTCTATCACTGCCAATTGGCGGGTTACCTCATCCACCACTTTTACAGTATTAAAGCGCATCTCCTTATAAATAGACAGTCCGATACTGCGCTTCCCGTTAATCCGTACAATATTCTCCGGACGAGCGTTCAAAAACTGCACAGTAGCCACTTCCTTCAAAAAAACAGGAGCTTTATTACTGTTGGCGGTTGCTGTACCCGTAGCATTGTTTCCGGATGCTTCCTCTTGTTGTATCGCTTTGTATCCGACAATCAGATTCTCAAAATCATCTTCCGAAGCAAACAAGCTCGAACTTTTCACCAGATATTGTAATCCCAGTTCACTGACCCGTCCACCGGATATACTCTGATTATTCGATTCGATGCGCGAAGCGATATCTTCTATTTTCAGTTGAAAAGCATCCAGTTTATAAGGATCAGTCTGAATGGTAAGAGTACTGACTTCTTCTCCCGAAAGCGTCACTTCAGCCACGCCTTCCAGACGAATCAACTCATTGCGGATATAGCTTTCGGCGATTTTCCTTAATTCCGCCATATCTGTAATACTCTGATGAGACATTCCCACCAAAACTACCGGAGACAAGTTCGCATCGTGTTGCGTAATCTTCAGTTCAGTGATATCCTTGTTCTGGGCAAACGGATTCATGGCTTTCTGCAAATCTAGAAAAGCCTCATCCATATCCTTTGTCCAGGTATATTCTACAGTAATTCGTGCCGTCCCGGCTTTAATCACGGAAGAGACCTGAGTAACATCACTCTGCCGGATCGCCATAGACTCCATATTTTTAACGAATTGCTTTTCGATCTCCTCGGGAGGACGTTCACCCGCCTTTAATTCAATAAACAGGCGGGGATTATTCAGATCGGGCAATAAATCCACACTCAACTGATCGTATGATACTTTTCCCAACAATAAGAGGGCAAATACTACCATACAAATCGTAACCGGATTGCCTACTGCAAATTTGATTATATTCTTCATAAGTATTTCCTATTTTCAAAAGATGCGTTCATATATCGCATCCATGATTTACTTTTGGATTTTGACTTTGGCGTCTTCTTTCAGTGTTTCAAAACCCTTCACTACCAAATTGTCATTTACATTAAGTCCGGATAGAATTTCGATATTATATTCATCCTCCAGACCTGTTTGCAGATTGCGTATCTTTGCCGTATTCTTTTCGACGATATATACGTATTTCCGGCGACGATTGGACAGGATTACGTCTTTAGGTATAATGATAGAACTATCAGCTCTGTCAACGATAATATCTGCTTTGGCGAACATACCCGGACGCAACTTCAGTTGGTCATTATCAATCAGAATCTTTCCTTTAAAAGTACGTGTCTCCGTACTGATTGCAGGAGACAGCTCACCGACTCTCGCTTTTAAAGTATCTCCGGGGATGGTATAATGAGTAATATATACCGGTTGCGCTTCCTTGACATAACGAATGCTGCTTTCCGGCAGATTGATATCCATATACATTTTATCATAAGCCATCAGACTCACCATAGCCTTCCCCTGCTCCACTCTTGTATCAGCCGTATAGTGAGGCAAATCGACAATCACACCATCAAAAGGAGCTTTCACTTTCATCTTCTCCAGATTGAGTTTTGCGTTTTCATAATCGTAACGGGCATTCGTTACTTTTACTTCCGTATTCCGCATTTCACTCATCGTCACCCCTCCTTTTTCATAGAGAGCTTTCTGCTTTGACTGTTCCTGTTCGGCAATTTCAAGACTTAGTTTTTTAGCGTCAATAGCGATTCCGTTTTCATACTCCTTGTCTTCCAGACGGATTATCAGTTCCCCCTTACTTACCCTGTCTCCCATTTTGAAAGGTTTTCCGGTTCTCGGATTAGTCTGAAGTTTATAAAATCCGCTCATTTCCGCATTCTGAGATGCACCGTAAGTCGGCTGCACTGTTCCTGTTGTATTTATTAATTTACTGATAGAACCTTTCTTCAGCTCCACGACAGATACCGGAGTTGCAATATTATTGGGTGCGTTTTGTGGTTTGTTGCCACAGCCGGTTAACAATAAGGTTGTTAACAAAGAAGATGCAATAAAAATTTGATACTGTTTCATGGTCTGCTTATTTTTTATCAATAATGTCTTTCATAGGAACAAGAGGGATATTCTTGTCGAAATCATACAATGAAAGGATTTTAAGATTAAGTAATTCTATTCTGTAATTAATCAACGCCTGCGTATAAGTAATCTTCTTATTCGAAAGCTGAGTCTGGAACTGGCTCATTTCCATACCGGTTATGTCACCTTCCCGGTAACGAGTCTGATTCAGATCATAGGTCAACTGTGCATTCTGTACATTTTGCTCGGCGATCTTAATCTGAGTCCGGAGGTTTTCGAGGTTACGCCATACCTGACGAATATTCAGCTCGATATCCACTTTATCCTCTTGAAACTCGAGTTCATTAATCCGTTGGGCCATCTTTTGTGCTTTAATCCTTGCTTTCTTTTCACCCCAGTCGAAAATAGGGACAGCAAAGCTGATGGAAACCCTTGGATTCTGTGTCGGATTATTATAAACTTTATTCAGGTGGCTATTATCTCCTATCAATCCGAAAGAGATGGATACATCTCCTTTAAACTCGTTCAGCGCTTTTGTCTTAATCATATCGAACTCAAGTTCCTTGCTCTCTATTTCACGCTGACGAAGTTCCAGACGCGAACCCAATCCATGCGATATGGCCTGGTCCAGATTTACCTGAATCGGTTTAATCTCCACTTCCGCAAATACGAGAATATCTTCATCCAGCCTCATTCCGAGAGTCTGTTTGAGTTTGTCCTTCGCATTCTCCAGATTCACCTGACTTTCGTCTACAGACGAACGTGCCGTAGCCAGATTCAGTTCCGCTTGAAAGAGTTCGTCCTTCGCTGCTAAATCCGCTTCTACCTTATTCTTGATAATATCATAACTTTGCTGGGCATTAACCAGTTCTTCACGACTGATTTCCAGATTACTCTGTGCCATATAGACAGAATAGAACTGATCGGTTATACTTTTCTCCGTATTCAGTTGCTGCAAAGCATAACTGATATTGGCATTTTCATAATCATATTCTATTTGCTTCAGTTCCATTTTACGCTTGTTGTATGTGAAAATAGGCTGAGTCAATTGCAGATAGAGGTCATTGCTGAATGCCCGGTTACTAGTTTTATCCCCTTCTATAATGGAACTGTTGTCCTGCCAGCCGAAACGGTTGATTAAAGAAATAGTACCGTCTGTCCATAGAATGGGCTGATCGACCTGAAAGGTCCCGCTGGTATTGAATGTTTCATTCGTGTACCATTGTGACAGACGATTATCGAAACGCCTGTTCTTGTTATAGTCCACCGGGTTCAGATTTAATGAAAATCGAGACTTTAATGAAGCCTTCTGCGCCAGCAGATTCTGCTTATATCTCTCCAGATTCATGTAGGAACGGCGAAGAGAAGGACTGTTCTCCTGCGCAATCTCCATTGCCTTGTCAATCGTTAAAGGAATTTGTCCTTGTGATGTCAGGGCAATTCCCGTAAAAGTTACGATTGTCAGCAGCATTCTTTTTAATAGTAGTAAGTCACTTTGCATATAGTTTGCTGTTTTAATAATTATCGTTTCACTATTTTCACTGCGTCGGCTGTCACAGAACGCAGCTTACATTCATCCGTCAGCACGACACGAACCGTATCGGCACTAAAATAGTAAGTACCGAGTTGTTCCCAACCCTCATTGGCTTTTCTCAGATTGATATAAGCATCTTCCATCTCGCTGTCGTATGCCACCCTGAAATGATATTCACCCTGAAGGCGATCATTCCATCGCAGCTCATCATCCTTGAATACATGATAATAAAGCTCATATTGACCGGCTTCCGGCACAGGAATTTTCCATGTAGCCGTCTGACTGCCGTCTCCACTCTTAATCACATAGGCCGAACGGATATATTTGCCATAGTATTTAGCATTGGTGGTAGCTGTCCATTGTAAAGGCGCACGCCACCAGGATATGCCCGAATATTTAAAGGAAGTATCCTCCACTTTATCCAGCCATTTAGGCAGAAGTCCTACGACAGCAGGGGTAGAAAGTACAAAGAGAGTGGAATCTTCATTATCCACAATAACCTCTCCCGGCATTTCTAAGGATGATTCCGGCAAGGTATAGATAGTGTCCTTGACTATTTTATTCCGTTCTTGTTTTACATTACCAATGGATTGCCGTATCATATAAGGAAGATTGCCGGAAACCATCGTATTGATTTCCACATCACGTATCTGTTCTTCCCAGACAGAAACAAATTCTTTGCTTGTATGGGCAGCTATCTCTACCTTTTTTCTGGCTCTGGGATCTTCCATCGGTTGATACCACCAGCCATTTTGAAGAACGTTCATCTGAATGATTCCGTCATAATCCGAGTTATTGCTCACCAGTACTTTCAAGACAAAGAATTCTTCTCCTCCTTTATTGACAACTTTGGTCAGTTCGGGCTCTCCGATCGAATAAAAAGGAAGAGGCGTCAACTGTTCCCATTCTTTCAAATATGAATAAAGATCCGTCCGGCTCATTTCTCCCAGAGTATCCAGCATATTTTCGAACTTTATGTTCAGAAATGTATTACGCTTCAACATCGCATATAGTGAATCCCGGAAAGCATCTACGCCCATGTTTATTTCTGACCGGGCAAAAAGACGGCTTGCCTCCAGTCCTACGATATTATTTTGCAGATTACGCTGTTCCACATCAGCCAGCAACTCCTTGAACGTATGCTTTTCCAGCAGCAGGTTGGCCTTTTCATTGTTACTAAGCCCATTTATCTGACGTTCCCATCCTTCATTTTCCGACTTCTTTTGCAGATATAGTTCAATAGCCCGATTGGCAACAGGCCATTCCGAAGAGTAAATATTGTAACGGAAATTATAAATCTGCGGGAAAAGGAAATAAGGATTTGCCGTAGACGAAAGATTTCCCCGTCCTCTACTACCCGACGAAAAGTTATAATCGCCTTCTGTCTGCAAAAACATCCAGGCAAAGTTACTAAAAGTCCGCATCTGGGCTTCCTGCAGACTGATTTCATTATTTCCCGACCACCGGATATGATTCTTCACCTGCCTCTTCACATCCAGTTCCCAGAATATAGCTCCTTTTTCGGGGAACAATACCATTTCAGGTTGTACTGTCTCCTGCGCTTGCGACCAGGCACGTTCATAGCTGGCAAATTGCACAGGAACTTCTACAATAGAAAATCGCTTAAAAGGATAATCCAGTTTATATTGCCGTGCCAGTTGCTCTTTCACATTACGTATCAGCCAGGGAATGGTATCGTGAATAGAATCAAACGAAGCAGTAAAATAGTCATGGTCCCTTAAATGCCAAACGCTATAAAGAATGCTGTCCGCATAAGCACTTTTTTGCTGATAGTCACCTATGACCAACGATAGTGTCTGAGACGGATAATCTCCTTTAAACGAATACACTCCTTCTTCATCACACTTTCCTTCCCCTTGAGAAAGAGGAACTAACCCCGGTAGAGGCTTGACCTTCAAGCGATAATTACTGAAATAAGTTTGCTGCCAGTCAGGATTTTTATCACTATAGCTTGTTCCTGCACGGGGATACCAATAAGTTTCAGGGGTAAGCATCAGATAATTTTTCGTCTGAAAACTATACTGCTTGTCTATGTTGAACAGAAACTTTTTATTGGAAGCTTGCAGCACTTCGGGAGGGATATCCAAATAACAGAATGAGTTATCTATCTGTCCGTCATACCTGAATGTTGCAGAGATTGTATCGCCTTTGGCATGCTTCGTGCCGAAATCCACCAATACTATTTGCTTGTCACGTTTAAACTTGAGTTGCTGTCCGGCCGAATGAACGGAATGAATGGTTAATCCCGGATTCAAACAGAAGGTGAATACGGCAGATGAGTCCAATGCCACTCCTTTCACAGTTACTTCCGACAGAAAATCTTCAGGATGCTGCTCTACAGAAAGATCATATTCATGAATGAACATCTTCGGAGTAGAGACATATTGGTTGTTGATCTTCGTATAGGTAGCGCGTATATCACTTTGATATAAAATCGAATGTATATGCCAATAACCGCATACGAAAGCTAACATAAGAGTACAAAAAGAAATAACCAGCCACGGATAATTACTGTGCGATGAATTCGGCAGACGCCTGAACAGGGAAATCGTGAAAAAGACAAACGCCAGTCCGGCAAGAAAATAGATGCCACGATGATTTAAAATCACCTCCCAGTTGGAAAAACCGACAATGCTGGACTTCACCAAAGGAAGACTATAAGCCATATAATCGAAAAGATAATAAAACTTATCTTCAATATAGAAAACGGTAAGTCCGATATATCCTAACAATAAAACGAATGTCAGTGCCTGATTTTTCAATACCAGCATCAGAAAGATAGCCAGGCCAATAATGAAAATCAGCGTAGGGACACTGATCAACAGAAAATAAAGCAAGTAAGCCATCCAGTCCACTTCTCCCAATGTCAGGTTGAATGCAGCCGTAATAGCCATAATAATGAGATTCAGCAACAAAAAGACGCGCAGATTTCCCCAAATCTTACCGATGACGTATTCAGCATTACTTAATGGACGGACATAAAAGACTTCTGATGTATCCAGCTTTTTATCTCTTTTCAGGAAGTCGGATGCCAGAAAGATAGCAATAACAGCCTGCCCTGTATTTAGCAACAGTAAAATTAGATAAGGAATGTTCGATGGAATGGCTGTAGCAATCCAGAAGCCTCCGCTATCTTCCGATACGAACAACTGGAAATTGAAAAAAGTAATGATAGTTACAGCGAGTACCGTGAATACTCTGAAGAACCAGCTTCTGATTAATAATTTACTTTCATATTTTGCTACCGATTGTATATTAGATATAAAGGTCATATCAGCATATCGTGTTTAGTCGTTTGTCCAAAGGTTTAATTGATTCTCCATATAATATACATAGGCGTGTTCCAGATTAGGGGGAAATGGTTCCGCTTCGTATCCTTCTACTTCATCGGCAACCACCTGTACTTCCCAGATTGTCCCCGATGGAATCGTGGAGATTACCGGATATTTTTTATCGATCTCATGCAACTGATCTCCCGCAGCCCTGATTCTCCACACTTTGCCCTCGGCTAATTTCAGCATATCTTGCGGAGAACCGTTGAAGGAAACTTGTCCCCGGTTCATTAACGCCATATTATTACAAGTACTGGAAATATCACCGACAATGTGAGTAGACAAAATAATAGTCACATCATTCTCGCTGACCTCCGAAAGAAGGTTACGGAAACGGATACGTTCTTCCGGGTCAAGTCCGGTAGTAGGTTCATCAACAATGATTACCTTAGGATGATGTATCAGCGCTTGTGCAATTCCTAACCGCCGCTTCATACCTCCCGATAATTTATTGGCATATCGTTCGCGAACATCGAACAACCCTACGTTTTCGAGCATTTCATCCACAGCTTGTTTTCTCTGCCTGCTATGGGTCATACCGGACAAACGCGCCGCGTAATCAAGAAACTCATACGTTTTGTATTTGGCAAAAAAACGAAAGTCCTGAGGAAGATACCCCAGAATACCGCGTATTTCTTTCCGCTGTTTCATCAAATCATAACCGCAAATTTCTACTTGCCCGGAAGTTGGTTCCATAAGGGCTACAAGAATACGCATTAAAGTAGATTTGCCGGCGCCATTGGGTCCTAATAAGCCAAACATCCCTGCAGGTATTTCCAGATTGACATCTTTCAAGGCATGATTTCCGTTTGGATAGATCTTATTAAGGTTCTTAATAATTATGCTCATGACATTTTATTTGTCCTATGTTGTATTGGGTGATAAAGATAGGCTTTATTTACAGGATACAAATCATAATTATAAACATTAACTTATATT
>ENA-OYYP01000649-OYYP01000649.1-human-gut-metagenome-genome-assembly--contig:-NODE-649-length-18376-cov-9.037880_pt1 | contig 18376 bp, 18 predicted proteins | sample MGYA00244067_ERZ653456 | MGnify/ENA primary metagenome ERZ653456 (study PRJEB26926, sample SAMN06165101) | human gut metagenome | biome: ENVO:00009003; feature: ENVO:2100002; material: ENVO:00002003... | reverse complement strand
CTCTACAAAAGTATTTCATTTATTTTATAAAAAAAAGCCACGATAGGCTTTTTGTTCACCTAAATGTCCTAAAGATTGCTTATTTGGATGAATATAACGTTTATCCACATTATTTTCATGCTTACGAAAAGGGGCTTTTACCCGCCAATCACCCTATTTCAAACGGGCATTTACAATATTTAACTGACTAGCTATTGCTTAATTACGAAATATTCGTAGCTTTGCGAAAGAATCGTAATTAAACATCATCTCCATGGAAAAGTTAACTATACAAGAAGAAGAAGTAATGATCTACATTTGGGAGTTACAATGCTGTTTCGTAAAAGACATTGTTGCAAAGTATACGCAACCGGCACCTCCTTATACCACAGTAGCATCTATCGTAAAGAACCTCGAGCGGAAAGGATATGTCACACCGAAACGTGTGGGTAATACCTACCAATATACTCCTGCCATTCGCGAAAATGAATATAAACGCCATTTTATGAGTGGCGTAGTTCGTAACTACTTTGAGAACTCTTACAAAGAAATGGTTTCTTTCTTTGCCAAAGACCAGAAAATTTCGACCGATGATCTCAAAGATATTATCGAACTCATTGAAAAAGGAAAAGAAAATTAATAGAAAACATTCATCACCATGACTCCGGAACTAGCTTATTTTCTAAAGATAAATGTAGCGATAGCTCTGTTCTATGCATTCTATCGGTTGTTTTTCCATAAAGACACCTTCTTCCATTGGCGTAGGATGGCTTTGCTATGTTTCTTTGCCATCTCCATGCTTTATCCTTTACTGAATATTCAGGGATGGATAAAAGCTCACGAACCGATGGTGGCAATGGCAGATCTTTATGCAACCATCCTGCTGCCGGAGCAAGTTGTGACTCCTACACAAGAGACTGTCATAAATTGGCAAGAGGTTATCATGCAGTTCGCTAAAATTATTTATTGGAGCGGAATGTTATTACTTACCGCACGTTTCTTCGTACAACTGGGTAGCATCATCCGATTGCATTTCCAATGCTCAAAAAGCAATATACAAGGAGTACGCGTACATCTATTAAAAAAAGAAACAGGTCCTTTTTCTTTCTTCCACTGGATATTCATACACCCGCAATCACATACGGAATCTGAAATCAGTGAAATCATTACGCATGAAGAGACCCATGCCCGACAATACCACTCGGTGGATGTGCTTTTCAGCGAAATAATGTGTATATTCTGCTGGTTCAACCCATTTATCTGGTTAATGAAACGGGAGGTCAGAGGAAACCTCGAATACATGGCAGACCATCGTGTATTAGAAACGGGACATGATAGTAAATCATACCAGTACCACTTATTGGGACTGGCACATCACAAGGCTGCAGCAAATTTATCAAATAGTTTCAATGTTTTACCACTCAAAAATCGTATTAAAATGATGAATAAACGAAGAACGAAAGAAATAGGAAGAACCAAATATCTGATGTTTCTTCCCTTAGCTGGCATCTTGATGATTGTCAGTAACATCGAAATGGTAGCACGTACTACTGAAAAATTTGCAAAAGAAATGATGGGACAAGTAACGGAAGAAGTTGCCATGCAAGCTGAAACCACAAATATTCCCGAACTTTCTACAAGAGAAATGCAAGAAATCACTCTTCCGCAAGGTACAAAAGAAAAGGAAGTAACGGAAACACAAATCAAGAGTGTACCGGATTCTGTTGTTTTTCAGGTTGTAGAAGAAATGCCGGATTTTCCGGGAGGGATGAAGGCATTGATGGATTACTTGTCGAAAAATGTCAAATATCCGGCTGAAGCACATGCAATCGGTGCACAAGGACGTGTAATTGTAAGCTTTACTGTTAAAAAGGACGGAAGTATAGCTGACACAAAAGTAGAACGAAGTGTCAATCCGTATCTCGACAAAGAAGCCATGCGTGTCATTGCTGCCATGCCTAAATGGCAACCTGGAAAACAAAGAGGGGAAGCAGTAAATGTAAGATTTACAGTTCCCGTTGCTTTCAGACTATCCGATCCAGAACTACCCAAGGCGGAAGAGATCAAACAGTCTGATCTGGACGAAGTAGTTGTAGTGGGATACGGTCCACAGGAAGATTCAACTCCCGGTGCAGTAGGTGTGAAAGGAGAAAACGCAGATCAGGCTTTCACTGTAGTAGAAACAATGCCCAAATTCCCGGAGGGACAAGCCGGGTTGATGCGTTATCTTGCTAGAAGTATCAAATATCCTGTCATTGCTCAAAAAAACAAAGAACAAGGCAGGGTAATCATACAAATGATTATCGGAACAGACGGTAGTTTGTCAAACGTAAAAGTATTACGTAGCGTATCTCCGTCACTGGATGCAGAAGCCATCCGTGTAGTGGGCAACATGCCTAAATGGGAACCGGGAATGCAAAAAGGACAGGCTGTTCCTGTTAAGTATACCCTCCCTATCACGTTCCGGTTACAATAAATAACTTCCCCGATACCGCTCCCTTTCCTCATCGGTGAGGAAAGGGGCGCTCATCGGTGGGGAACTCTCTCCTCCCGGTGCCGGACGTATCTTTCCCCGGTGCTGAAAAAAGTCATTTCTTTTTCAGCTTTTCGCAAGGATAGTTATAAAAAGATCCTTATATTTGTTCGTGTAATAAAACATTATTCACATGAAAAGATTCGCATGGATTATTGGTTTAATATTCTGCACAATCTGCACCATACAAGCCAAAGACAGAGTTATCGAGCGGCCTCCTTTTCTAGCATGGAGCTCCAATAGTATTGAGATTGATAAAATTGTCATGAGTGATACCGTAACAACAGTGTATATAAAAGCTTTTTATCGCCCGAAATACTGGATTAAAATAGCAACGGGCAGTTTTCTGAAAGATAATAATGGAATGCTTTATCCCATCCGAAAGGGAGTTGGAATCACATTGGATAAGGAATTCTGGATGCCGGAATCGGGAGAAGCGGAGTTTCAACTCTTATTTCCCCCAATACCTGAAAATGTAACCAGTCTGGATTTCTCGGAAGGAGACTTCGACGGGGCCTATAAGATATGGGGAATACAATTAGACAAAGAGACATCCTATAAACAAAAACTTCCCAAAGAAGCAGTCATACACAAAATAAATAAGAAAGCGATATTGCCTACTCCAAAGTTGGCTTTTGGAACTGCTACACTCAAAGGAAAAATGCTGGACTATCAGAAAGAGATGATGCAACAAATGAAGATGCATATAGAAAGCCCTGCATTGAATGTCCACAACGAACAGAATATCATAAAGATCAAAGAAGACGGCACTTTTCAGGCGGAGGTCAAAGTAGCGTCCGTTACAAGTGTAGCATTAGAACTACCTTTTGGTTGGATCGAGTGTCTGATAGCCCCCAACGAAGAGACATCGCTCATCATCAATACAAAGGAACTATGCCGTAGACAGGCGCATCTGCAAAGAAAGGATAAAACGTATGGAGAGCCTGTATACTTTAATGGTTATCTGGCCAGCTTGCAACAAGAATTAGCTTCCGTAGATATAGATATTGTATTGAAAAGCGTTTATTACATGGATATGTATAACGACATTGCCGGGAAAAGCGCAGATGAATACAAGGCTTATGTATTGGAGCGTCTTCCATCCATTCGAAAAGAAATTGCACAATCCCCATACAGCAATGCGTGTAAAGAGCTATTAAATATTCAGGTAGATCTGGCAGCGACTGGTAAAATCGCCATGACGGAGAGAGAACTAAAATCAGCATATATCGCTGTTAATAAACTGAATAAAGAACAGACCGACGACTATTTCTACAATACCCGCATTGACATTCCTACAGGATACTATGACATATTGAAAGAGTTCACTTCTATCAACACTCTGAAAGCGCTATACGGTAAATATTACGCATCAACAATATACTTGATAAGTTTTCTGCCAAATTCTTTAGATGTACTTAAAGAGACACTGGGAACGGGACAGGGCCCCTTATTCGATAACATTAAATTTAATAAACTGTATCAATCCATAAAGGATTTTACCCCGTTAACAGCAGAGCAGAATGCCGAACTAAAAACTTTTTCTTCCCCGGCATACGCAGAGATGCTTACTCAAACGAACAAAGAAATAATAAAGAAAATAGAATTAAACAAAAGAAAGACAGGCTTCACTGTAAACGAGACGGGACAAGTCTCCAATGAGGACTTATTCCCATCCATTATCTCTAAATTCCGTGGACACACGTTGTTAGTCGATTTTTGGGCAACTTGGTGTGGCCCTTGTCGCACAGCCAATAAAGCCATTACTCCAATGAAAGAGGAATTAAAAGACAAGGATATTATCTACCTCTACATCACAGGCGAAACTTCACCCAAAGGCACTTGGGAAAATATGATTACCGACATTCATGGTGAGCATTTCCGTGTGACAAATGAACAATGGAGTTTTCTGATGTCCAGCTTCAATATCCGGGGAGTTCCCACTTATTTTGTTGTTGATCCGGAGGGTAATATTACTTTCAAGCAAACTGGATTTCCCGGAGTAGACACCATGAAAAAAGAGCTTATGAAAGCTTTGAATAAGTAATTCGAACGTTAAAAAGATAGTGACGGTATATGCTTAGGATAGTGACGGTATATGATAATGATACCGTCACTATTTCTATCGGATAGCGTCACTATCTTGTAGAGGAAAATCCGCCAACAACAATTGCTATATAAGTATGTCATCATAATTAGTTTATATAATATATTTAGGCATGGATTACGCGGATTATAATATAAGATTATTTTGCAAGAATACGCAATCCTAAAAATCAATAAATAAACGAGCCTCCATAGTCTTTGAAAAGACTACAGAGGCTCGTTTTATATCCTATGGATAACTTACTGCAAAGCTATCCAACTCCAGATTCCACTTATTTATGCATTTCCACGATTTGAGTCGGAGCCATCTCTACATTCCGTCGATCTACTTGGCGAACGACACTGGCAGCCAGGGATAAGAAAGCACGTCCGGTTACGGAATCTTCATCCAACGCAACAGGTGTACCATTATCTCCCCCTTCGCAAATGCTTTGTACGATAGGTATCTGTCCCAACAAAGGAACATTCATCTCTTCAGCCAGTTTCTTTGCGCCTTCTTTTCCGAAGATATAGTATTTATTTTCGGGAAGTTCGGCAGGAGTAAACCAAGCCATATTTTCAACCAAACCAAGGATAGGTACATTTACCTTATCATTGGTAAACATATTGATTCCCTTACGGGCATCTGCCAAAGCCACTGCCTGCGGAGTGCTGACAACAATCGCCCCTGTCATGGCCAGCGTTTGAACAACTGTCAAATGAATATCACTGGTTCCGGGAGGAAGGTCTATCAGAAAATAATCCAACTCTCCCCAAGCTGCATCAGCAATCAACTGTTTCAACGCATTACTAGCCATTCCACCACGCCACAAAGTTGCCTGATCCGGATCGACAAAGAAGCCGATAGATAATAATTTCACTCCATATTTTTCTACCGGAATAATCATGTCACGACCGTCGATACGTTCAGCATAAGGGCGTGCATCTTCCACCTGAAACATCTTCGGCATAGAAGGACCAAAAATATCAGCATCAAGCAAACCGACTTTATAACCTAATTTAGCCAAAGCAACAGCCAGATTCGCAGACACCGTAGACTTGCCTACTCCACCTTTACCGGAAGATATGCCGACTATATTCTTCACCTGCGGAAGGAGCTTGCCAACTTCCGGGCGGGCAGCTTGTTTACTTTCCGCTGTGATCGTTACCTGCACATCAGGAGAAACATACGTATGAATAGCTGTTTCCGCAGCCTTCAACATTGATTTCATAAACGGATCAGTTGGTTTCTCAAAGATCAATGAGAAGCTGACAGTCATGCCATCAATACGGAGATTATCGGCAACCATCTCCGCTTCCACCAGATTCTTTCCCGTACCGGGATAACGCACCGTTGCCAATGCATCTAATATCAATTTAGGATAGAGAGTCATTTTATTTACTATTTGACGATTTACTATTTACAATTTAAAATCACCATTCGATTAAGTGTCTGTTCACTTTTAGGGCGATTGTTACTGCACAAAACTATTTACTTGTACTTAATCCGCTACGTTTGCTACGATTATAACTACGATAAGGATCAAGTTCTATTTCTACATCCGGTTCTTGCAATTGACCTTCCTGCGGAAGCCGGAACTTGATATACTTAATAGCTAAACCACGATCCAGCCATTGTTGTTCATAATAGGTTTTAATACCGAGAATATTATCTACCAGATCAGAATGATATAAATCTTCAGTCATAAACTCAACCGGAAGTTTGTTCGCTTCAATCATGTATTTGGTATAGGTAAACATGAAGTTGCTGTCCGTTTTCAGGTGGATAATACCATTCGGCTGCAAGAATTTACGGTACCGTTCCATAAAATAGGTGGAAGTCAATCGCTTGGTTGCTTTCTTCATTTGCGGGTCAGAGAAGGTAAGCCATATTTCACTCACTTCGCCTTCGGCAAAAAAACGTTCAATAATTTCAATATTGGTACGCAGAAAAGCGACATTCTTCATTCCGGCCTGTAATGATTCCGTTGCTCCCGTCCACATACGGGCACCTTTTATATCAACTGCTATAAAGTTCTTTTCGGGAAACATTTTACCCAAGCCGACGGTGTACTCACCACGTCCGCAGCCTAGTTCGAGCACAATCGGATGATCGTTTTTAAAAAACTCCTTATGCCATTTTCCCTTCATGTCAAAAGGCACGTTATCTACCGCCGAATAAGGATATTCGAACACGTGTGGATAACTCGCCATATCGGCAAACTTTTCTAATTTATTCTTTCCCATATCAATCCTGATTAGGTCGCAAAGGTACTGATTTTGACGCAACCGACAAAAAGAAATGGAGCACAGATTTCTCTATGCTCCATTCTTCTATAATATTGAATGATTCGTGTTATTAAATCTCAACATTCACCTCAACGTTTACTTCTACATTTCCACCTTGTTGTGCTTTCAAATCTTCATAGAAAGCTGCACGGGAAATAGCAACATACGGTTGCAGGAAAAGAAATCCGATACCAAAAGTAAAAATACAAAGGATAGCCCAACCAATGAAGCTTAAATCAAGCATGAACAACTTCATCTTGTTCCCTTCCATCATAGCCATACTTTTTCAATAGCTGCATTGTTTTTCATTTCCGGTTCATCTTTCAAGATAAAAGATGTCATTGCATAAGAATAAGACTTAATGATACCCGGTATAACCAGCAATAATGACCACAAAACTGTATAGACAGTCTGAAGCAACATAGTTACAAAAATACGCCCATAATCCTGGAAACCTTCGAACAAAACACCAAAGTCAATGTCTTTGCCTCTACATACACCAAGCATTACAATAGTAAAACCGTATGCAACCGGAAGTCCGACAAACAATGAACATAATCCGCCAATCACAGGAATAGCAGATAATCCACCGGCAATAACTGAATAAATAAGTGCAGCAACGGCTGCCATAGGCCACTTTCCTCGAAGTGCCTCACGCGCCTGAGCACGCAGTTCTGAGTTTAGTTTTAACATAGTGAATAATATTAATTGATAAATGTGTTATTTCATTATATACAGTTATTCCACAATTGTCACCCAGCCATGTGTATCCGGCTCGTCGCCATACTGAATTCCACGCAGCTTATTGTACAATTTTGTACAGATAGGTCCCGGCTTACCATCTTTAGAGATAACGTATGATTTTCCGTTTTCCAAATCATCGATACGCTGAATCGGGCTGATTACTGCGGCAGTACCACAAGCACCTGCTTCTTCAAATGTTTCCAGTTCTTCTTCCGGTATCGGACGGCGTTCCACCTTGATACCCATGTCTTCTGCCAACTGCATCAAACTCTTATTGGTAATAGAAGGCAGAATAGAAGTTGATTTCGGAGTGATATAAGTATTATCTTTAATACCGAAGAAATTGGCAGCACCACATTCATCGATATATTTCTTTTCTTTCGCATCAAGATAGAACTCGCAGGAATAACCCAGATCGTGTGCTTTCTTGTTAGCACGAAGGCTGGCTGCATAGTTGCCACCTACTTTATAAATACCTGTTCCATGAGGAGCGGCACGATCGAACTCACGAATGATAACGTACGGATTGGTAGAGAAACCACCTTTGAAATATGGACCTACCGGAGTTACGAACACTACAAACATATACTCTTCAGCAGGATGTACACCTACTTGGGCACTTGTTCCGATCAACAGCGGACGAATGTAAAGAGAAGCACCGGTTTCATAAGGAGGGATAAAACGTTCATTCAGTTTTACGACTTTCAAAATTGCTTCTTTAAACCGTTCTGTCGGAAGTTCTGCCATCAGAATTCCCTGGCAAGTAGATTGCAGACGGGCAGCGTTTTCTTCCAAACGGAAAATACGTACTTTACCATCCTTTCCACGAAATGCTTTCAGCCCTTCAAAGGCTTCCTGACCATAGTGCAAACAGGTTGCCGCCATGTGCAAATTGAGGTGTTCGTCACTACTAACCTCTAATTCTCCCCATGCACCATTACGGAAGTTGATTCTCACATTGTAATCTGTCTTCATGTATCCGAATGACAGATTCGCCCAGTCTATTTCTTTCATATTGTTATGTATTAGTTTATTTTCTATTGCATTGAAACGCAAAAATAACTTTTATTCTTCAGATAGCCTCTTTTCTTGCAATAATTTTTCGACTTCCCGGTCGGCTTTTGTCAGTTTATCCTTGCAAAAAGCAATAATCTCATTGGCTTCTTTTATTTTCTCACTCAAAATGTCGATATCCAGTTCGTTATTATCTATCTGGCGAACGATCTTTTCGAGACGTTCCATTGCTTGGGAATATGTTTCTTTTTTTGCTGCCACGATGATTGATATTTAATGGTTAATGATGAATGTTCTTACAAATACACAGTCGACGGATAGTTACTTTTCCACCACAGATTGCACTTCTCCTTTCAGCAACCGGGTTGTCAAGCGATCTCCCGGTTTCAGCGAAGATGCATCCGTCACCGCTTTCCCGTCTTTGATTGTAATACTGTATCCCCGGCTCAAGAGTTTATCCGGAGAGGCGTCTGCTATCCGCTGTTGCAAAAGTTCCAACCGGTGAGACTGACGGGCCAACAATGCTTTCGCCACTTGTGATAAATCCTTCTTTGCTGCCAGCAAAGAAAAACGAGCATCCGCAAGTTTGCGGTGAACAAGATTGGGAATACGGATTTGGAGCGCCTCCAACCTTCGTTGTTCCTGCTCAAGAAGCATATAAGCTCCCTGTTGAAGACGTACAGATAATTCTTCCAGATGCTCTGCGACTTCCGTTACCTGATGAATCAGAAGTTCGGCAGCAGCCGTAGGAGTCTTTACCCGGGTATGAGCTACAGAGTCAAGGACTGTATCATCGCGTTCATGACCAATACCGGTAATGATAGGTAATGGAAATTGCGCACATGCAGCTGCTAGTAGATAAGTATCAAAACCGGATAAATCGGAAGTAGCCCCACCGCCACGAATAATGACCACTACGTCAAATTCATTGATGCGGGCATTGATACGGTCTAAAGCCGCCAATACAGACTCTTCAACTTGATTGCCCTGCATTAAAGCCGGAAAAAGTTCTGTATAAAAATAGAATCCCCCCGGATTGTGCTGTAACTGATGGCAGAAATCTCCATATCCAGCTGCGGTAGCCGAAGAAATGACGGCAACACGTTGGGGAAGAACCGGCATTTCAAGTTCTTTATTCAACGTCAAGACTCCCTCCTCTTCCAACTGCAATAATATTTCCCGACGACGGAGAGCCATATCTCCCAACGTGTAAGCTGGATCAATATCAAGCACCGTCAGACTGTAACCGTATAACTCATGAAACTGAACAGTTACTTTCACCAGCACTTTAATACCGGAGGTAAATAGTTGTCCGGTGCTTTCCTCAAAATAGGGTTTCAGCAAACGGTAGATATTATTCCAAATCATCCCCCGTGCTTTGGCTACGAGATTATTACTACGAGGATCTTTCTGCACAAATTCCAGATAACAATGCCCTGTCGTATTGGAACGGACATCGCTCAACTCTGCCTGTATCCAATATTCATCGGGCAGGCATTGCTCCAGACTACGGCGGACAAGTGAATTCAGTTCTAAAAGGGAAAGAGAATCCATAAAAAAGAACAGTTAACGTTGAGTTGATTGATATGCCTTCCACAAATCGGGAATACCATATCCATATATATTATCCGGGAAATCAGCTCTGTCACCTGACTGACGCACCAAATCAATAATCTGTTTTGCCGTCAGCTTCGGACAAGCCTGCCACAAGCAAGCTACCATACCGCACATAATCGGAGAAGCAAAAGAGGTTCCATTGGCGCGACGAAGATTTCCATCCGTTCCCATCACATCCGAATTTAAACCGACAGCCACTACGTCCGGCTTCACACGTCCGTCAGCCGTATTTCCTACAGAAGAAAACGGCGCCAGTTCTCCTCTTTTTGTTACAGCTCCTACAGTTATGATATTCTCCGCATCTCCCGGAGGAGTAATCTTCTTCCACGAACCTGCACCCGAATTTCCGGCACTGCACACAACTACCATTCCTTTATCGGCAGCTTTCGCTGCTTCCCGGGACATCAATGCATAATGACCATTCAAGTCACGGTATCTATAATTCTTCGCAGGATCATCAAATGAGTAGTAACCAAGCGATGTATTCACCAAATCCACTCCTACACTATCGGCAAACTCGATAGCTGCCGCCCAATAATCCTGCTCTACCAAATTTTCCGAATATTCGTCTTCACTACGCAGCAACCAATAAGAAGCTTCAGGAGCAGTGCCAATCATCACATGCGGCTGGTTCATAGCCATACAGGACAATACAGACATTCCATGACTGCTTTCTGCATAAATATCTGCCTCCGGATTCACAAAGTCACGCACACCGAGAATACGGATATTTTTCATGGCATCAATCTTATCCACATTATGGAAGCCGGCATCAATCACGGCAATGGTCATTCCCTGTCCCTTAAAGCCTGCATCATGCAGGAGATCGACGCGGCTCATAGCCGCTTGCGTGATTGCAGGACCGTAAAGACTATCAGTGCGCAACGGTTTATTTATCAATGAGTCTCTTTGAAATGCTTTTTGCGTGATACCTTTCCACACTCTTTCTGTAGAACGTACAAAAGGCAGTTGAGCTATTTCGCTGATTAAGGTACTGTCATTACAAGAAACAGTAACGAAATTATCCCATTTCCCGGTCACAAGTACATGAACACCAGTTTTTCGTATGGCATCTACATACGTCCTGCAAACCGGTAAATCGGTAGAATCAATGGGCAATCCCTGTTTTTTTCTCCGCTCAATAGATTTCTTAGACAAATACTTTTCCGGTTTCTGCAAAGAATAGTCCGTAGCCGCTTTGTCTTTCAGACTAATCCGGTATTTTAAGGTATCTCCCGGAGTAAATTGGGCAGATACCCCCAGATACATATTTAGAGCGAGAATCAATACTATAAACTTCTTCATAAGTTATCTTTCTATTTTAATCAATCATAATTCTTCATTTTCTATAATCACCAGCCCGATTCCTCTTTGGGAAGCGATAAAAGCTCCTCCCAGCACCCGTCTTCCATCATAAAACACAGCAGATTGTCCGGGAGCAATGGCTGAAGCCGTTTCGAGGAAACGGACCAACAAACGTCCGTCTTCCAATCTTTTCACCCGGCAGGGAATCGGACGACTGCGATAACGAATCCGCACTGTCAGATTCTCACACCCGAACAGTTCCCGTTCATCTACAATCTTATCCTGCTCCGCCAACATGTATTCAGTTTCCAATTGGTCGGCATCTCCAAGCATCACCGTATTTTTCTGCGGATTGATTTTCAACACATAAGCAGGCTTTCCTAAAGCGATCTCCAGTCCTTTTCGTTGACCAATCGTATAATAAGGTGCCCCTTTATGTTTCCCCAGTTTTACTCCTTCAGAGTTGACAAACCATCCCGATCCGATTTCACTATCCAGTTCAGGGCACTGTTCACGAAGAAAATCACGATAATCTCCTTTAATAAAGCAGACTTCCATACTTTCTCCTTCTTTCGACTTTGTCTCATACCCTTTCTCCGCAAGATACTCACGGACCTTTACCTTCGTATAATCTCCCAACGGGAAAATGCAACGTTTCAGCACATCCTGCCCCAATCTCCAGAGAAAATACGACTGATCTTTCTTATCATCGTCTCCGGCTACTATATAAATGTTTCCGTTTTTCTCTTCCAATCGCGAATAATGTCCGGTAGCTACCCATGCACAATTCAACTTATCCGCCCACTCCGTCAAAACACGAAACTTAAACAACGGATTGCACATCACACACGGATTCGGTGTACGCCCCTGCTTATATTCGTCTATGAAGTTTTTTACGATGGTCTCTTTAAAAGGAATACGCTCATCTGCCACATAATGTTCAATCCCCATTCGTTCAGCTAACTCCCTGGCGTCCTGCGGTTCATCTCCCCACACACGCATGGTAACTCCTACAATCTCATATCCTTGTTCTTGCAGCATCAAGCAAGTAGCGGTGCTGTCTATGCCACCGCTCATACCTACCAATACTCTCTTGTTTCGTTCTTCCATTCGAATTTTGAAAATTTACATGGTTACAAATGTACGAGATTTCAAAGAGAAAAGTTGCTTTTCTGAAAGAAAATCCTTATATTTGAAATATACCAAAAGCGAGAACAATTATGGCTAACCCTAGATTACCGGGCATTTCCGAAAACGAAGAAGCCTTATTGTATGCCAAATTGAATGAGTACAACCGAGGCAGAGCCTCTTTTAAAGAGGCAGGAGTCTACTTGGTGGTGTTGCCCCGACCGGGGAAACCAAACTATTCCCTTTGGCTGTACTCTCCCCTGCCCGAAAAGCAATCTATTCTTTATATACATGACCTGTCACCGGACATTAACGAATCTCTCCGGATGGCCAGTACAATGTTTTACTATTCAAGGCGTTGCCTTATTCTCATGGATTACAATGAGAAAAGAATGCAGAGTAACGGTGACGACCTCATCTTCTTCGGAAAATACCGGGGACATTTTCTTCATGAAATTTTGAAGATAGATCCTGCCTATTTAAGTTGGGTAGCTTACAAGTTCACCCCAAAAATACCTAAACAGGAACGCTTCGTCCAAATAGCACAGGCTTATCATTCCATACATTTGGATATCATGATCAGAAAGTCGAGAGAGAAACGTTCATCAAGCCGCTATTTGGGAGAATTAGGGGAAAAACTGACTGACTTAAAATTAAAAGTCACACGCGTACGACTGGAAGACGATCCATACAAAACAAGAGTGAACGGCACTACCCCACAGTTTTTTGTCAAGCAGATACTAACTTTAACCGATGCCAGTGGAAACCTGGTTATTATAAGTATTCCATCAAAAAATCCCAGTGCGGTTTCATGCACTCTATCAGGGATAGAACATGAATACCGACTGGGAGATATTATCTACATTGCATCGGCGAAAGTGTCACGCCGCTACGAAAGTTATGGTTCAAAATACACGCGCCTTAGCCATGTGAAATTCGCAAGCCTCAACGTTTAGTCCAATCGTCCTTGACAAAACTTGCCGGATAAGAAATTTTATCCACCACTCCGTCTTTCTGACGAATCCAGGACGTAAATGTACGAGCCCCCTCATCTAATACGATGATACGGGCCCCGTTAGGCAAATGATTATATTCCGTATTTCCACCGGTGAAGCGTCCATAAGCCAGAAGAATACCTTTCCACATCACTGCATAATCATTATCATGATCGTGTCCTACAAACATACCCATCACATCACCCGCTTCTTTCATTGCCGCAAACATTCCCGTATTCAATTTAGGTGTACAAGCTTCCTCCATACGAGTTCCGCGAAGAATCGCATTTTCTGAACGGGCAGCTTCATTGTATTCAGGAAGAGGAATATGGAAAAAGGCAAGAGCCGGCAAAGGCAGTCCACCATTTTGCGCTTTATAAGCTGCACTCTGCTGGCGATACCAATTTATCTGATCGAATGTAAGCCATGCATATCCCTTCACATCTTTCAAAGGAGAATAGGAATGAGAATCCATGCAATAAAGCAAAGCTGCATTCTTCTTAACATTAGAAGACGATTTCACGGTTAATACATAGTCCGGCGATAAGACTGTTCCCCGGTCAGGCAATAAATTTCCGGGAACTTTACGGATAATATCATATAACTGTTCCCGTGTCATTCCCTGTTCATTGTCATGATTACCAAAAGTGACCACGAAAGGCAGTTTGCGTTTAACTACCGGTTCCAATACCTGCAACATTCCGGAATCTGCCGGAGCAGAATAAACAACATCGCCGGTAAAAATCACCAAATCCGGGCGTTCATCATCAAGCACCTGATTTATGCGTTCCAAAGCGATATCAGAAGCCCGGTTGCCGTATTTAAAATGCACATCGGTAAATTGCACAATTTTGAATTTACCATCTTTACTAAATTTCAGTTCACTCTTTTGAGCCATACAAAAAGTCGTTACCAACAAAAAGGTAAGTGTTAAGTAAATTTTTAAGAGCCGAATCATATTTATTTGTTTTAGGGGTTAAGAAATCTTCTCTATCAATACGGTAGCATAGGCTGATATACCTTCTTCACGACCCGTAAAACCGAGTTTCTCGGTAGTAGTCGCCTTAATGGAAATATCATCCGCATCAATTCCCATGACAGTTGCCATCGTCTCTTGCATCAAAGGAATGTGTGCCTTTAACTTCGGGCGTTCGGCACAAATGGTTGCATCGATATTACCCACTTTATATCCTTTGGTAGCAATCAATTCCACTGTTTTCTTCAGCAGTATTTTGCTATCTATGTTTTTAAATTCTCCAGCCGTATCGGGAAAGTGATAGCCGATATCACGCATATTCGCTGCCCCTAACAAAGCATCGCAAACCGCATGCAACAATACATCAGCATCCGAATGTCCCAACAATCCTTTGGTATGTTCCAAAAGAATACCGCCCAGCCACAATTCACGCCCTTCGACCAGCTGATGTACGTCGAAGCCAAAGCCTACTCTTATCTTCATATTTTGTATAACAAATGAGTACTAATGAATAAAAAAGATCAACGGATATAGAAATCCAGCAGTTTTTCCTCTTCCAGATAACCTTGCAAACGCTGTCCGATACTAACAGGACCTACACCGACAGGAGTCCCCGTAAAGAGTAGATCACCGATTTTCAACGTTACAAACTGACTGACATAAGCGATAATATCATCTATCTTGAAAAGCATATCTGCTGTACAGCCACGCTGTACTTCTTTACCGTCGATCAACAGATTGAAGTTCAAATTTTGAATATCTTTATAATGCTCTACCGGAACAAAAGTCCCAATAGCAGCCGATGAGTCAAAACCTTTACAAAGCTCCCAGGGATTCCGCTGTTCACGGAACTTTCGTTGAAGGTCACGGGCTGTAAAGTCGATACCGACTGTCACAGCATCATAATAGCGGTTAGCAAAACGGGGAGCGATATTTTTCCCCAATCGGTTGATACGGACTACTAATTCCGTTTCATAATGTATCTCGTTGGAAAAGTCGGGGATGAAAAACGGTTTGCCATCTTTCAGAATAGCAGAATCAGGCTTCATAAAAATCACCGGCTCCGTATTTACTTGTGTATGTCCCAGTTCTTTGTTATGCTGGGCGTAGTTCATGCCTACTGCAATAATCTTCATTATTTCTCGTTAAAATTCAATCGGTTAAACATAACAGCCAAATGAGCATATAAAGACGTATTCTGCACCACAATATTCTCGGGTACACGGATTCGGAAAGGAGTAAAGTTCCATACGGCTTTTATACCTCCGTCTACCATCTTATCTGTAATTTCCTGAGCAATATTAATAGGCACGGTCAACACACCGATATTTACATCGTATTCTTTCATCTTTGCCTCAAAATCATCGGAGTGAAAAATAGGAATACCATTCAGGTCTTTTCCCACCAATTCCGGATTCACATCAAAAGCTGCCACAATCTCCAGCCCGAAATGATGCAAACCTGAATCCCGAAGCAAAGCAGCCCCCAGGCTACCTACACCAAACAAGAAGGCTTTGTGCATATTGGTAAATCCAAGAAAACTCTCCAACACTTCAATCAGCGCATCAATGTTATACCCTACTCTCGTGCGCCCGGAGATATTGACGTAGGATAAATCCTTGGCGATTTGAGAAGCATCAATATTTATTTCCTTAGAGATTTGTGTAGAAGAGACGTACTGCTCTCCTTTTTCTTTCATTAGTTTTATATTGGACAGATACCAGGGAAGTCTGCGCAAGGTAGGCTCCGGCACTTTATCCGCCTCTTTTCGTATAGATGTGCTCATACTTCTTACTAAATTTGGTATTTTGCAAAAGTACAATCTTTTTTGAGACTGACAACCCTATAACAGAAAACCTTAATAGAGATTAAACAAAACAATGAAAAGAGGTTCAAATTTTGCTCTTTTCCATAAGTTTAATACTTTTGAAAAGGATTAAAAATGACGAGTATGAAAAATAATGATTGGAAAGATAGATTAAACGTAGTGTATTCCACGAATCCGGACTTCGGCTATGAAATGGATAACGATGAAGAGCAAGTTACTCTCGACAAAAACAAACAAAACCTGCGAGTTTCCATTGACAAAAAGAACCGGGGCGGTAAAGTGGTCACATTAATTACCGGATTTATAGGTACGGAAAACGACTTGAAAGAGCTGGGTAAGCTACTGAAAAGCAAATGCGGAGTAGGCGGATCGGCTAAAGACGGAGAGATTATGGTGCAAGGAGATTTCAAAACCAAAATCATAGAGCTGCTCATTAAAGAAGGATACTCTAAAACAAAAGGTATAGGAGGTTAAACTAAATAGCATTTTGTAACTAGAAATTTTAAAGATATGAGAAAAGTAACATTATTCTTTGCAGCAGCGTTATTCTCACTGTTGTCATTTGCACAAGACAACAATGCTGATATCGTCAAGGTAGGCGATAGTATGCCTGCTTTCACCCTTCATTCAACAGTGAACGGTACTGTAAGCTCCGAGGACCTGAAAGGGAAAGTTGTATTAATCAATATTTTCGCTACTTGGTGTGGTCCTTGCCAAAGCGAACTGGCTGAAGTTCAAAAAACACTCTGGCCTAAATATAAGGACAACAAAGATTTCTGCATGTTAGTAATCGGACGCGAACATACCGACGATCAATTAACGGAATACAACAAGCGCAAAAGGTTTACATTTCCTCTCTACCCGGACCCGAAACGGGAAGTCACAGGTAAGTTTGCCAGTCAATACATTCCCAGAAGTTACTTAATCGACAAAGACGGGAAAGTGATATCCGCCACTGTCGGTTATAAAAAAGAGGAAATGGACAAGCTGATGAAGGAAATAGACAAAGCATTGAAATAATCCTCCCCAAGAATGTGCCTCATGTTATACATGGCAGTTTCTTGAGGAAAGGAATGATAAGATCAAATCAAAAGAAAAGGCAACTAACTCGTTATGAATTAGTTGCCTTTCTTGTATCTTCAAATAGAGAGTCTTAATGAATACCTCTATTAAGTTAACGTGTTCCGTTTTTAAGGACACATCATAGAATTTGAATCTGATTGATTATTCAGCTTTCAAAGTGAAACGCTTGAAATCAACAATCTTCAGTTCAGGGTCAGCAGCAGCCAACACTTCTCTTACAGTTTTCTTACCGTCCATGATATCTTCCTGGTTCAATAAGCAAACTTCTTTCAAGAACTTGCCCAGACGACCTTTCGCAATGTTCTGAATCATTTGTTCAGGCAGGTGTGCAGCCTTCTCTGCAGAAACAGTAGCAATAATTTCTTTTGCTTTAGCTACATCTTCAGCTGTAATCCATCCTTTAGCCATGTTGCTATCCATGTGTTCTTCGCTGTCCACATGAGCCGGGTTGATGTTAGCTTTCTTCAGAGCAGCTTCTACAGCTTTCTGTACCTGTTCTGCTTTTGTCTTCTCAATAGCAACTTCAATTTCTTTCTGTTTTACTTCTTCAGAAACGCCATCTTCATCAATAGCAATCGGGTTCATGGCAGCAATCTGCATAGCTATTTGCTTAGCCAACTGCTCGTTCACTTCCTTGTTGAAAGCAACAATCGTGCAAAGACCATTTCTGTTCATGTGATTATAAACAGCAGTGCATACACCTTCTACAGTCATGTAACCATCCAGTTCCATTTTCTCACCTGTGATACCGCTACGGTCAGTCACTGCATCCTGTACAGTACCGTTACCCATCGGCAATG